>Ga0115546_1002506_pt1 | contig 10500 bp, 8 predicted proteins | sample COGITO_mtgs_1004_FD_87186 | JGI IMG/M metagenome (GOLD analysis project Ga0115546, IMG submission 87186) | Pelagic marine microbial communities from North Sea - COGITO_mtgs_100413 | ecosystem: Environmental > Aquatic > Marine > Epipelagic | place: Germany:Helgoland, sampling site Kabeltonne... | reverse complement strand
GCATTAAGTGAAAGCGCGTTCTTTACTGGTTCTTCTATTTCTATATCGGTTACTTTACCCAGCTTTTCGATAGAGGTAAGTACATCATAAATAGCCTCCATACTCATAATCAGTTTTTCGGAGGAATTGAGTATCAAAATAATTACAATCTCAGAAGCTACAAACTGTCCAATGGTAATGCTATTGGAAATAAGCAATAATGCTCCTACTACCAATAAACTTGCGGTCACCAAAGTCTTTAAAGCGATTATACTACTGTACTGACTCAAGAGGACTTTGAAATGCCGTTTACGAGAATCAACATAGTTATTTAGGATACCATCTGTTCGTTTAAAATTGAGTTCAGAACTTGCACTTAACTTAAAGGTAGGTATCGCTCGTGCTAATTCCGTTAGCCAAAAAGCCATTTCAAATTTATAATTACTTTCTTCAATGCTTGTTCGCATACCTGGCCTACCCGTAAGATAGATAATGACAAATAAAATGAGTAAAAGCACTATCCCAAAAGCAATAAAAATAGGATGATATAAGGATAGGAGAATTAATCCAAAAATGATTTGAAGAATAGATGTAGAAAAATCTAGCAATATTTTGGATAGGCTTTTTTGAATATTAACCGTATCAAAAAAACGATTCACCAATTCAGGAGGGTAGTAGTTTCCTAAGGACTTTAGCTTAAACTTAGGTATACGGTATGCAAAATCAAATGCCGCACGTGCAAATAATCTGCGTTGAAGTATCTCTACAATATACAATTGCATAATTTGAAATACGCCGGCTACCGCTACTCCCAGCATCACAAGCACCGTAAGAATTCCCCATGAGGCAGAAAGTCTGCCTGCTAGCACCAAGCCCATAATCGCTTGTATGCCTATAGGCAGTGATAAACTAATTATACCATTACAAATGGCATATAAGTACAGATAAGTAAGGTCACGTTTATCCGGATTTAATAAACCCCAAAATCGTTGTAGAGGTTTTAAGGTAGACTTCATTATTTAATGGCTGAAAAGGTTAAGTGTACAATAAATTCTTTTAGGTTAGCATGGTCATCTTCTAACACATCTGTAAGCCTTGGTAAGTGTTGACTAAAAAAAATCTGACTATGGCATGTTTCAATGATGGTAGAAGCTAAGGTATGCGAATGATGATAATTGACGTTTATTGCCAAAATTTGATCAGAAATAAGAGAACAAAGGGCCTTATAGCTTAAATAAGCGCCGCCGTTATTTACCGTATCAACATCCTTTACCAAGTAAACTTTGGCACCTTCAGCGATGATTATACGATATAGCTTTTGCTCATCAATATAGTCATAATTGGTATCTTGCTCTATGGGAGATGCTAGTATATCAATGGTACTCTCTAATTTTTCTGAAGCTGAATTCAACATATATGTTGTAAACAGAATTTTATTCTGCAACCAACTCCAGTACCAGTTTACTAGGTAAGTAAGCAGTTTATGTTTGTTTTCAAAATACCTATAAATAGTAGCTTCTGTAGAAGACATGGCAATAGCTAATTTTTTGAAGGTGAATTGCTCCAAGCCAATTTGATCTATTAAGTTGATACTTTCTAGCAGCAATTTCTTACCCATATCAGACTCTCTTGGATCTTTTAAACTAATTCTTGTGTCTATGTTAAATGAAATATTTTGTAGCATTACTTTTACGGTGCAATAGTAATACTATTGTTTTATAAAAGTAATACTATTATAAAACAATTTCTAATATATGCCTTTACATTAAGTGCGCACAAATAAAACCCATCTACAAATTAAAAGCTATACAAGACTTACCCCGTCAAATTCTGCGGGTACAGGAATATCTAATAAGTGCAATACCGTAGGGGCAATATCGGCTAGCTTCCCTTCACTCACCGACTTAATATCATCATCCAGCAGATAGATAGGAACCAAGTTGGTAGTGTGTGCTGTATTTGGGCTACCGTCTTCATTCACGGCTAGTTCTGCATTGCCATGATCTGCTATAATGATAAAAGAATACCCCTTACTTTGGCCGTATTCTACTAATTCTTTGGCGCAGGAATCGACCGTTTCGCATGCTTTTACAATGGCACTAAACACACCTGTATGTCCTACCATATCCGGGTTGGCATAGTTTACACACACAAAATCATAGTCGGTACTGTCTATCGCTTGGATCACATTATGGGTAAGTTCCACGGCGCTCATTTCGGGCTGCAAATCATAGGTAGCTACCTTCGGTGAACTTGCCATAGTGCGGTCTTCTCCTTCAAAAGGCTCTTCTCTCCCTCCATTAAAAAAGAACGTAACGTGCGGATATTTTTCTGTTTCGGCAGCGCGCAGCTGTTTTTTACCATGGCTTGACAATACCTCACCTAGCGTATTTTGTAAATCTTGACTCTCGAATAGCACATTTACGTTTCGGTATGTCTTATCATACTCTGTCATGGTGAAATAATGAAGATGCAAGGTCTTCATGTGTAATGCTGGCATTTCCTCTTGGGTAAGCACCGTACTTATTTGTCTGCCTCTGTCTGTTCTAAAATTAAAACATAGTACAATATCATCTTCTGCTATCTGACCGTTTTTGGTTAAAATTATGGGCTTAATAAACTCATCAGTAACACCTGCTGCATAGCTTTCTTTCATGGCATTTTTATAGTCGCTTGCGTTATCTCCTATACCGTGCAGAAGAGCATCATAAGCTAGTTTAGTACGTTCCCATCGCTTGTCCCTGTCCATGGCATAATACCTGCCGCATATACTCGCCAAGGTTGTTTTTCCGAAATGTTCAGATTCTGTAAGGTCATTCAAATAACCTAAACCATTTTGTGGATCAGTATCTCTCCCATCGGTAAAGGCGTGTATAAACAAACGATTATCTATTCCTTGCTCTTTAAATAGACGGGTAAAGGCAATTAAATGAGCTAAACTGCTATGCACTCCTCCGTCGCTTACCAAACCCATTAAATGAATCTTTCGATTGGGATTTTCTTGTGCTAAACGCAGTATTTCAACCATATTTTTCATGTGCAGTACTTCATGATCTCTAAATGCTTTATTTATTCTAACGAGCATTTGCCATACTACACGCCCAGCTCCTATGTTCATGTGACCTACTTCAGAATTACCCATCTGCCCCTCTGGAAGTCCTACATTTTCTCCGAAGGTTTTGATGTTGGCGCTTGGCTTATTACCCAAGCTATCTATAAATGGAGTGTGAGCGTTATAAATCGCATCGGAAGCATCTTTTTTCCCAATTCCCCATCCATCTAGAATTAACAGTACTACTTTTTTCATTATACAGTGCAAAGCTACTTAGGCTATTCGTAAAACATATTTTAAAAGTTTAAAAATGTAAAGCAGAAACTTTTTTATTTTTATCGAATTCGTAACCAAATAGTGTCAATTAAATTCATTTTTGTACTGTTTTAAATTCAAAACACGACCAGACTCAAACCTAACTACTTGAAATATTTTACGCTTATATTGATTTCACTCATATGCTATCATGCCCATGCACAGGAATATTTTACGTTAAGGGGTTATGTAACAGATGCTCAATCCCTTCCTTTGCAGGGAGTTTATGTGCGAGCAACGCAGTTAGGTGTAGGTGCAGTAACCAATGAAAAAGGCCAATATGAATTAAGATTACCCGAAGGACTAAACAGAATTTCATACTCTTATATGGGCTATACTCCCCAATATTTAGACTTAATCATAACGCCTAACTTTACCCAAAATATCACTTTAGAAGTAGCTGATAATGAATTAGATGCTGTACAAGTCTCTAACAAAAAAAGAGACTTGTCGTATGAAATTATTCAAAAAACCATTGACCGAAAGGACCTTTACAGTAATCAATATACTACCCAAAAGCGAAGCATTTATGTGAAAAGCGTAGAAGAAAACACCTTTTCTGGGTCCAAAATGGAAAAACAAAAAAAAGATGAGCTAGAAGATCTTTTTAATTACAAGGACAGTATTCCAAAACTTAATCTCTTTGAAGCTAACTTTGTGCAGCACATTAAATCACCAACTGGTTTTAAAGAAGAGAAACTTGCCGCAAAAAAACTAGGCAATCAACAAACACTTTTTTTTACGTCTACAACAGATGCTAACTTTGACTTTAACCAGAACATAATCATATCCAAAAAACTGGGTGATAATGCCTACATCTCGCCTATTAGCAATACAGCTATGCTCGCATACAAGTATAAATTGCTCGGATCTAGGTTTGAGGGAGAATTAAAAGTTTACACCATTCGCGTTACGCCCAGAAAAATAGGAAACGCCCTATTTACGGGAGAAATAGAAATATGGGACAGTCTATTTACCCTCAAAAGCGTACGCTTAGACGTGAGTAAAAACTCACTTGTCATGTACGATGCTTTCCGTATATCGCAAGATTATAGCTTTATAAATAACCGACGCGTATTAACTACTGAACGCATGGAGTGGCAGGTTAAAAATGGTACAAGCAAGTCTCATGGTCATTGCAACGTTCGCTACACAAATTACACCTTTGACAGCACCTATGCCAAAAAATATTTTAATGATGAAGTAGGTATCACCCTCGAGGATGCTTATAACAAAGACACCTCGTTTTGGGCATTGCTGCGCCCTATACCACTCACCCAAGATGAGCGAATTTATATAAATTACCAAGACAGCATCCAGCGTTTACGACTTAGTAAGCATTATTTAGACTCCGTAGATTCTATTTTTAATAAACCTTCGATAAGCAAAATTTTGTTGATGGGTTACAGCTTTATCAACCGAGATAAAAAAATACTTTGGAATTTTGACCCGGCAATTGCTTTGCTTGATCCTGTGGCAATTGGAGGTCTGAGGTTACGCTATTCTGTTAATTATTTTAAAAAGTACGAAAATTATAAAACGTTATACATTTCACCCTTTTTGAATTACGGTTTTAGAAACGGTGACGTAAAAGGCAATCTGGCCATGCAGTTTAAATACAATCCCAAAAAGCAATCTACTATCTCCATAGACCTAAGAAAATACTTTGGTTTTGTGAATACTTTTGCCACCATACGCGATGTATTTAACCGCAATAACTTTTACGAAGAGAATTACCTAAGCATTAGGCATTCGCACGAAATTAGCAATGGACTTTACATGAACGTTGGACTTAAAAATACCCTTCGAAAAGACTTAGGTGATTTTAAGTTTAATAGCGATTATGACAGTGCTTTTGAGAATAACACACCCTATACGTTCGCAACTCATTCTGCATTTGAAAGCTCCTTTGCTTTGTCCTACACACCCAAGCAACTTTACATTAAAGAACCAAAACAAAAGATAATCCTCGGATCCAAGTACCCCACTTTTTCACTCATTTATAAACAAGCATTTACAGGTGTTTGGGGATCTAGCACGAAGTATCAATCACTTGATTTTGGCATTAATCAAAAATTTAATGTTGGCATTTTTGGTACTTCAGAATACGCCATAAACCTGGGAGGCTTTTTAGATACGAGTAATTTGCGAATCATGGACTATCGTTATCAGCGTGGCGGAGATCCGTTTTTACTAATGCCTACGATGTTTGGTTACCAGCTCATCGATTCTACTTTTGCTACATTTCAAACCGTATTTGAAAGTCATTACCAACATGAGTTCAATGGATTTATTACCAGTAAAATTCCTATTTTAAAACAATTAGGAATAAAAACTTCTGTGGGTGGTGGCATCCTGTACGTACCCGAAAGAAATTATCAATACTCCGAAATTTTATTTGGTGCTAATCGTATTTTAAAATTAGGGCGTCAGCGCGTTAAACTGGGTGTATACTATATACTAGCTCACTCTAACACCCAAGGAGTCTCTGCAGGATTTAAATTCTCCTTAAATCCATACAATATCAACAATAACACTTGGAGCTTTTAGTTCGATAAAGCATCACTTAATTAAACTAAACCAGATATTTTTGCAGGTATGACCATTACCGAAGCACAAAAAACCATTGATGAGTGGATAACCACCTTTGGTGTTCGCTATTTCGATCCACTTACCAATACGGCTATACTGATGGAAGAAGTGGGTGAAGTGGCACGTATTATGAGCCGTAAGTATGGCGAGCAGAGCTTTAAAGAATCTGATAAAGCAATAGACTTAGGTGATGAAATGGCAGATGTGCTTTTCGTACTTATGTGCTTAGCCAATCAATGTGGCATTAATTTAGAAGACGCCTTACACCAAAATTTAGCTAAAAAAACGACTCGCGATGCCACACGACACAGCGAAAACCAAAAATTAAAGGAATAACCTACATTTGAAATATGCGAAGTATTAAAAATACCCTATTCGTTTTATGTGCCGCTGCAAGCTTAAACGCTAATGCCCAAGAAAGTAAAGGATATCTGGGAATTGGTTTTCATACCGCTTGCCCACAAAGTGAGCTGAAAGATATAAAATACGATGATGGATACGGCATAAATCTAAGTTACCTCAGCAGCAGATACCCTTCTAAATCTATGCTGAATTTTCAAGTAGGCATGCAAATGGATTTTGCTAAAATGCAGTCCAAAAAATTTGAAAATTTAGAACTCTCCGATCCTAACATTATCGGCACAGCTACCATTACAGCAACCAATTCAATGTATGCAACCATGGGTGTGGTTAGATTAAACTGGGGAACCGATGATGATAAGTTTGTACCCTATGTCAATTTTTTAATAGGAAACAGGCAGTACAATACACGTCAAAGACTTCAGCTAGATGAAGTCTCACAAAACCCTGATTACCAGTCAGACACCACCACACGTCATATTGTATACACCTCCAGACTTCACTATGGTGCGGGTATAGGGTGCAGTTATCGTTTGAATAAGTCGTTCTCATTAGAAAGTGGAATCACCTATACCTTTGGTGATAAAGGAGCTGCCCTGCCATTGCGTAACATAAAACAAGTAGAAGGAACTAGCCAAGTAGATTTCAGTGATTACAAAATAGTAAAAACGGATATGCTGTTAATTAATGTGGGATTTAGAATTCATTTATTTCAACAATATCAGACCCCTCACGAATCTACTTCAAGTCCTACCACAGCGCCCACAACGACACGGTATAAAGACGTTAACACGCCAAGAACCAGCACTACCACCCCTAGAACTAACACTCCGAGAACTACCCCAAGTACACCTACTAGCGGAAGCACAAAATCCAGTAGCCCTAAAAAAACGCCCATATCTACTAAAGGAGCCGGCGCGGTAAAAGGCGGCGGAAAAGGATAAAATGAGTAATTTGAATGCGGCCTATTGGCAAAACAGGTACGCCCAGAATGACTTCTCTTGGGATATTGGTTATACCAATAAAGTGCTCACAGATTACGTAGAGCAAAACGTTGTCAAAAACGCTCACATACTGATACCAGGCGCTGGAAGTGGCCATGAGGTCGAGTACTTATGGAATAAGGGCTACACACATGTATACGCGCTAGACTACGCAACTGATGCCAAGGCCTTATTGTTAAGCCGTGTATCTAACTTTCCAGAAGATAAGTATCTAACGTGCGATTTTTTTGAGCTAGATCAACGTTTTGATCTAATCATAGAACAGACTTTTTTTTGTGCACTTAACCCTGCGCTAAGGCCCCAATATGTAGATCATATGCACCGACTTTTAAATAAAGAAGGCGTCCTCTTTGGTTTACTCTTTGACATGGATAAAAATGACGGTCCACCTTACGGGGGAAATGCAGATGAATACGTGGGCTTATTTCAAAATAAATTTGAGTTAAATGTACTGCAAAAATGCCTAGAATCGATAGCTCCGAGACTTGGACGGGAGTTGATATTTGAATTCAAAAAAAAATAATTTAAAACTTATTGCAAGGTATGAAATCGTGATTATTTTTGCACCCGCTTACGGAGGGGAACGTTCATTGAAGTAAGTAAATAAAGCGAAAGTAGCTCAGCTGGTAGAGCATCACCTTGCCAAGGTGGAGGTCGCGAGTTCGAATCTCGTCTTTCGCTCAAACGATATAAAAAGGGAGCAATCCCTTTTTTAGTTTAGCAGTGTACCTTGTAATGTTTAAGGTATGCAAATTATGGGCAACCATTTTGTATTGCGAATAAATCTCATTATCTACCGAGTTTGAGATTTAAGATGCTTGGGTGGTGGAATCGGTAGACACGCTGGACTTAAAATCCAGTGCCTTCACGGGCGTACGGGTTCAAGTCCCGTCCCGAGTACTTTTTAGATTTATAAACCCTTAATTATCAGTTAGTTAAGGGTTTTTTATTTCGTATTTTCCAAACATTTTCCAAACATATTGGCCATTTTAGGTTCTCGAAGAATGAATTAACTTTGTCAAGAACTAGATGCAAATACCTGTTTTATGCCGGAAACAAAAATATATACTTACGAAGATTGGAAGACCATTTATTTTCAACGGGGTATTTCTAAATGGTCGACAAGCAGGCTTTCATCTTCCTTCTGCTTTGCCCGCTCTACCCATTCCAGACTGGACACGTTCTTATGTTCTCACCGAAGGAAATTGCGAATATGAAAACATTCAAATTAGCTTGTTTAATAGTCAGATTGTTGACTCCGTTGTGATTCATTTTGGAGATGGAATTATGCAAACGTTTATTCCCCCAGATACTGTTTTTAACCATATTTACATCAAACCCAGCACTTATCAACTAAAGATAATTTTGCACTATAATGGTTATACCGATAGTCTGATGTCAACATTAAAAGTGGAAGGTGTTGCCCCCTTAGACTTAGGTTCAGACACTTTATTGTGTGAAGGTCAGATTCTACCCCTACTTCTTTCTTTAGAAATTGATTCATTCCAATGGAGTGATTTACACACAACATTAAACCGTAATATCAGCCGGCAAGGTAAATATGTTCTTTCAGTATATCACCAATGTGCTAACCAGATAGACAGCATAACAGTAAATTATGAGAATTGTATCAACACTCTGTTCATTCCCAATGCATTCTCTCCAAACAACAATTCACTAAATGATGTATTCAAACCGACTGGAATAGGTATTAATTACGTAAAGATGGAGATATATAATAGATGGGGAGAATTAATATTTCGCAATGAAGGAGCTGACCCATACTGGTCTGCTGCAGATGTGCCTGATGGAGTTTATGTATACAAACTGATTGTTGAACTAGAGTACAAGGGCCTAAAAAGTTCAGAGGTGAGAGCAGGTACGGTTCATGTACTCCGCTAATTTAGTGATTAATTAACGAATGGTTTTTTTATACAAGGTTCTGTATAGATAAGAGCACTAATATTATGTTCGCTAACTGCTTAAATCATAGGTTGAAGGAATATATTTTATCTTTGATTAGCAGATGAGATGGTACAAAACCTTTTTATTAATGGCATTTTAATTCGATCCTATGCACAAAGGAAGGAGAATAGCAGTCCCAACGAGACAGTTTTGTATTATTTAATGTCTAGGTAGATACCGATTGATAACTCACGAAACTATAGTTTCGTGAGTTTTTTTTTAAATATTAATCTATATTTACCGAAATTACAAAACTTTAACCTCAATCAATAACGTAAATTGAGTGGAGTCCAGAAACCACTATAATAAACGGGGCGTATTCTGAAAAGCCTTATGAGTAGGAAACTAAATAACTAAACAATATGAAATGGTACCTTAAAGTATTAAAAAATTATGCGACCTTCACAGGAAGAGCGGAACGAAGTGAATTTTGGTTTTTCTTTTTATTTAATTTTATTTTTGCCATTCTGGCAATGATGCTAGATAATGTTCTAGGCACTACACTAGATATGGGCTATGGCGTATCATTACCTTACGGCTATATTTATTTGGTCTACGTTTTAGCTATGTTTATTCCTGGTTTAGCGGTCGCCGTAAGACGTCTTCATGACGTTGGCAAAAGTGGATGGATGTATTTTATCGTGCTAATTCCACTAGTAGGTGCAATTTGGCTATTAGTTTTATTCGCTACAGATAGCCAAGTTGGAAGTAATAAGTGGGGTGAAAATCCTTTGGAGATTGCAAGTTAAATTCACATTAGGTAATAGTTGAGCATTCGCAAAATATATTATTTAGGCTAATGCGATATAATAATGAGACTTGGATTTGATCTGAAAAATGGCTACCCCAAAATGACTAAGTAAATAAATAAGACCGTTACCCTATATAAAAATGGCAACGGTCTTATAATCTAAATAAAGAATAAAAATATAGTGGATTCCAGAAACCACTTTAATAAACGATGCGTATTCTACAAAACCAAACGAGTAGAACAAATACAAGTAAAAACTAAATTAAAAAGTAAAACAAAATGGATGCACAAAAAGTAGACATGTTCATCATGTCAAATTCAAAATTTTTCGAGAGTCACCAAATCCATGTTATTAGAGAAAGATTAATTCAAATTGACGATTCGAAATGGGCAATGATTTCAACGGTTCAATTAAAGGACCCAACTACCAGTCTAATAGTCTCTATATTAGCAGGTGGCCTGGGCATTGACCGTTTTATGAT
>Ga0115546_1002493_pt1 | contig 10532 bp, 10 predicted proteins | sample COGITO_mtgs_1004_FD_87186 | JGI IMG/M metagenome (GOLD analysis project Ga0115546, IMG submission 87186) | Pelagic marine microbial communities from North Sea - COGITO_mtgs_100413 | ecosystem: Environmental > Aquatic > Marine > Epipelagic | place: Germany:Helgoland, sampling site Kabeltonne... | reverse complement strand
TCGTACCCAACTTTTGATCCACACACCACCCATGCTATTGGTATCGCACTTCTTTATCAGAGCAATTATCATCAGGCGATCCTGGTTAAACATTAACATTTCCAGAATCATTCCCCGTATATTGGGCGTTATAGCACTCTCTGCGGCCATCGTAGTAGTGTTCTCCTATCCATTATACTATCTAGCAGGAACCATTGAATTATCTTCAGGTATACTTGATGCACTATTTGCGTTTATCGCCTTCTTAGTACTCTTCACAATTTGGTCGGCCATTTACTTTCTCTATCATTTCTTGGAAAGCAATAACCGCTCCTTGAAGTATGAGGCCGCTATGAATGAGATGCATCTCAACCAACTCAAGTCCCAACTGAACCCGCATTTTATCTTTAATGCGCTTAACAGCATGCGTGCCCTGGTCGATGAAGAACCAACAAAAGCTAAGGTTGCCATCACACAACTTTCAAACATTCTAAGAAATTCTCTGATTACCGATAAGAAGAGAGTCGTTAGTTTTGGTGACGAATTAAACACCGTTAAAGACTATTTGGCACTAGAGAGTATTCGCTTTGAAGAGCGTCTAGTCATAAGCTATCAAATAGACCCCAAATCCGATGGTTATGAGATTCCACCGATGATGGTTCAAACTTTAGTTGAGAACGCGATTAAACATGGCGTCTCTAATTTGGTCAAAGGAGGTATAATTGAAATTCAGTCTAATGTTGAACATTCTATCCTAATTTTAAAAATCCGTAACAGTGGACAATTGGTGGATACACCGTCAAAAAGAGGGGGAAGAAAGGGCGTTGGACTCATAAATACGAAAGAAAGGCTAAAACTTATCTACGGTGAGGCTGCATCTTTTCGTATTTACAATGAAAACAATAAGTTTGTTGTGACTGAAGTGAAAATACCTCAGCGCATTTAGCTAAATAGAAACTGATGAGAGCACTGATTATTGATGATGAGAGGTTAGCGCGTAAAGAGTTGACCAACCTACTACAAGAATATCCGGAAATCGAGATTGTGGGCGAAGCTGTAAATGCCGAGGACGCTGAGGAAAAAATTCAAGCCTTACAACCAGATTTACTTTTTCTAGACATTCAAATGCCTGGAAAAACTGGTTTCGAATTGCTAGAAACTTTGGACTCTGTACCTGATGTTGTCTTTACCACGGCATATGACGAGTATGCTCTGAAAGCATTCGACTTTAATGCCCTAGATTATTTACTGAAACCCATCGAGCCAGACAGGTTAAAAGAAACTGTCACAAAGCTGATCAACAGGCCTAAAAAGGAAGCTGTTGCAGAAATTGTGAGTGATCAAAAGCTTGGCCCTCAGGATCGTGTTTTTGTAAAGGATGGCGATAAGTGTTGGTTTGTAAAGCTAGAGAACATTCGACTTTTCGAATCAGATGGTAACTATATCAAAATCTACTTCGATAACTTCAAGCCAATGATTCATAAATCATTGAACGCCTTAGACGAAAAGCTTGACGACAGGTCGTTCTTTAGAGCAAGCCGTAAGCACATTATCAACCTTACTTGGGTTGAAAGCATTGAATCATGGTTCAATGGTGGACTTATGGTAGTGCTTAGAGGTGGAGACAAGGTAGAAGTGAGCCGTAGACAAGCGGCTCGGTTTAAAGAAATGATGAGCCTGTAAAAGAGAACCAATTATATCTAGCCCAGGCCTTATGCCTTGGGCTTTTTTTATGCTCTCCTAAAATCCCTAACTTCTGACCATGAACCTTCGGAAAAAGCTTTTCGTCATTATTTTCGGCACGGATACTCCTGCAGGAAAGGCCTTTGATGTCGCATTACTAATAGCCATTGTGCTTAGCGTCTTAGCCGTTATGCTGGAAAGCGTCTCGAGCATAGAAACAGGCTATGGAGACATTTTTCGAATTATTGAATGGGCATTGACGATACTCTTTTCTTTGGAGTATATCACACGTATTTATGTCACTGACCATAAGCGTGGTTATATCTTTAGTTTTTATGGCTTAATCGACCTTCTTTCACTGCTTCCAACTTATCTAAGCCTCATTCTTGCTGGTACACAGTACCTACTTATCATTAGAGCGCTCAGGCTACTAAGGGTCTTTCGAATTTTGAAATTAGGCCGCTTTGTGGGAGAAGGAGAGCAATTAGCACGGGCCCTTAAATCTAGCAGGCACAAGATCACCGTCTTTATGGCGACAGTAGTTATGTTGGTCGTAATGATGGGAACCATTATGTATTTGGTGGAGGGTGGAGAAAATGGGTTTACAAGCATCCCCAGAAGTGTCTATTGGGCTATCGTTACTTTAACCACTGTCGGTTATGGAGACATTGCTCCTCAAACGATCTTAGGGCAGATGGTCGCTTCTTTTGTAATGATTTTAGGATATGCCATCATTGCGGTACCCACTGGAATTGTAACCGTAGCACTGGGCAAAGAAAAAGAAAGGCAAGCCTCGGTCGCTTGTCCAAACTGTGGCGAAACTGATCATGAAGGAAATGCTATTCACTGCAAATTCTGCGGTCAAAGACTTGATCAGTGAAAAATATTAAACTAGATGTTTATACGCCTGAAGAAGAACGGGCAAATGCGCTTAGTCATGCCATAGGAATAGTATTTGGCTTTGTAGGGCTAGTTTTTGTTTTCATTAAAACTCCAATCACTGATACCCATCGATTCTGGAGCACTATTATCTTCTTTCTAAGCATTATTATCCTGTACTCCGCTTCTACGATTTATCATAGTGTTAAAGCAAAGAAGCAAAAATACTTGTTTAAGCAACTAGATCATATCTCAATCTATATTCTGATTGCAGGGACCTTCACTCCTTTCGCTTGGGGAGTCCTTGGTAATGAAGCTTTTGGCATCAACATGCTACTTGGTGTCTGGGCCATTGCGATAGCAGGAATAGTCTTTAAAGTATTCTTTACAGGTCGATTCGAGGCCATTTCCCTGTTTTCCTATGTAGGAATGGGCTGGTTAGGGTTCCTAATGTTTGGCCGAATTTCAGCAGTTTTAGGCGAAGAGGTCGTGAACCTAATGATCTATGGCGGTATCTCTTATACTTCTGGAATTGTTTTCTATTTGATGAGAAAACTCAAATACCATCACGCCATCTGGCACCTCTTTGTATTAGGAGGAACAGGCTTTCACTACTGGGCGGTACTCAATTATATTGTCTACTAATCGTACTTCACGTAATCTTCCCATTTCGTCAATGCGTTTTGGAAGTCCTGAGGTAATTCGGATTCAAAATGAACGAACTTCTTTGTTCTTGGGTGAATAAAACCGAGTGACTTCGCGTGTAGCGCTTGCCTAGGTATCATTTTAAAGGCATTGTCAACAAAAGATTTATACTTCGAAAACCGTGTTCCTTTGACAACACTATCTCCTCCATAAGTAGCGTCATTAAACAACGGGTGACCCAAATGTTTGAAGTGTGCGCGGATCTGATGTGTTCTTCCCGTTTCAAGGTTACATTGGATCAAAGAGATGTAACGCAACTCCTTTAGCACCTTGTAGTGTGTTACGGCTGTTCTTCCTCTTGACCCATCCTCAATAGCTACCGTTACCCTTCGATCCTTTTCACTTCTTCCCAAGTTAACGTCTATCGTACCCTCACTCTCCTTCGGGATACCCCAAATAAGGGCATAATAGGTTCGTTCAATACTATGATCAAAAAATTGCTTCGCCAGATTTGTCATGGCCATTTCTGTCTTGGCAACCACTAATAGCCCAGAGGTTCCTTTGTCTATTCGATGCACCAATCCAGGTCTACCATCATTTCCTTCCATGGTAGGCAATTGTTGAAAATGATAAGCTAATGCATTGACCAAGGTTCCAGTCCAATTATTATAGGCAGGATGAACCACCATTCCTGGTTCCTTATTGACAATCAGAAAGTCATCGTCCTCATAAACTATGTTTATGGGAATATCCTCAGCCACTAATTCATTATCCCTTGGTGGCTCCGGTAAAGCAATGACAATTTCATCCTCAGGATGAACCTTATAGCTAGGCTTTACCTCGGTTCCATTTACTTTAACAAAGCCTTCCTTAATACCATGCTGTACTCTATTTCGGGTTACATTCGGCAACCTATCCATTAGAAACTTATCGATGCGATAAGGCTCTTGGCCTGGATCACAGACGATTCTGTGGTGTTCAAATAACCCGTCTTCTTCCAGTTCTTCGTTCATGGTACTTGTTTAAAGTGATACAAAGATATCACTAACTTGGCACTGTGGAAACTATGCCCTCTCCAGTTCAGGAAATTAAGGAAGATCTTTTTAGCGAAAAGGGAGTTCGGGTCTTTGTAAAAAGGGAGGATCTGAATCATCCCGTCATCTCAGGCAATAAATGGCGCAAGCTTAAATACAACCTTGAGGAAGCTAAAAGACTTGGTCATAAAAAGATTTTAACTTTTGGAGGAGCATATTCCAACCATATTCATGCTGTCGCTGGTGCAGGCAAGAAGTACAACTTCGAAACCATCGGTGTGATTCGAGGTGAAGAGACCCTACCATTAAATGATACCCTTGCATATGCTAAGTCTTGTGGTATGACGCTGCACTACATTAATCGAAGCGACTATCGCTTAAAGAACGATCGTGCTGTAAAGCGTGGTTTACAATTAGCGTTTGGGGAATCATATATTATTCCCGAGGGGGGAACAAACAACCTTGCGATAAAAGGCTGTACCGAAATCATTAAAGAGTTGACTGAAGCCTATGATCACTATTGCCTATCGATTGGTACTGGAGGGACCATTTCTGGGGTTATTGATGGCCTTGATGGAAAGGCAAGCGTAATAGGTGTCTCCGCCTTAAAAGGATCTTTTTTGACCTCTGAGATAGAATCTCTGCTTTCTGAATACTCAGGAAAAGTGTATAACAATTGGCAAATTAACAATGATTATCACTTTGGGGGCTATGCTAAAGTAAAACCCGAGCTGCTCCTATTCATGTCGGCCTTTGAAAATCGGCATAACATGCTACTTGATCCTATCTATACAGGAAAAGCAATGTATGGTCTTTATGACCTTATCCACAATGATCATTTTGATCCAGGCCAGAAGATTTTATTCATCCACACTGGTGGTCTTCAGGGTAGAAAAGGATTTGGGCTTTGATTACTCAAGACTAGAGCCTCCCCACAGCTTTGTATATTCCTCGCAGTGCACAATGATTGTCTTGTATTGACTGATGTCGATTGAATCGGGTATGCTGTAAATAGCCGCCCCTTCATAAGAAGTAAGTTTCGCCACAAAGACGGGCTCGCCTTCATTCAAAGCATTCTTACTATCAATATCATCTAAGTCCGCTTTTGATAGAAAGATCTTAAGATCTGGGGCTTCTTTCGCCTCAAAGTCTTCACCAAAGACTATTTCATGCTTATCAGCATTCATTACAATCTTCCAACTGCCTTTGAACGTTGTCCATCGGCTATAATTATCGAATTCACCTCGATAGACTACTTCTTGAGATGGAAGAAAAGAGAGTGAAATGAGAAAGAAGATTGTCGTAAAGAGCTTCATGATTTCCAAGTTTAACTGATAACAGTGTTGTCAAAGAAATTCGTTCCCAGGAAATGTCGTTAATGTTACTGTGTGAACAAATCTTCAAAGACCTCTCTCAGTTTACCAAATGGCTTAACCTTAATATTTCGACCTTTGAGGTCTAGTCCTTTTACATTATACTTTGATATAAATATCTCCTCAAAACCAAGTTTTTCGGCTTCTGAAATGCGGTTTTCAACGCGGTTAACCGCTCTTATCTCTCCGCCCAAACCTACTTCTGCAGCAAAAGCGACTTTCTCAGAAATTGGCACATCGTGATAGGAACTCACCAATGAAGCACAAACCGCCAAGTCAAGTGCTGGCTCTTCAATTCGAATTCCGCCCGCCACATTTAAAAACACATCTTGAGCGCTAAACCGAAGCCCTCCACGCTTTTCCAATACTGCTAACAGCATATTGAGTCTTTTACTATCAAAACCCGTAGTACTTCTTTGTGGTGTTCCGTAAGTAGCTGCGCTTACCAGTGATTGAATTTCTATCAAAAGAGGCCTATTTCCTTCAATTGTAGCGCCAATCGCAACGCCTGTAAGGTCCTCAGCACGCTGAGAAATAAGAATTTCTGAAGGGTTAGATACCTGACGTAGACCTGACTCTTGCATTTCATAAATGCCAAGCTCGGATGTAGAGCCAAATCGATTCTTCACTGTTCTGAGGATTCTATAGCTCAAGTGACGGTCTCCTTCGAATTGCAAGACCGCATCCACCATATGCTCAAGAACTTTTGGCCCAGCAATACTCCCATCCTTCGTAATATGCCCTACCAAGAAAACTGGTGTATTCGTTTCCTTTGCGAACTTCATCAACTCACTTGTACATTCTCGTACCTGAGAGACTGAACCCGCAGCAGACTCAATTCGATTAGTCTGCAGGGTTTGTATAGAGTCAATCACCAAGACTTGCGGTGACATCTCTTTTATCTGGCTAAAAATATTCTGAGTACTGGTTTCGGAAAGGATGAAACAGTTATCACTTTGGACGCCTATCCGGTCCGCACGCATCTTAATCTGCTGTTGGCTTTCTTCACCAGAGACATAAAGCACTTTGGTTTTAGAAGAACTAAGGGCAATCTGAAGCATCAGTGTAGACTTACCAATACCTGGTTCACCACCTAAAAGCACTAATGAACCGGCAACAATGCCCCCTCCCAGTACGCGGTTTAATTCTGCATCTTTGGTGACCAACCTACGTTCAGCGCCTTTCTCAATATCCTTAACATTGACAGGCCTCTGCTTCGCTGTTGGCTGATCGGTATCTCGCCATGAGGTTTTGGCTGGGTCACCCTTTTCTATTACTTCTTCGACATAAGTATTCCATTCATCACATGCTGGACATTTACCAACCCATTTGGCAGAGTTTGTCCCGCAATTTTGACAGACATATGTACTTTTTTGCTTAGCCATTGAATAGCAATATAAATGATTTTAATACCCTAAGCGAGTAGCTCAGAAATGTCTTCTGTGGTTAGTTTCTTCATGAAGCTTTCCTCTGTTGAAATAAGGTCCGAAGCTAACTTAAGCTTGTTCTTTTGCAGTGCCAGAATCTTCTCTTCAACCGTATCTCTTGCAATAAACTTATATGTGAAAACGGTCTTTTTCTGACCAATTCTATGTGCCCTATCTACTGCTTGTTCTTCAATGGCAGGGTTCCACCAAGGATCTAGCAGAAAGACATAATCTGCCTCCGTTAAATTAAGTCCTAAGCCTCCTGCGCGTAGCGAGATTAAAAATAGTTTGATGTCTTTATTATTCTGAAAACTATCGACTTGACCTTGGCGATCTTTGGTCGAGCCATCTAGGTAGGCATATGACATTCCTTTATCGTCTAAATACTTTCTGACAATAGTCAAATGCTTGACAAACTGACTGAATATCAAAACCTTATGCCCTTCGCTCAACGCAGACTCCACCATATATCGAATATCTTCGAACTTACCGGAGTCTCCTTCGAAATCCTCGTCAACCATTTTCGGATGATTGGCAATCTGTCTGAGCTGTGTGAGACCCTGAAGAAGAAGCATTTGAGATTTTCTTATCCCTCTCGTCTCAATCGTATCTAGAATTTTATTTCTATAAAATGATTTTACCTCTTCGTATTTTTCGGCTTGGTCTGGTGTCATTTCACTGAACTTGACGCTTTCAATCTTTTCAGGAAGGTCTTTCGCCACTTGAGACTTCTGCCTTCTCAAAATAAATGGCTTAATAATCACATTGAGCTTGCGCGTTTTCTCGATGTCTTGCTGCTTCTCAATTGGTAATTGAAATTCATTCTTGAAGTACTTTTGAGCTCCCAGAAGACCTGGGTTTACAAAACTCAACTGTGACCACAGGTCCATTGTGCTATTCTCCAACGGAGTACCTGTAAGGATTAGGCGATGCCTAGATTTAAGCTTACCAACAGATTTAGCAATAATGCTATCCGGGTTTTTAATCGCTTGAGATTCATCTAGAATAACGTAATTGAAATAGAACGTATTCAATATATCGATGTCTATCCGAGTAATTCCATATGAGGTAATGACTAAGTCATACTTCGCAAACGTCTCTGGATTCTTATCCCTTTGGGTTCCAGAATAGATTAACACCTTGAGCTTCGGGGTGAACTTTGACGCTTCAATTTGCCAGTTATAGATCAATGAGGTGGGCATTACAAGGAGAGACGTTTGAATGGCCCCTTCACTCTTTTGAGATTGTAATAGTGCCAGTGTCTGGACAGTTTTACCAAGCCCCATATCATCTGCCAAACAACCCCCGAAACTGTATTCAGCTAAAAAGCGCATCCAATTATAGCCTGCTTTCTGATAGGGCCTAAGCTTTCCTTTGAAGCCTTTCGGCAATTCGTAATCTTCAATCTCTTCGAATCCTTGAAGTTTTTGAAGCTTGCGATCCATGGTCACCTGAGCTAACTGACCATTTCTAAGGTCCTCAATGAGCGACAAGTGGTGCTTTTTGAGTTTTAGATTTTGTCCCTGCCCATCTTCTTCCATAAAGGCAAATAACTCTGCATAATCAGTCAACCAGCTATCTGGAATCACGGCTATTTCACCGTTGGGAAGCTTAATCTCTTTGCTCTTTTTATTGATTAGCTTACGAAGTTCATTAAAGGGTATTTCGTAATCGCCAAATCGCACAACTGCGTGGATATCGAACCAATCGATGCTCTCATTTACCTTGATCTCAAGTGACGACTCGCCTACGAAGTATTTCTTTAGCTCAGCATCTGTTTGCCTCACGCTTATATTCAAGGTCTCTAATAGCTCTGCGTTGTCTTTGAGCCAAGAAAATGCCCGCCCTCTAGACATGGCTATGCGCCCGTTCTGGAACTTTAGGCCTGAATCATAAAGTCTTTGGACGAGATCTGTTTCAGTATCTGCATCTCGCCTTACTTTGTGAAAAACATAAGAGTCATTTTTCTTTTCAAGTTTCACTGAAGAATTAGGGGCCTTGTCATAAGGAAACTGATACGGCCCATAATCAAAACCCAGCTTAAAAAGAATTTTACTCTCGTCATCACCAACTAATACGTTTGCATTTGCCTTAAGCAAATCTCCATTAGTTGTTTGAACAAGTTCTGAGAAGGCAATTATAGGTTTTACAGGAAAACTTTCGGTATTAATATCAAACCCTTTGGCGTAAACATCAAAAGAAGCGACCAGCTGGGTTACAAATTTTTCATAATACGTCTCCTCAACCTTTCTAGGTACAACAATGAATTTCTTGTTAAGAAAGGGTTTGAGCTTCTTACCATCAACATTTTTTGCAAATCGTAACAGCTTATTGCCGACCACTAGCCATGCGGGCTCGTGGCAGATTAAGAAGGAGCCATTATATTGCCAGTCTACCTTCTCCCCCTTATGCTTCATGGTTGGGAAGTAGTGCGTATTGTCTTCGTTTCTCCTAAAGTGAAATAGAACCTTGGCCTTTTCCCCTTCCCAAGAGATTTCCTTCCAAGCTGGCTCACCATCACGACCCATTTCAAAGACCCTCTTGCCTCCAAGTCGTTCTAATATTTTTGCTCTCCGTTGCTCTAGGTGATGCGCTATCGATTCTTGAAGTACCTTATCTCCTTTTTCTTTATCATATATTTTAAAAAAGAAGTCTGCGGGTTTTATCCTCTGCTTATAGAATTTCAGCACAATGTACTCTTGCTGCATTTCATCCATAAGCTCAATCAACTCATAATCTATCTCGTTCAAAGCAGCGCCAAACTCCATTGCGTTTTTGGATGAGATATTCTGATGCTGAAGCGTTAATCGACCTTTTTCGTCTAGTTGAACCACAAACGATTCTAAGAGGTACCCAAGGTACTCATGCTCATAGAGTGAGTAAATTAATTGGAACGGTTGGGCAGTTGAAACCTTCATTTGAATCTGGGGCGACTCGCAAATTAGAGATTTCTCCCAAAGGGAAAAACTGTCTGATGGAAAGTAAATTTATTTTAATCTAAGTAATCAATAGGGTTGACCTTAGAGGCCAAAACGGCTGGTCGATAAGCCGTCAAAATTGTAATCACTGCGATACTGATGCCTACCATGAGAAAGTCCGTCCAGATAATCTTTACTGGATAGGCCTGTGTCACAGCATTTGACATTCCAAGGCCAATTAACCCATAAGTCTTTTGTATCCATACAAGTAAAAGGCCTAGTGACAAACCAACGACACTACCGGCGACGGCTATGATAATTCCCTGTTTTACAAAAATCCCTTTAACCAAGTTTTTTGTAGCGCCAAAGGCAAAAAGAACAGACATATCTCTCCGTTTCTCGATGGCAAGCATTGACAATGAAAAGAAGATATTAAAAGAGGCAATTAAGGTAATGAAGGTCAATGAAATGTAAACAAAGAGTTTCTCAATTTTAACCGCGTTCAAAAGTTCAGCATGCTGTTGATCACTATCCAAAACCCTGAATCCTTCGCCAAGGAGGTCTTTTAGTTGTGACTTAACTCGGCTTAAGCTT
>Ga0115546_1002485_pt1 | contig 10545 bp, 22 predicted proteins | sample COGITO_mtgs_1004_FD_87186 | JGI IMG/M metagenome (GOLD analysis project Ga0115546, IMG submission 87186) | Pelagic marine microbial communities from North Sea - COGITO_mtgs_100413 | ecosystem: Environmental > Aquatic > Marine > Epipelagic | place: Germany:Helgoland, sampling site Kabeltonne... | reverse complement strand
TGTAAACCAATTGACGCAAACACAGCAGAGAAGTACAACCTTCGTCAGTTGAAGGCTGACTTTCCTGATGTGTCCTTTCCGAAGAGTATCCTTGATGGTTCTCTTGATGAAGCTACGCTAAATGCAAGGGCTGCTGACTATGATGTATACCCCTACACTATACCTGCACAACCAGCCTTTGATGCAGCTATTGAACGCATTGAAGAAGGCTTTATTCTAAACAACGCAGGTGTATGGACACTACAGTGGCTTGTAGCACCCTTGACACAAGCAGAGCTAGATGAGTTGGCTGCTAACAAGAAAAGAGAAGATAAGCTGGCGGGTGTACTATTTGAAGGGGTCATGTGTTCGGCTACTGCTGAAGATATGTGGGGGCTTAAATCTGTTGAAGATTATGTTGCCGCTGGTATGGACACGCCGTTCAAGTTTGATAACGGCAATGTCTTGGTGCTGACACAAACAAATATGGCAGCGTTTCAGGCTGTGTGGGTTCCGTTCAGAGCTAGCTTCTTCTAATGAGTAGCGCAGCGTGTGGGCCTAACTGGATGCCAGCGTCAATGCGGCGAAAGCTGTTTGGCTGGTTCTTTGAAGCAAGCTGCATCAAGCATGATGATGGCTACCGTGAAGGTGGTAATGAAGCAAGACGTTTAGTTTGCGACTGGAAATTCTTTCAAGCTATGTTGAGAGATACCGTCAGAACAAAAGGGTTGATGGTTGTGCCTAAGTTCGGCATTGCAGTATCATTCTTCCTAGCTGTTAGATTAGGCGGTTGGGGTTCTTTCAAGTACGGCTAAGGAATATCGGAATGGAACAGGAACTGATCAACTGGTTAGTTGGAGGGTTTGGTGCTTTGGTTGGGTTTTTGCTGAAGGTCATGTGGGAAGCGGTGAAGGATTTGCAATCTGCTGATCTTGAATTGACTTCCAAAGTGAACAGCATTGAAGTCTTAGTGGCGGGGAATTATGTCAGCCGCGATGAATTCGATAAAGTGATCTCACGACTGTTCCTTAAGCTAGACGTTATAGACGACAAGCTGACAAGAAAGGCTGACCGATGATTGAAGCTATTTACCCATCTCGACGCGTTGATCAAGATGAAGGTGACGCGGTAACTTTGGAGCTGAGAGGTTCTGACGGTTACGGGTCTGGTGCTTATGGTGCAAGCCGTGGCGACAGAACTCACAAAGGGATAGACTTCCAAGCCCCACACGGTGCAACCATCTTATCACCGGCTGTGGGCATAGTGTCCAGAATTGGCTATCCGTATTCTGATGATCTGTCCTATCGCTACGTTGAGATACTCACCCGCTGCGTGTTAAAACATCGCATCTTTTACATCACCCCATTAGTGAAGCTCGGCGACAAGATTGCTGTCGGGCAACCCATCGGTCGGGTGCAGAATATCTCTGCTAGATACGATGAACATTTAATGAAAAACCACATTCATTACGAAATCAAAAACGGAAGCAGTGAATATATCAACCCGGCCACATTAACGGCTGGCGTCAAGCAAGACAGGCAAGGTAATTAAGGTATGGCAACAGAATTAGCAATTGCAGAGTCGCCGATTGGGTCAGAAACATTCGGTTCACCCGGCCCAGCTTCATTTTCAACAGAAGATGATCGTGTTGAAGCATGGACGAATTCACTTGCCCAGTACCTTCCCGGTGATGAGTTGTTTTCTGCCAAATTTATTGAAGGCTCCAACCTTCGCTATTTATTGCGTGGATTGTCAAAGAGGATTATTCAGGGCGACCAACACGCTATTGAATTGCTTGATGAATTCATTCCTGACAATACAACCAAGTTTCTTGACGAGTGGGAGTCAGTGTTAGGTATTCCCGACCAATGTTTTCATGGTGAGGGTACAGCGACAGACCGAAGAACCGCTATTTTGGTGAAACTATCTGCTTTGGGAATTCAAACGACTGCTGATTTTGTGGCTACGGCTTTGCGGTTTGGGGTTGTGGTTAATGTTTACGCTGGGAAAGATGTCTATGACACGCCTTCACTGGCTCCCGGTGTCACTTTTACCACTCTAAAGCGGGCAAGATATTCCATTGTGGTTACTCACGTATTGGCAGCAGGTCTTGCTTTCCCTTACACTTATCCGATACCGTTTGGCACAGCCAGTATAATCCAACTTCAGTGCTTATTTAATAATGCAAAACCTGCGAACTGTCAGGTTATATTCCAGAATGTATAGGGGCAAGAAATGAAAGACCTGAATGACAAAATCACTGGGGACACGTTACCCGCAATAGAATGGAACGAAGTACCTTCTGAGCTTCAAAACGTTATTGAGAAAACCGGGCAAACACTGTCAACTTTAGACCTTGACCAGATGGGCAAGGCTATTGCCGTATATGCTTCCGGTGGTGATTTCTACACTGATTCAGGCATTGCTGACGCTTATGTCTTGTCTGCCGTAGGTAGCAAGCAAACTCCACCCGCTTATTTTAACGGCATGAAAATTCGGTTTCTCCCGGCCAACACCAACACTGGCCCAGCGACAGTCAATGCTGGAACACTTGGCGTTAAATCATTGGTAAGAACCGATGGCGCGGTATTGGTTGCTGGCGATATGCAAGCCGGAGTTCCATACAGTTTCCAATATGACACCGTTTCTGGAAAGTTCCTGTTCAACGGTGAAGGCTTGCCCGATGCCACCGAAACACTTAAAGGAAAGATAGAAATTGCGACAGCTGCAGAAGTCAGAGCAGGTACAGATGCTACTAGAGCAGTTACCCCTGCTACAATGGGTTCATTTATGACAGGTTGGATTTTCCCCTTCCCAACTACAGTAGCTCCTACTGGGTTCGTTGAGGCTAAAGGTCAATTGTTGTCAAGAACAACTTTTGCAGACTTGTGGGCATGGGTGCAAGTTAATATGAGAGTTGTTACAGAGGCTCAATGGGCTGGAGTTGATTCTGGTACATACTCTAGCGGAGACTTATCTACTACATTTAGACTGCCTGAGTTAAGAGGTGAGTTTATCCGTGGTTGGGATAATAGCCGTGGTGTGGATTCTGGTCGTGTTGTTGGTACTACGCAGACCGATGAATTCCAATCTCACAATCACAGTGTAACAGCTAATAGGTGGATTGGGGGGTATACAGACGATGGTGGATCACCAGATCAACGTACTACAGAACAAACTTTTAACACTGCATCAACAGGTAGTACCGAAACAAGACCTCGTAACGTTGCAATGATGTTCTGCATTAAAGTATAAGGAATTAAAGCGGAACAATGGCCGGGGTTATCGGTTGGCTTCAGGATAGGAAAGCATTTCTTTTTCATTGGGCGAGGTCAGAAACACTCCTTCTGCACCCATCGCCCTTTGAATATCAGTCAGGTATTGGCCTAACTGTTCAACACCCATGCCGCCGTTGTCCCTCAATATTGGGAACCATTCAGGATAGATTTCTATAATCTTTAGCTTCTGCTCATAATCGTAACCATCCAACATCTTTCTGATAATCTTGGCAAGGTCAGGATCAGTCGAGCATACAATCTTAAATCCATAGTGATATTTGCAGAACGCCTCAGATTCGCCTATTAGCTCGTTTCGTTGTCTGGCAATCTCTTTATACCAGCAGTGGGTTAAAGCCCGCCTACGGGCCTTCAGCGAGTTGTCGTATAGCTTTATTTCGATCTGATAGTCTTTCTCTGCATCCATCGCCATTTTTAGCCTTTGAATGATGCCATCAAGGGCTTCTGGCGTTATTCTAATCGTTTCCACGAGTTATCCTTTTTGCCTTGATAGTGAAAATCTTCTTGATACGCTTCAACTCGTTTATCCTATACCGATTTGGCTCATGCGGCCCTTCCAGCCATTCCAGTTTATCCAAGCCTATTTTCTTGATTAAATTCACCCGATATAAAACGATATTGCCCGAAAGGTGGTTATTGCATGGGGCACATTGGCGATGACAATTTAAAACATTGAACCGCAGTGATGGTGAGCTTCCGACACTCAGATAATGACCAGCGTGATATTGTCCATCGTGATGTCGTTGGCAACTGATGCAGGGGCGGATATTGTCTCTGAGCCTAACATATTTATTAAACGCCGTTTGTGCTTCTTTCGCCCAAGTTGCTTTGGTTTTAATATTTTCTTTTGCAACCCGATATTCTGCCCGCTTTGCTTTCTCAACGTGTTTTATTCCTTGTTTTGTTTTAGCGTAAGCAATGGCGCAAACGGGTGAACATACGGCAGAAATGGTACTGAACGGTTGGTAGCTAACTTTGCACACTTTGCATTTCTTAGCCATTTATATTTTGTCTGCCATCCAGTTGTTGCGTTATCTTCTGCTCCAACCAAATCATAGCAGCCTTATATCTGTCACGTCGAAGATCGCTTATCTTTTTAATTTTTGCTGTTTGGCAAAACTGCTGTTTAGTCATCCCGGTTTCAGGAATAGCATAGTTTAAGAGCCATTGCTGATTCTCGCTGACCAATTCACCAATTTTAGTCATATTAACGCCAAGCCCTAGCACTCAAAGCCATTGCCGCGCACATCACATTTATCACCGAGGCATCTTCCAAGTAATGGGAAATGTCGTTGTCATAGATTATTCCGCGCTTGATCGCGCCTTTTTGAGATAACTGCGCACGAACAGTATTTGTTGGCCTGTTCAACCTGTCTGCTAATTCTGCAACAGTGATCGATTTCCCTACGATGTCAGAAAGCCTTGTTCCTGCATAAATGACTTGTCTTGGATAAGTTGACATTTTATTTCCTCTATAAACCCGCTAGCAAATGCCAACGGGTGATTGATTGACGATTTAAAACGGTGGCAAATCATCATCGAAATCAGGAATCGGTGGTGGCGTTTGTTGTTGGGTACGACTTGGTTGGTTTTGAGTCGCAGTTTGTTTCGCCCCACCGCTGACCAGTGACACATCGACAACTCTTGCTTTCAGGTTAAAACCTTCTGTGCCATCTTGTTTCGGATAAGTCTCAATGTGGACATCATCAAGAACCGCATGGAGTTGGTCACCTTTATTGAGATAAGGGAGAAGGGCTTCTGCTTTCTTGTCCCACAAAGCGGCCTTGATCCATTGGGTTTTCTTGTTCTGCCCATATCCAACATCGTAGGCTAAAGATAATTCACAAACAGCTTTCCCGCTTGGAATGTGGCGTATTTCTGGTTCGTTTCCGATTCTGAATAATTTAGTAAACATAATGATTCCTTATTTAATAATTAAAGCCCTTGAGCCATCGATGATTTCTACGCCGTCAATCGGCGATTCCTTTGCAGCAGCCAATAAAGCCCGCTTATCAATTGATCTGCTTTCAGGTATTACCCGCCAGAAGATGATCCCCAACTTATCCTCATCAATATGCCCCAGCTTCCTTGTTGGCTTTTTAAGCGTCAACTTGAAGACCCCAAGGTCTAATTTATCGCAACTGATGGCTTCCATATTTCCTTTAATATACTCAGCCAGCCGGTTCGCATTATTTTCTGGCGCAGTTTTCAGTTTCGTCAGTCGTTCAATTTCCAGTTCAATAGCGGCAACGTCTGCCAGCAAGTGCTGTCGAACCTTCAACGCTGCGGTGGCTTTATCCTTAAACGCGATATTTAGGCCGTCCATCGTGTCGCCTATCATGACTGCCGTCATTTCACCGTCATCGACTAATGCCTGTAGTGACTTCATATCTTCACTAATTTCGTAAAGTCTCATTTGACAGCCCTTTCTTTCAGTGTTTTAACAATTCCGTCATAAGCAAGATAAGGCAAGTCGGCCAAATCTTTAACCTTATAGCCAGAACAAATGGCGGCAACATCAACCCCGGCTGCTAAAGCCATTAGCGATATTGTTTGCGCTTGAGTACTGCTTACCAGTTTTGCGGGTGGTGGTGCTGTATTGTCTCCGCAATCAGCGTCTTTAGTGTCATCGATCAAGAACAATCCGTTCAAGGCATACTTTCGCGCATAAGATGAAGCCGACCCAGTTATTTGGCTTTCATCCATTCCTTTCTTGGTTAATTGTTCGCGGGCATAAGCAGTCACCGATCCACTGTCTGACCCGTGGCTGATGATGGCAGTGGCTTTGACATAATGCCTATCGCCTACCATTACTATTTCATCCGAAAGCGTGAGAGTGCAGCCATTAAGGATTAACTTAACTGCCTCAACTATGTCTTCGCAGCTCCGGTATTTGTATTTCCCAAAATCGTTATATTGACCTTTCGGTGCTTTCAGCTCGCGCTGGATTCTTGCTAGGTTGTCAGTCAAGTCGCTCATGGCTGTATAAACTCCCGGTTAAAGTCGTCATTTACTTCGTTTGCATATGCCCAGTATTCTTCCGTGTCGAAAACATACGGGTTTCTAGGCGCATCCTCGCGCATATCTTGCATGGCTTTCTGCTTCGCCAGTCGTTTTCTTGATTCCATATCTTGTTTTTTCATCATTAAGCCCTTTGGTGGTTGGTTATTCTGGAAATACGTCAGCCAGAGACAATCGGCCTCGGCCTTTCTTCTTGTTGAGTGCTGCAACTATAAGGCGGCATTCTATAAGCCCCGGAGTTCTCGCCCCGACCTCATAGGCACTGACCCTTTGTTGTGACCAACCGAGCAGAAGGCCAAGAGCCGATGCTGATAAGCCGAGTTGTTCGCGGTGGTGCTTGATTTCGTTATTCATCCAATCATTCTACTCATAAAGATCATTATCTACAACAATACGCCGTGACCCAATACGTTAAATGGGTCACATTTATGCCTTTAATGTTACCTATACTTCCGTATAGTACCAATTCAATCAAACGAGAAGGGGCATAGCATGAACAACGACAACAAAAGAACTTCAGCGAACGAAACCGCAGTTATATCGGTTCTTTCTGACCACGACTTATTATGGGAGGCGACAGGGCCGGACGGTATCACTTATGATTTTGACACCCGGCTTCTTAGAATGAATGAGGAACGCAGAGACTTAACAAGAAGCAAGATGGCGGCCCACGACAACGCCATTTCTAGCCAACTCGCTTATTTAATAAGTCAAAATGATTATGAGGCCATCGGAAGAATGGTTGTCGGTCAAGTCGATGACTACCTGAGTTACAAAATAAAAGAAGCTGAAGACATTTTCTCAATTAACGAAACGGAAGGTGAAGCATGAAATATTCACGCAGTTATAAAGACTACCACCCAATGATTGAACGCCAGCCTAAACCAGACTCAGGTTTCGGTGCAGCCATCGTCGGAATCGCCTACGGGATGATCCTAGCAGTAATGTATCTAGGGTGGATGGCATGAGTGTCTTGAGAAGGAAGCTGCTAACTAAACGATTTATGAAGGAGAAAGGCTATACAAATTTCACAAGTCACCACGGGATAAGGAAAAACTCAGGGCGTTTTCTTTATGACTTTATCTCACCAGATAAGATGCTTGGTGACTTTGTGAGATGGTTAAAGGTCGAGGAAAAAAACACCAAGTTGGTCAAAGAGAAAACAGGGCGCGAGCATCCTAACGCCAAATTGTCAGAATATGATGCCATAGCTATTTGGGAAACCAAGGGCATCGCAGGGACAACTATCACAGCGCGGGCTTTCGGCATAACACCAAAATCCGTTCGGGACATTTGGCGGGGCATAAGCTGGAAAAAGACAATTCAACAGCATGAGGCATCAAAATGATTAGCTTTGGATATAACGAGAAAGAAAAGCAAGCTGAAGTCGCCAACATCGAAAAGATGAAGGCTGAGTTTCTGGAAAAAGGAGGAGTGGTTGAGGTGTTAGGCACAACGAAAAGTTCTGACATATATCAGACCACGACTCAGAAAGCAGCAAAGGCTAAGAAGAAAGGCCGAGGAAATTCAATAACCTTAAACCCAACATGCAAGTGGTGAATGAAAATGACACATAAACACGAAGACTTATATGATTTTGATGGGGACGACTACCAGCAAGATAGGGATCAGGTAAGGTTGTCTAGCAGCTTAGATAAGATCCGCGACTTTATGGAGGGAAAGCCGCCGCTGACTGTTGAACAGGTGATGCAAGGCGCAGAACTAAAAAGCATTACGTCCACCAGCGCAAACATAAGAAACCTGAGAAAAGAGCAACATGGTAGAAGGGTGGTTGAAAGGACTTACATATCTGATGGGCTTTATAAATATCAACTATTGAGTGCTGAAACACACAAAGCTAATGGCCCAGACGACAAAAAGCCCTCCGAGGTAGAGGGCTAATTGAAAGGCCATCGCTGGCCGAGGGTCACGACGAAAGGGCTTAACAAACATCGAGGGGGTCAGTCTAAACCTCCGATGTGGGTCTTGGCAATAGTTGTTTAACTTGCCATCGATGTTGGGTACTATGTCGCAACGCCCTGATAGGCGTATATGTGAAGGGACAGAATTTTAGTCCCTTTTGATGAGCGGCCCTTGAGCCGTATCGATCTAACCAAGATCACCCTTCGCCGGTAACTATCAGCAAGGGTCGTTCTTCAAAGGGGATTATATTATTAAATGGTATAAGCACGATTCAAACGCAAATGCAGATGCAAAACTAAAGAAAGTTCGCATGAAATACGGGATGGAGGGTTACGGCCTCTACTGGTATTGCTTGGAGTTGATATGTGATGGCATCGACGCACATAACCTCACCTTTAACCTTGAACATGATTCAGAAATAATTGCCCACGATACCGGCATCCACTATGAGCGGGTGCAAGAAATGATGTCTTATATGGTAAATCTTGAATTATTCGAGATGAATCAAGGGATTATCACTTGTATGAAAATGGCTAAACGTCTGGATATGTCAATGACCAGTAAGCCAGCCTTCAGAAAAAGCATACAAGAAGCAAGGGGAAATCATGACCGGGTCATGACCGGGTCAGGGGGGGGTCATGAATTAGAAGAGAATAGAATAGAAGAGAATAGAATAGAAGAGAATAAAAACCTATCGCCTCCGGCTCCAACATTCAATTTCAAAAATTCGCTTGTTGATTGCGGGGTTGAACAAAAGAACATCATTGCTTGGATGGCTGTACGAAAAAAGAAAAAGGCTGTCAACTCAGAAGTTGCGTTTGACGGTTTCTTGCGAGAAGTAGAAATATCGGGATTATCTTATAATCAAGCCGTTCAAATGAGTGCAGAAAACAGTTGGTCAGGGTTTAAAGCAGAATGGGCAAACAAAGACAGAGGAAAATCTAATGGAACATATCAAACAGCTAATGAGAAAGCCGCTGACAGAATGCGTCACACCAGAGACTACGCAACAGCAACGAATTTTTAGTCACCCCGAACGTGATTCGGTTGCTTACTTCTTTTTGAGATTGAGCAATATCTACCTCGCTGAGTACATTCGTCATCTTCATAATGCCGAAAGTGAGAATTTAGCCAAGCGAGAATTTGGCACAAGGGTCTGCAAGTATTCAAGGCAGCAAATCGACAAGGGTTGTTCTTGGATTCATCAACAGAAGGAAAACCACACCGATGGCTGGCAGTATTTAGATATTGATCGCTGTATCGGCGCAGTCAAAGAGGCCAACACAGTGAAATCCATTCACAAGCCATTTGAACCTGATTTAGCTCTTGAAGATCAAGGAGCGAAAGATCGGGCAATAACTGCTGGAAAGGAAGCATTAAACAAAATGAGAGGCTTGGGGTTGTGATAATCCTGTCGCCAAAACGCACTGGTTGCAGCCTAATCAATTTTAAATCCAAACACGTTGAATCATAAAGGCTATGAGACAACACGGCTTAAAACGCAATTGTGGCGATTTGGTGAGTATTTGAATGATTCTGACGAATTTATCCGCTTAATTGTCAATTTGTTTGATATTATGTTGCACTTTAACAAATAGCTTGATAATATGTAGGTAGAAATTAACTATATAGAAAAGGGCTTAATTATGAATATTATTACTGATCTAACAAACCGCATTGAACGCTACAGGGCTACTAATAAAAATCCTTGTAAATCATACGCAACTGAATCAGCAGCCGACAAAGCGGGAAAAAAATTGTCGATAGATGCTCAAAACCGCTTCGACACTTTGGCTCCCGGACGGTATGTCGTTTTTTACCTTGAAGCATGGGGCCGCTGGGTAACAGCTTTGGACTTGAACGAAATAGTGGGACGCGGTGAGGCTAAAGGCGGTTATTTGGGCTTTGACGGCTTTTACACTTTCTAATCAAACGGGGCTTCGGCCCCGAGTTAATTAACGCTAGAGGCGAATCAGCATGAAAAATATAATTATGACTTATGGATGTGGCGGCTCTCAAGTTATTCGCAACGTGGTTGCGGTTGAGACCATCGGCCCGTTTGAATATGTTCAGACTATGGACACCGATCGCGCCGTGAATCATTGGTATAGGCTTGAGGATGGTCGGTTCATTGATGAACGCACGACTCAAGAAATGATCAATCCCTATTTAGATGAACAGGGGGTATGAGCATGAAAATCAACAACACTAACATAACGAGAGCGATCAGAAAGGCCACCGGCCTTAACCATGTGAAGGTTCACGCTGGTGGTGGAGTTTGCCGCTTCTATAGCGATGATAAACGCACTGCTGAGGTATTAAGCAG
>Ga0115546_1002484_pt1 | contig 10548 bp, 18 predicted proteins | sample COGITO_mtgs_1004_FD_87186 | JGI IMG/M metagenome (GOLD analysis project Ga0115546, IMG submission 87186) | Pelagic marine microbial communities from North Sea - COGITO_mtgs_100413 | ecosystem: Environmental > Aquatic > Marine > Epipelagic | place: Germany:Helgoland, sampling site Kabeltonne... | reverse complement strand
TATCCAACTGACCAAACGCCAACTCAGCTTCGTCTCTGGCAGTGGCCATGATTGGTTCCATCTTACCGAGGAGTTCCAAGAATTTGGAAGAGCTACCATCAAGGATAACCCGTGTGTTATAGTCGCCGTCTGGCTTCGGATATTCCTTCGTGCCATAATCAGGCTGCGTCAGTTTTGGGAATTTAAAGATGCCAAATGGTGTTGCGTATTTGACTGGCTTAACTCTTTTGGTTTTAGTGGTCATATGTTGGTTCCTTCTGGAGCGTTGATTAGTGCTTCGATGTTTACGTCCTCTGCATTTGCTTCCATTTGCAGGTCGAGAGGAATGGCGAGATCGTGTTTGATGTGATAGAGAATATCTTCTTCTATCCTACTTACGGGACGATTATTGTAACGCATCACAACTCCCCTTTGATGTAAGCTTGGGCAGCCTTAAGGCCAGCCTTGTTTCCTGATCCTCGGTTGAGGAGATTGGAGAAGGCAGTGAAGGCATCCTGAGGGTTCACCTTGAGGTGAGTACACAACATGATGAAGTAGCCAGCCGAAGCCATCACTTGAACATGCTGATCCTTAAGTTGGGTGTGATCAACGATGTGCATGATAGCCCGACCACATTCGTCAGGTGTCATGTTGTTGAACTTGTCGTAATCAAACTTTTGCATGGGTTGTTTTCTTTCTTGAACGAGTACGCTTCACTGGCTGACCCCACAGGTTCCCTAAGGCCCCCGTTACGATATTTCTCAGTGAATATTGTTGTCCCTTATCTAGGACGGATCGGTCAAACGTGACACCATCAACAGTAATTGAATTGTTGGTGGCTCCGTATTTCATAACGATTGATGTTTGTTTCATGTGATCAAACCTTTGTTTTGAATTTCCAATACACAGTGTTAATGTTAGGCGAAGAAGAACGGGCTGTTGTTTACCTCATTCAAATCCAGTGTTCCTTTACCGGGCGGTGATGTTATTTCTGCTTTTATGTGATGTTGATTTTCCTTCCTGAATTGCTCCAGTACATCGTTGTCTTGATACATCTGAACGAAGGCCTTGCGGATGTTTACCGAGAACTGAGCGGTGTTCGAGGCGTGTGTTGCAAAGCTGTCATGGATGGCGGCGAAGGATTGCATACTTGTTCCTTCTGATAGGCGTAGGCATCGCACGAGGGCAGCAGCGTCCATACTGTGGATAAAGTTAGGGGCGATACTACTTCTCTGTCTACGAGCATTAAGGGATAAAGGTACATTCTCAGAGATGTTCAACTGAACCCGTCCATTAATGTTTGTGTCAACGATTGAGGTCTTTGTATTCTCATAGCGCATCACGACTGGGAAACCCTCTGGTGTCACCCAGTGGACAGGCTTCTTTCCTTTTGAGAGCAATGCGGTGGTCTGTTGAAGCCAACCCATAGCAACCCTTGCGGCCACCACGACTTCACCTATAGATGACCAGACGGTGCTAGAGAGGTAGTCAATGGCTGGTCGCCACTCTTCCACTGAGAACGGGTTCTCTTTACCATCGGCTATCTGCTTCTTCACAGCCTCTTCCACATAGGATCGGCACGAGGAAATGGTTCCACCATATGGCAGCACCATAACTGGACGCTTGGTGATCGTTCTATCAATGCTAAAGACGTACCACTTGGCAGCATTAGTATTATTGTTTGATACCTCCTTTAAGAGAGTGTCCATGACCACCTTGGCCACCTCACCATAAATGTCCTGAGGCTGGGGTGAGGGCAGAAGGTTCACAGCAGCACCACCAACCGGATCGCGTAGGATTGCCGAGTAGTGTTGGATACCATTGCACGTTCCATCCAGAGCTATCGGGATGTGAGACATGAAGCCCCAGCCCTGCTCTAGGAAGTCCGTCCACTCGAAGCACCACGTTAGAAAACAGAATGGACTATCTGCCTCAGTCCACCAGCGGTTTTCTATTGGATCAGCAGCACAGGCTTTGATTTCCTTCGTGTGGCTTAAGACCCAGTTGATACGTTCGGGCATTGAGATTTTATCCTCACCGAATGTATTGGCTCCGTGGACAGCTAACCAGTCACCCTGCTCCTTATTCTCAATAGCCCCACCCTCAGCAAACACGAGCAATGACTTAACAAAGTCTGGCCCCTGTGGATTGAGTATCTGTGGGATAGGATAGACACGGCCCCTAAAGTCGAGGTTGTAGGGGAAGTAGATCGCATCATACTTGCTATATTCTGTGGCCAGTTCCTTAGCCTTTAGAAGTGACACACGTTTTGAAGTTGAGACTTCGTTCACGGTGTATACATCACGGGCCGCACGTTTCCACGCCAGCCTAGCCTCTTCGTTGGTATCAATATCCTCTGGCTTAGGAGGTAGATCAACATTCTCCAACAACGGAAGGACACCATAGTCCTGACCAGAGGCAACCATTGTGTTGATGACCTCAAGTGTCCGAGGTTCAATCTTCCAAGCGGTTTTCTGGAGCATGTTAACCCCGCACATCATGTTGGACAGGTCTGCTGTCTCTAATAGCTTCCGGTGATCCCTCGTCTGTGCCTTAACAAATTTGGGAGGATACACAAAAGCATCTGAGTGGTAACCACCATCCAGCATCCCAGTCCAATCCTTAGGTGGAACAATACATGGCAGATAGATGGGCATCATCACCTCTAGCTGACCCTCAATAGATAGGAGCCAAGTACGAAAGCGTTCTGTCATCTGCACAACATATTGTCTGCGCTTACCACCCTTGGAGCGAGTGATGATCTCACCCAATCCAGTAGCCTCCAGCATCAGGTGTATCAGTTTGGTTCCAATGGCCACCTGTTCGGCTGTCGTCCAGTGCTTCCACTCCTCGTTCTGTGCCTTGATCACATGATTGATGACCTTACGTCTGTGTTCAATATGACCTGTCCTCTTTTGGAGGTCAGCAAGTACAGTGGCACAGAGCCTTGGGTGCTTCCGTTCGAAGTGATCAATTCTGCTCTCCATTTCTACATTCATTGCAGTGTTGATGGCCATCTGAACTAGCTTAGGACTGTGAAGAATATTATCCAGCAAAGTCTTGGCTGTGAGGTAGGCAGCAGTGTTTGGGTCTATGTCTTTTAGGTAACGCACCAGCACATGGCGACGACCAGCCTTGCCTGTGTTTGCCTCCTCAATGAAACGCTGTATGGCGGTGGCTGTAGGATTGATGACGCTCTCCAAAATGAACCGCATGGGTTTACCCTTGGTGGCATCCTTTGACTGATAGGCCTCATTCATCTGGCGATGGAACCGTTCCACACCGAGTGAAGCCATACGCTCTTCCAGCTTAAGCTGTTCGTTCATTAAATCCATTAGTAAGTCCTCCAGAGTGTTAGCCAATATTTCAGGCGCAGCATCTTGCTGTCCCTCGTGAAAGTTTTGTCGGGGAAAATGTGGAACCACTTGTATCCGTGAGCCTCTTCCATAATGCGGATCATAGGCGCGGCTTCTGGGTGATGTTTGCGGATGAAGTGGCGATACATTGTTCGACCACACCATGACCTACGGTAAGTTCTCCATGACGTTACTGGGTGGTGTCTTACATCGTGCTTTGCGCGGATTGCTAGTTTATCGAAGTCTCTCAGGCGACCCAGCGTATCCAGTGTGAACACTGCGGTCAGCGCAGCCCCAACAGCTATTGCAGGGATATTCGTGTGGATAAGGCCATAACCTAAGAGGCAAGAGGACGCTGATGTTAACGCTAGTGGTGGCCATACGGCTCTAATAATTGGCATTTTGATACTCTCTCTCTCTTTTGATTTGGCACAGTTGGCACAGATTTTTGGCACAACTCTTCCTACATATAGGATCGACCTATGAATGGGACGTATCCGTTGCATATGTGGGACGATTGAAATAAAAGAAAACCCAGACTGGGCTGGGCTTCTAAGTGGTTGATTTGATTGATTGTCCTGTATGTGGGTGGAGGCCTCGTCCGGAATCGAACCGGAATAAAAGGATTTGCAGTTCGTCTGAAACCCTTATAAACCCCCGTTTGTTGCGTCTGATGTGACACTAGAAGAGGCCTCTTGGCACAGCTTTTGGCACAGATTTTTAAGGCCCACAATACTCTTTATCAACCGTGCCTCCTCAATTCTCCATTAGGTTGACTACATCAAACAGGGCCGATGGGGCCATCTTTGCGTATAGCATTGTTGTTTTGATATCCTCGTGACCAAGCCAGTCCTTCACACGCCTAATGTCCACTCCTCGCATAACCAAGCGGGAGGCACAGGTGTGTCTTAAGACGTGAGGCGTGAGCCATCCCCATCCTAGGTTCTGACGCATACCATCCCATCTGGCTCGGAGCGATCCGGGTGTTAGGCCATAGAATGGGCCATCTGAGAGTGGGTATTGTTTCTTCCTGTTGATTAGGATTTGTTGAACCCGTTTAGTGGTTGGAACAACTCGCCATGAGTTTGCCTTCGAATGATTGAAGGTCACCCGATCCTCACCAACATTCTCCCAAGTGAGTTTGCCAGCATCCACGTAGGCTCTGGCTCCAGTGTCAATTAAGAAGATCGTCAGGTCTCTATTGAAGGGATCAGAAATCATGTCCCAGTATTTCAACAGGGTAGCCTCTTGCTCCTCCGATAACCAGTCTAGGCGACCCTTGCCCTCTTTGGTTCTTCTGATCTTAGGCATCCGGTCTAGGCTGCAACGCTCATCATCAATACCCACATGGAGCATCTTAGATAGGGCTGCCAGCTTCCGATTAGTGGTGTTGCTGGAGTTGCCCAGTGTACCCTCACAATAGGTACGGAAGCCTTCGATCTCACTATTGGTGATCTCAGCGGCGATCTTGTCTCTGCCAAAGTATTCCGTCACCATCCGACCATTACGGTTTAAGTCATTAGCTGCCAGAGCCTTGTCCCAGAAGTATTTGCCTGTCTCCGTGAAGAGGAACCCCAGAGTGTTGGGATTGGTTCCCCGTGGGGCATCCTTCTGGCTCCCGCTGGGCATCTTAATGTCCTTTCCAAGGGACAAATCTTCCAAAGCTGAGAGTTCCCATCGACGGGCCTCAAATTCTCCTTGGAAGCTTACTCTTTTTCTGGAACCATCTGGTAGCTTCACATCAGCTTGCCACTGGTTTCCTCGTTGTCTAATGGTCATGATTATTTCTCCAGTATCAGATTGATTTCAGCTAACAGGCGTTGACCCTTTGTGGTTAGGGCGCAGACAGATTGTCGGCCATCCATTGGGTCTTGAACCACGACGATAAGGTCTAGGCCTCGCCGTAATTCGTCGGTCTCTTTATCCCTCTTCCAGTGTTTGGTTGAAAGATATTGTGTAATGCGGGAGGAACTTGACTTGGACATTCCAGTCAGCTTCTCCAGTTCCTTTAGTCCTATACCCGCCCTACCACCAATGAGCAGAAACGTGGTAATTGCCAGTATCGGGATATCGTGATCAGCACGACGAAATGTATCCAGTACCAGTCTTAGTTTTGTTACTCCCTGCATGATATTAGTCCTTTGTTAGGGATTAACGATTGTCGCTGACTGTAGCAGCATATTTGCCATCTCTAGGTGAGCCATATATTCCGCTTCACAACGATCTTTACCGTTGATCAGATTTTCTGAGATTGCGCTTGTCAGCATCTCGATTGCTTTTACAAGTTGATAAGTCTGGGTATCTATGTTTTTCATAGGCATTGTTCATTCTTTCTGTTGATCATTTGCGACCAATTTTTAGGTTTTATGGAAGAAGAAGTATAGTCCAGTAATACCCCAACAGATCGTCATAAGCTGACCCGCTAGGACTGTTAGCTCAAAGATAAATTCACCCATTCAATAGCTCTTTCACTGCGTCCTGAGTGGAGCAGTCGTTAAGGAAGTCATCATCACACTTTGACACATACAGACCGTGTAATGTATCTGCTGGATGCACCTCCTGAGACCAAGTGTCAACAGCTAGTGAAGGTCGTATGCGTCCTATATCTGAATAGTATTTGCTGAGTGCGGTCATAATAATTACTCCTGTTCGAATGTTAATCGTGATGATGTTTCTTCTGTTGTGAGCAGTTTCATGATGTGAACTTTCTTGGTTTGATTATAGCCACACTAAAGGCGGCCTCGTGTAGACTGGCATGATCCATCAGTAGGGCCACGATAGCAGCCTTATCGACGGTCACGTTTTTAGAGGTTGACCTAGACTTATCAACGATATCCCAGAGGGTCTCGAAGTGGTCTTGGGTGGTCTTTACATCTGCCCTACGCATAGCGCACACCATTATAGTGGTTCCGCCGTTCGAACATAAGTTGGGACTGATCCTGAGCATCGCGCTCATCCTCACCATCACGCTCATCATAAAGTTCCAGAGCCTCTTCCATAAGCATTGCTTCACTTTCACGGGTGGACACCTCACCACCATAGGCAGCCAAGCGTGTTTCTGTAACGACCCCTAGTCCCTGTGCGGCCTCATACAGGTTGATGTAGGTTAGAGCGCCAGTCTTTTTTCTCATTAACTTTTTCATGATGTGTGTTCTCCTGTTATGTCATCTTCTCCTGTTAGGTCACCAACTATGGTGTAGGTTGGAAGGTGGGAATTGAGTTGGAAGGCGCACTTGATTATGAGAGACACGCCCTCATCTCTGGCTGAACCGATAGCTTCTGAGCGGGTTTTGTAATAGTGTGTGCCAATCATCTGACCGTCACTATAGGCGATCCCAAACCATGTTCTATCGGCATCCTCTTGTCGTGCCTCTTCGGCCTGACGATCTGCCAGTACGGCCATGTCATGGGCCTGTTTGCGGAGGTTTCTTTGGATTATGCTGTTCATAATGACTTCTCCAATAGCTTGTTGAGTAGGACAGAGACAGCCTCGCCATCGCCATCTGAGTACCCTAGGATTTCAATCGCGGATCTCAACTGAGACGGTGATACGTGGGAGGCAAAGATGATCTCAAAGACACCCAGCAAAGCCTCAAGACCAAGCTTTACGTCTGGATACATTTGGCCATCGGTGTTCACTCCGTTCCCATAGTTCGTATGATTGGTGTCGCTCAGGATGTTTTCCAGAGCTTCCTTCATATGGAATATTGATTGTTTACTCATTTCATGAACCTTTCTTCGTATTTATTACCAACTGTCTCAATAATTTTGGTGATGATAGGATGGTCAGTATAGTCCGCAGCAACTTCCCAAGAACCATTGCCATAAACCAACCAGACCGTTCCAATTCTCTCCAGCTTGTCATTGTGGATGATCAGGTAGTCTTGATCGGTGCTGAATGTTGCCCCAATGATTTCACGATAGGACTGGCTCATTTTCACGGTGGTTTCCTCGCCATCGTTTACTGACACTTTCAGGCCAAGATCTAGGAAAGCTTTGATAATGGCCCCTACTACTATTCCGGTTTCGCGATGATGTTTGGCATCCTCCACATTGTGACGTTTGACGGCCTCGAAGGCTGCTCTGGTGAATGGTGAAATGTGGACTGTTGGAATGTTTGTCATAATGTTATGATCCTACTCTGTGGTCACTAGCTGCGATGATGGCTTGTTTACGATTGTCAGCGCACACAAGTTCTTGATAGATTGGGCGGTCACCTGATGGCGTTCCCCTGATGACCTGAAAGACATGTGAGCCGTGGCTATAGTTGACGTATTCAGGACGGCACACAAACTGTGTCTTGCGACAATACCATTTGTAATTTGACATGATCTCGGTTTCCTTATTTGATGTTGTGAACTCTGCGCCATACGACCCATGTGATCGCTTGGATTTCATAGGCTGCATACTTGCGGCCCACTCTGGAAAGCTGTGTGGCAACTTGGCGATAGGCCTCTTGCAGTGTGCGATATTCCTTAACGCCAATGTTCGTTTTGTCATCGGTCAGACCGACCCGCTCGGCATATGCAATGTTACGTGCATGGCCATCTATGCAGCAGTCATTTCGACCCAGTATGCAGTGATAAAAGGCGATGATTTTCTGACCGTTCAGGATCGCAATCGTTTCCAGATTGTTGCCCATCTCTTGAAGGATCGACCACGCCTTGGCTTTCATGGTGTGATATGTGGATACCTTGACAGTTTCCATTGGATCGCCATTGATAAACGCTGCCACCAATTCAGCAGCATTGATAACATTGCGATCCCACTTATTATTTGGTGATAGGGCAGCAATTACACCTACTACTATATGCAGAGGCACATCATTTTTGACGGCGATCTGTTGTGCATCGCGCTGGGCGTTTGCGTACCAGACCACACCATCACGTTTCTCTTGTGGCGTGGCTAGATTGAAGATTGTTTTGATGTTGGCTTTGGTATGTTTGGCCATTAGATTGTCCTCTATGTGGGATTGTTGGGTTACAATTAAAGTGCGCCGGAGAAATTGCTATCTGTCCAGAAGAGAACTTTCCAACCGCTATCGACGCTCTTATCTGGGTTGACGATGTGCGCCCGTTTGACAAGATATTGACATGGCCGACCCGTGCTATTTCGCACACTGGCTTTACGGATCTCGGCTGCACGGTTCGCTGATTTGATAGATGTGAAAATGTTCATGGTGGTTTGTCCTTTATGTGGGATGTTTAGGCGATTTTTAGGTCAGCATCATGGTTGCGCTGCCATCCTAGAAAAGTTTCATCGGGCTTGATATCGTAAATTGAGACCTTGCCGTCACGGTTTATGTAAATTGCTTCCTGCTTTGCAGCGCGGCCAAAGTCCTCGGCCAGTGTTTGAGCTAGATCGAGCTTATCAGCTTCACAGGCGATAGTGTACGTGGCGACCTCTTCATCAAACAGCTTGTTATCCTCATTGACCCACATTCCATGACCTAGGGTGACCGATAGTCCACCGAATAGGGCGCAGAGTTGGGCTTTATAGCGATTATGAAGCTTCACCATAGGCAGATCGTTATTGTCATTTAGTGGCATTTTGAATGTAAATTCACGCATGATTTTATCCTTTATGTGGGTTGATTGAATTAAGCTTTTTCAACTTTCCAAACACCTTTTACGTGGTGTTTACGTCCGGCTGTCCAATCGTGGATTTCACCGTTATGGGCTGCTAGAACATGACCCTTAATAAATACCAGATAATAGCCACGGGTCAGGTTTCCCGCTATGCCTGTCACCGTGCCGGATCGACCATTGTTTGACCATTTTGACACGGGAACTACAGTAAATTTGAAGCCTAGCGTTTTGGCTGCTTTTTCCATCTGGGGACTGCTATTGCAATTCTCTTTTTCGTCCCAAAATGAGCGATATGAACCGTCAACGTTGACCCGTTCACAATATGTGCCTTGGCCCGTCTTGCGACCTTGCGCCTTTAAAGCGGCATGGCTGGATTGGTAATTTTGACGGCAAACAATGGCCAAAGCTTTGACGCTACAGTCATTACTTTCCCTCAATTTGTCGCTTGCACGGCATAGGGTTTCGAATTTCTCTTTATACATGACGGTTCTCACTCCATTAGGTTTAGGTTAGTTAGCTTCGATAATCAAAGCCACGCCCATAATTATTAAGCCTAGGGCCATGCCTGTTATACAGATTGAAATAAACAACATAGTGACAGTCTCCATTAGTTAACGTTAACAATTACCAGACTCACCGCCTGATAATAAGTAACGGGGCAAACATTGCCCGATTGTTTCTTTTCGTTTGGCTGGAATTTGTTAGCAAAAGCGGAAAATCTAGCCTATCGCAATTCTCATATTGAAAGACCATCATCACGCTACCCTAGGTAACATTTCGGCGGACTTTCGAGCCATGCAAAGGCATCAATTTAACAGGTTAAGGTAACCAGTCAAAAGTCTCATATTCAATTTTCAAAGAGCGCAGGAATAAAGTTGACCTAGGGTCAAAAACGTTACCTGATAGTCTGTAGGCTAGTCAGTAGACCCATCTCTTGGTTGACTGGCTTCCCTGTATGCTGGGGCGGCGGGTCAGGCTGGGTCAGTTTCGTTTGACCATAAAGCGCCCTATATGCGGGATAGTCAACAACCAAATTGAAAATAATAAAAGATAATTGTTATGTGTTTGATATCATTGACGAAATAAGCATAAATAAATGAGATAGATAGCCAACAATCAAGGCCTATCGGTAGCAAACATAGGACAAATTTGGCATTTCACGGCTCAAAACGAATCACTTGAAGCCCCAATATGACCCCATATGGTCAACAGGTAGCTATCCGTAAGGGAAGGTTAGGTGACCTAGGGTGAGTTAATGGTGTGTCCTAGGTGAATGAGGAACCGCGCCCGTGTGCGTGTGTGTGTGTGCGTGTACGTGTACGTGTATGCGTGTGCGTGTATGCGTGTGCGTGTATGCGTGTGTGCGTGTATGCGTGTATGCGTGTGCGTGTGTGCCTGTGCCTGTGCGTGTGTGTTGACCCAAGGTGACATGAGGTGACCCCAGGTGACATGAGGTGACGTAAGGTGATACAGATAGGCCAAGATACACGGACAACCAACAGGAGCGTTGACCTAACGTAAGCATAGGTGGATATCAGGCGGATCATGGGCAACAGGGAACCATCCATCCGTTGCGGGTCCAAGCTAGGCCTATGGTTGCGCGTAAAGTGTGTGAGAATGTGTGC
>Ga0115546_1002480_pt1 | contig 10565 bp, 10 predicted proteins | sample COGITO_mtgs_1004_FD_87186 | JGI IMG/M metagenome (GOLD analysis project Ga0115546, IMG submission 87186) | Pelagic marine microbial communities from North Sea - COGITO_mtgs_100413 | ecosystem: Environmental > Aquatic > Marine > Epipelagic | place: Germany:Helgoland, sampling site Kabeltonne... | reverse complement strand
GCGATCGCATAGCGCAGCAGCGTAATCATCAGCGGACTCATTTCACTGGTCGTGTACTTTCCTGCAACAAAGCTCCCGGCAAAGAGTAAGCTAGTCAGCACGGCCAGCAGGCTTTGCGCCCAAATATGATTACGTGCCACGCGCGACTCCTGCCATTGGGCTGATTGTCTAGCCATTGTAGAAGAATGAATCCCCTTGCCATAGCTGTATTTGATATTGATGGAGTGGTGCGGGACGTAGGCGGATCTTATCGACGGGCGATCGCAGATACCGTAGAGCATTACACGCAGGGCCAATATCGACCAACCGTAGAAGATATTGACCGGCTCAAAAGTGAAGGCGTTTGGAACAACGACTGGAAAGCCTCAGAAGTACTGGTGCATCGTTATTTTGATCGGCAAGGTAAGCCTAGACCCAGCATCAGCTACGAGGAGATTGTTGATTATTTTCAGCGGCAGTACCGAGGGCCAGATACAGAAGACCCTGACCAGTGGACGGGCTATATTGCAAACGAGCCGCTGTTGATGGATCAACAGTATCTGCGATCGCTCTCTCAATCCGGCATTCCCTACGCCTTCTTTAGCGGCGCAACTCAAGGGTCTGCTAACTTTGTTCTACAGCGCCGAATCGGCCTCACCGCGCCTATCCTAATCGCGATGGAAGACGCCCCTAGCAAACCAGACCCTACCGGCTTGATGATGGCTGTGCAGCAAGTAGAGGCACAGCAGCCATCCGCTAAGAAATTGCCCGTCCTCTACGCAGGTGATACGGCGGCTGATATGAAAACCATTACGGCTGCTCAGTCGCAATATCCTGACCGGCAGTGGTTGGCTATTGGAATTTTGCCACCTCACGCGCAGCTAGACGCTGACTATCAAGCTGAGTATGCAGAAAAGCTGCGGGCTGCGGGTGCAACAACAGTATTAAAAAGTGTTCAGCAGCTAAATGCTGAATTAACGAGCCAACTGCTGTAGTAGCCCGTCAACTACGAGACCGTCAACTACAAGACCATCAGCTACGAGACCGTCATAGCTACTTTTCCAATAGTGCTACCCGATTCTAGCTGGGCATGAGCTTTAGTCAGGTTCTCTACGCTAAGAACACCTATCTCTTGCGTAAATGTTGTTTTGAGAATGCCCTGGTCGAACAGATCGGCGGCTTGGTTTAGCAAATCGTGCTGGCTTTGCATGTCGTCGGTTTCATACATAGCTTTAGTAAACATCAGCTCCCATACGTGAGTGGTGCTTTTGTTTTTCAGCACGCTTTGATCTAGCGGATGGCTATTTTCAACAATGGTGCAGATTTTGCCTTGGGGTTTGATCATTTGAGCGATCGCATCCCAATGAGAATCCGTGCTATTCAAACACAGCACATAATCCACAGTCTCGTGACCCAGCGACTTTAGCTGTGCTACCAAGTCCTCATGATGATTAATACACTCATCTGCGCCCATCTGCTTGCACCAATCAACGGTATCTTTTCTAGAAGCCGTTGCAATTACTTTCAGCTTTGCAAGCTGTTTAGCGAGCTGAATCGCAATAGAGCCAACCCCACCCGCACCGCCGATAATAACAATAGACTGGCCTTCACTTTCCCCGGACGAAGAGATCAAAAGCCGTTCAAATAGCGCTTCCCAAGCGGTGATTGTCGTTAGTGGCATAGCTGCTGCCTCTAAGTCAGAAAGGGACTGAGGCTTTCTTCCCACAATTCGCTCATCTACCAAATGGTATTTGCTATTGCAGCCAGAGCGCGTAATGCTGCCTGCATAGTAAACCTCATCGCCTACTTCAAATAGAGAAACTTCACTGCCAACAGCCTCCACAACACCGACCGCATCCCAGCCCAATACTTTGATTTCTTCTAGACGATCTGTAACAGATTTACGCACCTTCGTATCTACTGGATTTACGCCCACTGCTCGAACCTTAATCAACAGATCGCGGCCACTAGCCGAGGGCACCGGCAGCTCAACTTCGTGAAATACTTCTGGATGGTCGGTAGACTGCGCTTCGTAAATGCCGATGGCTTTCATATTTAGACTGGGTATGGATAGCTTTTATATTAGAGGCTCTTGAAGAATTAAGCGGGCTATAGCTTTCTAGAAAGTAGCAAGTATTCGAAATGGCACTCTTCCTAATTAAGCCGCAGTTTCAACTAGAATGCACCGACAAATTCCTATCGCCTACCGGGAAGGCTTGTATAAAAGGAGACACCCAATTGTCTTACACACAGCCTTTTACCGATAGTAGGAAATATCAATGAAAAAGCCCAAATTTCTCGCCCTGTTCGGAGCAGCAGCCGTTCTTTTACCCACTGTATTCTCGACAGCAGCGATCGCACAAACCACCGCCGACAATGAATATCTAAGCAACTTGTACAGCTTTTTGCAGGGCAAAGACGAAGTAACCTACGCCATGGCAACGTCTGCCCTAACGCCCGCAGAAAGCGTATGGGCCGCTCAAATGTTTTGCCAAACCTTCTCCGCTGGCGTTAGCCCTAGCGATGCGTTTTCTATCTATACATCCTCAGCCGTCGAACAAGCAGCAGCACGGGGCGTAGGGCTAACAGACGAAATGGCTTACGCCGTCGGGCTATATGGCGGCGCTGTGATGAATATCGGCTCTGCTTATTACTGCCCTCAGTACAAGTCTCAGGTGCAGCAGGCTTTGCAGGCGCTGTAAAGCTGGTATGCATTGCAAAGATACAGAAAGTAAAAGACGCGAACAAAAAAGCGGGCCTAGTCTAATTAGACTGAAGCCCGCTTTTTATTTCACCTTAGAGCAGAGAGATTCGCTTACTTCTTAGCAGCTTCCTGACGCTCTTTAGCTTCTTTAATCACTTCTTCAGCAACGTTCTTAGGACAAGGCGAGTAGTTACCAAACTCCATAGAGAACTGACCGCGACCAGAGGTCATAGTGCGCAGATCGCCGATGTAGCCAAACATCTCACTCAAAGGTACGTCTGCTTTAATACGAACGCCCATTGGGTTTGAGTTCTGAGACTTGATCATGCCGCGACGACGGTTAAGATCGCCAATCACATCGCCCATGTGATCATCAGGAGTGAACACGTCTACGTTCATGATGGGTTCTAGAATCTGCGGGCCAGCTTTGGGGAAAGACTGACGGTAAGCAGATTTGGCTGCGATTTCGAATGCGATCGCGCTAGAGTCCACCGCGTGGAAACCGCCGTCTTTAAGCGTAACCTTCACGTCTACCATCGGATAGCCTGCCAAAGGCCCTTTTTCCATGCTATTCGCGAAGCCTTTCTCCACAGCAGGCCAGAATTCACGAGGCACGTTACCCCCCGTAACCTTAGACTCAAACTCGAAGCCTACGCCCGGCTCGCCCGGCTCAATAGTGTAGTCAATTTTGGCAAACTGACCCGAACCACCAGACTGCTTCTTGTGCGTATAGCTATCGTCGAGCACCCGAGTAATAGACTCACGATAAGCCACCTGAGGCTTACCCACTTCTACAGCCACACCGTGAGTGCGCTTAAGAATGTCCACCTTAATATCAAGGTGCAGTTCGCCCATCCCCTTAATGATGACTTCGCCGCTCTCCTGGTCTGTCTCCACGTAGAAGGAAGGATCTTCTTGAACCATTTTGCTCAAGGCCAGACCCATTTTCTCAGAGCCACCCTTATCGACAGGCGCAATAGAGATAGAGATCACCGGATCGGGGAAGACCATCGGCTCAAGCGTAGCCGGGTTCTTCGGATCGCACAGGGTGTGACCCGTCTGCACGTTCTTCATGCCAACGATGGCCACGATATCACCCGCTTGGGCAACGTCAATTTCCTCGCGAGAGTCAGCGTGCATAGAAACCAATCGGCCTACGCGATCTGTTTTACCGGTAAAGGTATTGAGCACCGTGTCGCCTTTGCTGAGCACACCGGAGTAGATGCGAATAAAGGTAAGGGCGCCGTAGCGGTCGTCCATAATTTTGAACGCGAGCGCTCGCAAAGGTGCATCTGGTGTCACCTTGGCAAATTCACCCGTTTCATTACCGTCAAGATCCACTTCGGGCTGAGGCTTCACTTCAGTTGGATTAGGAAGATAGTCTACAACCGCGTCTAATACGTTCTGGACGCCTTTGTTCTTGAAGGAAGAGCCGCAGTAGGTAGGGAAAAATGCCAGCTCGCGAGTGCCTTTGCGGATGCAGCGCTTGAGCGTATCAATATCAGGCTCATTGCCTTCAAGGTACGCTTCCATCACATCGTCATCCATCTCAATGGCGGTTTCGATGAGCATTTCGCGGTACTCAGCCACCTTTTCCGTCATGTCTTCTGGCACGTCGGTAATTTCGTAGTTCAACGGATCGCCAGACTCATCCCAAATCCAAGCCTTCTCAGTTAGGAGGTCAACAACGCCACAAAACGCGTCCTCAATACCAATAGGCAGCACCATAACTAGGGGCTTAGCCACCAGAATTTCTTCTACCTGCTTGATAACGCTGTAGAAGTCGCCGCCGGTGCGATCGAGCTTGTTGACGTAGATAATGCGAGCTACTTTAGAGTCGTTCGCGTAGCGCCAGTTAGTTTCAGACTGAGGCTCTACGCCACCCGATGCGCAAAACACGCCAACGCCGCCGTCTAGCACTTTGAGTGAACGGTACACTTCGATAGTGAAGTCTACGTGTCCAGGCGTGTCGATAATGTTGAGCTGGTGGTCGTTCCAGAAACAAGTTGTAGCCGCAGACTGAATGGTGATGCCGCGCTCCTGCTCTTGATCCATGAAGTCTGTGGTTGCCGCACCATCATGAACTTCACCGATTTTGTGAATTTTGCCGGTGAGCTTCAAGATTCTTTCGGTTGTAGTGGTTTTGCCTGCGTCTACGTGGGCAAAGATACCGATATTGCGGTATTTGGTCAGGTCTTTCATGGTGATTCTGTAGTGAGTATCTGGAGACTGTCGGCACACCACGTTTCAAATGGTGCTTATAAAACAAGCTAGTCAGCACATCTAGCAGTGGTACTGATCTGTTAAACATTGTAAATTATTTTGTGTGGCTCGTGGTGGCAGTTTGCCTGTGGGTGGGTGTGGATTATACGCCATCTATGATTCGCAAGTGTAGGACATGGCTATGGATACGATCGCTATGTCCAGAATCTGACAAAATAGAGCTAGATAATTAGGAGCAAGGCAATGCAGCTCAAAAACATTAAGCTGCCGGTGGCTGAGATAGCGCAGTTCTGTCAAAAATGGAATCTAACAGAATTTGCGCTGTTTGGCTCTGTCCTGCGCGATGACTTTCGGCCTGCGAGTAGCGATGTTGACGTGATGATTCAATATCGTCCAGAGGCCGTTCCCAGCTTCTACGATCTCGACCTGATGGAGGACGATCTTAAGGCGATTTTGGGCAGGGATGTAGATGTCATCACTCGGCCTAGTATTGAAAGTAGCACCAACTATCTTCGCCGTCACGAAATTCTATCTTCTGCTCAGGTGATTTATGAATCGGGATCTTCAATCTCTGCTTGATATGTTGCAGTCGGCTGAGATTGTGATTTCTTATCTAGAGGGCATTACAGAAAAGCAGTTCTACCATGATGGGCCGCAGTTGCAAGATGCCGTGATTAGGCGACTGCTAGTAATCGGAGAAGCTGCAAATAGAGTGTCGGAAGGGAAGCGGCTTTCGCTGACAGATATTGAGTGGCCTCAAGTTAGAGGTATGCGTAATCGACTGGTTCATGAATATGATGAGATTGACTTGGCTATTGTCTGGCAAACGGCGCAAAGCATTATTCCAGATTTAATAATCAAACTGACAAATGCGATTCCTTCTGAATTATCTAGAGATAAGATTGAAGACATAGGCGATCGCGAGTAATTTTACTTTTCGGAAGTACGATTTGATTCAGGAAATGCAGCGATCATGATGAAGAGATACAGGCAAGACTACGTAATCAGCAGACAGTTATGGCTCTAGGTAGAGTAAATTGGTTTGGCGGTTTAAACAAGAAAACTGGACAAGTCAATAATTTTGGGTTTCTTGATTCTATTAACGATGCTCACCAAAGCGGCATATACGTTAGCAAAAGGAATGTTCCGTCTCATATTCAACCTCTTTTAGAGCCTGGAACTTACGTTGAGTTTGATATTCGTGAAGACGAACGAGGCGAGAAATACGCTGACAATGTCGAGATGGTCTTGCTGGTTGGAACTATCGACTGGTTTGAGAACGGAAGAGGCTATGTCAAATGTGATGGCTACGATGATATCAGAGTAGAATCGCTAGAAGATTTTCAGCCAAGCAGCATACTTTCTTTCTATATCAGGTATAACTCAAGGTTCAACAAGAACGAAGCTTTCTTGCCCCGCAAGGTTGATTATTCAACTAAAGACAAAGCAGTAATAGAATTGTGTGCAAAGAGCAGTCAATCTGTAATGTGCGTACCATTTATCGCTGGGTATGCAAATCTACTATCAGAAGACGCAGCTATCAAATTTACTACAGGTAAAATAGATGCGCTTGATGTAGAGAATCAACAGTCACTACTATGCAATCTATTTCAACAGTCAGCACAGATAATTTTGGCATCCGCTGGGCTACGTCGGAGAATTATCACGGATAGAAGTAGCTCAGGATACAACAGTCATTCATCTTCTACGTACTGGCAATTCATAGATAAATATATTCATTCTCCTGATGGGATAATTAATCAGGAATTAATAGCTGAAGTTCGAGATAAGCTTTCCATAGGTGATGAGGAAATACGATCTACATACTGGAATCTTTCAGAGTTTCTCAAAAGCAGTTTGGAATATAGAGGAAATCTCTGGGAATTTGCGCCCGTAGAAGTAAAAATAGACCTAATTCGTCAGAGATACTATCAATTCTTCGATTTAGTGTCGAAATTTGAGGGATCTAGCTATCTCTTCTCAGAATCAATATCTTATAATTGGCAAAAGCTGTACGAGCTAGACGATGTAGATAATGAACTAACTGAACTCTGGTGCTCTAGTCCTAATAAGTCTTCTGAGGAGAAAGCTCGAATGATTTCAGCTCGCGGAGCTGAGAAACTAGCGATTAAGTTTTTTAGAGATATGGGTCATGAAGTAGAAGATATTGCCGCGCATCAAGCAACGCAGCAAAGCACTATTTGGAGAAAAGCAGATATCCAGATAGATTCACATCATCTGCTGGATGTTAAGAATGCTCGCAAAGCTCTGAATTCATCTGTCTACTCTGAGTTCTGTGTTCCTAAATTCAAGGAAAATCGAACTCAGGAAGGTCACTCCAAAGATATATTTATCGTCGCTGTTTTGTCACCATATTTGCAAAGTCGCTACTTGACTGACAACTTTTCCCATGCTCCCCTTGTGAGAAATCCGTGCATTTTAGGCGTGTCTAGCGTGGAGCAGATAGAAAGTCTAGAAAAACATTTTAGCGACAAGGCTGGTACATTATCCATCAATTTGCGTAGAAGAAGTGACCTGAAACAATATCTTCCCCCTTGGTTATTTGACTATAGCATTCGATTCTATAGCAAGCAAAGTGAAGCAATATCTGCATTCTCACAGCTCAAAAAATCCGATATTCCAGATTGGCAGGATATCTGTTTAACCGGCGATATGTCTCTTTCCTTGTTTATTTCGGCCCGTAGACCAATTCCTGAATCTTGGGAAGATAATATACCTGCTTGGAAAACTGACTTTATAAGATTGCTATTTGGCGACCAAATTCGTTCTAAGAGAATCTCTCTTCCTCATTTATTTTTAGCCTTGCTGAAGCATTTTTTAAAAATGCTGTCTGAAGAGAACCCGTCTTATCGTCCTAAACAATATGCTAGCCTCCTATATTCCAGTATAGACTCTGAGCATCCATTGAAGCTATATGACCCCCTGAACCTTATCAAGGACTTCTGCGAAACTCTTCAGTGCTTGTGGGGCAACAGGGAAGAGACAAAGTTGCACAGATTTAAGATGTTTAAATTTACCGGAAAAGGAATGTTGCAGGGTAAGCAGTCGAATAGTGACCCAAATTGGACAACTCTCTTAGCGTATTGCGGAGGATACGTTGAAGGTAAGGGTAAGTGCGGATACACACCGTTAGTGATTGGTCAGCACCACAACTGCACCAAATGCGGTCACCTAATCTGTCCTAAAGAAGATTGTCAGTGCTGTAGTCGATACTGCTCAGAACATGAGAAGAGACTTCATAGTCATCCCGAATAGGTCTCTGTACTTGACTCATCACAAAAATCCAGCCTATGTTCAGTAGCTAAGGCTGTGATTTAGATCGCGCCTTTCCTTCAGAACTCAATTGACTCAAGCGCTATCGGCAGGTGTACCACCACCCACCGACAGCTAGGCTCACAAACTGGTACAAGCAGTCTGTGGATTAAGGGCACTGTACCTTAGCCGCCCCAATTTTCACTACATTTTGCGGAGTTGCTGAGGTTTTTTAGGTTCTGGTTTCCTACCCGACTGTCTTTTTGGAGACCAAACACTCATGTTTATCCCTTCCACGCCTGCTTCCTATGTAGGGAGCGCTGCGGCGTCCACTTCTGCGGCTGCGTTGCCGGTAGCGCTGCCTTCATCTACGCCGATCCCTCAGGGGAAGGTGCGCCATCTGCTGTTTGGGTCGCCCGCTGTGGTGCAAAGCAGCATTCGGCTACTGCACAAGCTCGGCTATGCAGAGCCGAACGATTGGAGTCGGCCTATTTCTACCGAGCGAGCGAACGAGGGATGGCGATTTTGACGAAGAGAGTGGAGGTGTGTTGATCTGATCTGAGGGTGCTGGTTGGTAGCTCAGGTTGCCGACCCATCCCGTGCCTATCGGGCTACCCTTCCAGAAGGGAGCTACTTTAGGCAGTAAGCATTATGTTGCTTGATTCGCATAAAATAGAGAGGCCCACTGCCTTGAAGATGAAACTATGCTAGCGATAGAAGCGACTGGAAAGGTTGATAATCGGGGACATCTTCAGCTAGATCAACCACTAGTATGGCTACAGAGCAACGGGTTCGCGTTATCATTTTTCTGGCCGAGCCTGATGATATAGACGAGCAAGAATGGCGCAAAGCGGCTGCGAAGAATCCATCGTTTGCGTTTTTACAAGACGCAGAGGAAGACATCTATGCGCTGTATGGTGGACAACCTTTTAGCCATGAAGGGCAAAGTCGTTTTGATTCAGTTTCCGTTTGACGATCTTTCGTCTAGTAAAGTTCGGCCTGCCTATTGCCTGACCCATCCGATTTGAATTTATCAGCACATTATCTTCGCACTGATTACCAGTCGGGTCGATAAGTCTTCTACAGAAATAGACATACAAATAGATAGCAGTAGCGCTGACTTCTCTATTAGCGGATTGATTAAACCGTCGGTTATTCGACTTGACCACTTGATTACACTACGTCGCTCTATGATTCGTCGCGAACTAGGTAGCTTAAGTCTGCCTACGCGGAATGCGATCGCTAAAACCCTTTGCCAAGTTCTAAAGACGTAGCTAATCTCTACGACTGTGATCGCCAATCAACCAATTCTATCCAAGAAGGACAAAGGGTCGCTCATGTTCTCGGCAAAGCCTAGGATGTTGCGATCGCGCCACTCATAAACCAGCTCCTCACCCTCAAACAAGAACGTTGCGCCACGCTGCGCCAAATAAGTCGCATCCGGCACGTAAGTTTTCCAATGGCTGAGCACCTCTGTCATATTGCGCAACCTTAGCGTTGCTAGCTCAAAAGGTCGCTGAAAGCCCTTGCCGCCTGCCCGCTTAAAGACCTCACCTTTGAGCGCTGGCAAAGGGGATGCTTTTACCACCTCATCATCGGCAATGAGCTGTGGCGCAGCGCGATCGCCTAGATAGCCGCGAAACACTTCTTTGAGCGTACCGGGACTGCCAATACCCGCGCACATCAACAACAAATTGAGATAGCCGTTTTGCTGAGGTTTTAAACCGGGCAGGCTAACCGATAGCCCCTCATAGAGTCCTAATTCGCGATGCAAAGAAGCTTTAGAATCTACAAAGAGATGTTGCGAAAGGAAGCCGGTGTAATCGCAGAATGCCTGCCCCGCTGCCACATCACCGATTGCAACGGCTCGCACTTCGATGTTCAGTTTGTCGAGCCGATGGCGGTTACGCGCTATCCACCAGGCATACTCTAGAGTGTCAAAATCACCCGTCTGTGGCCAAATTAGAACGAGTTTGCGATTAGATTTACAAGTTTCGAGCAGTGAGGTTGTTGTGCGATCGCTTACTCGCAAAAGCTGAGTTCGATGCAAATTTGAGTAAATGTTCATAAGCCTTTGCTTTATTTAAAATACGCTGAGTGGGATGTGTTTTAGAATTTAGTCGAAAAATGTTTGAACTCAGGATTTTTGCCTCCGGGTTTATACCTGCAGATCCTTGCAAATACCCCTTTGTAGAGAGAACAGACAATCGTCACTTAGACAACATAGAAGAAATAAAACCTCAGTGAATCCACTTGATAAGACTATGGATAAGACTCCTGGCGAATATTGTTTTTCGCGTCAGCACACTCAGATTACCTGCGCGTACACCAATCAAACGGACAGCGTTCAGATAATCCGCATCTCTAATATTGAGGGTTGGCACTT
>Ga0115546_1002470_pt1 | contig 10588 bp, 11 predicted proteins | sample COGITO_mtgs_1004_FD_87186 | JGI IMG/M metagenome (GOLD analysis project Ga0115546, IMG submission 87186) | Pelagic marine microbial communities from North Sea - COGITO_mtgs_100413 | ecosystem: Environmental > Aquatic > Marine > Epipelagic | place: Germany:Helgoland, sampling site Kabeltonne... | reverse complement strand
TCTTGTGCTTTCCGTGCCATTTTCATCTCCAAAATTTATTTTGGAGATATGAGAACTCTTGACTTCTCTAGTGTCAAGAGGCTCAAGCATAAATTTTAGGCGTTATTTCATGAGGTAGCCCTGTATTCTCGACACAAAACCTTGCCAAGTCAGCCGCAAATATGTGAAACTGCCGGTCATTCGATCAGAATGACGCCCGATTTACTCGATTCTGATTTAAATTTGCGCCCCATATCATAATCTATAGAGAATAGGATTTAATCAATGACTGAGAAACAAGCCTCAAAAGACGTACTGGTAAATGTGAAAACGAATCGTGGCACCATGCAGCTTAAGTTGAACGCCGACAAAGCGCCAAAAACTGTGGCCAATTTTCTAAGCTATCTGAAAGACGGCTATTATAACGGTACAATTTTTCATCGAGTTATCCCAAATTTTATGATTCAAGGTGGTGGTTTTACTGCCGAAATGGAGCAGAAGAAGACTAAAGCTACTGTTGAAAACGAAGGTCACAATGGCCTTAAAAATACACTTGGCAGTATTGCTATGGCTCGAACAAATGATCCTCACTCAGCTACAAGTCAATTTTTTATCAATTTATCTGACAATGAATTCCTTAATCACAGAGGTAAATCTGGCGACCAGTGGGGCTATACAGTGTTTGGACAACTCGTCAAAGGCGACGATGTGCTAAAAGCAATTGGCCAGGTTCCCACAACTTCAAGCCAAGGTCATCAAGATGTACCAAAAGAAGCTGTTGTTATTGAATCCATCACACTAGAAATGTCGACGGCCACGTTGGATGCAACAACCTCATAGTTATTTAGTTTTAAATGCGAGAAATTAAAGCTCACAGGGGCCTTTCGGAAATGGATCTTTCAGCACCTCGGCTTGTATTGTTTTCTGATGTTCATTTAAATCCGGCAGAAAAGGCCATTGACTTGGCTTTTTCTAATTTTTTAACTGAGCTCAATCAATCGTGTCAAACCATTCAAACGCCAGTTTTTATTCTTGGTGATTTATTTGAAACATGGATTGGTGATGATATTATCAACACACACAATCCCTGGCTTGATCACAAAATTTCATTACTCCAATCTTTAGCACAAATCACGCCGGTTTTTTTCATTCACGGTAATCGAGATTTTTTGATTCATGAGACTTTTGAATCCACTACAGGCATACGCTGCTTACCTGAAAGCCTTATCTTACGATGGCAAGGTATCAGAATTTTACTGTGTCATGGCGATCATTTGTGCACGCAAGATAAGGCGTATATGGCATTTCGAACTATGGTGAGATCTCAAGTCTGGCAAACAGAATTTTTAGCGCAAAGCTTGGCGCAAAGAGAGTCGATTGCAGCTCAAATACGAATGCAAAGCAAACAAAGCACGCCATTAAAACACGCAGATGCCTTGGATATTTGTCCACAATCCACTGCCTATTATCTCCAGCAGTTCAAGCCAAATCTTTTTATTCATGGCCACACTCACAAACCAGCTCTCCATCATGAACACAATGCACTGAGAATAGTATTGGGCGATTGGAACCCGCAGGCAAGCTGGCTTGAATTAAACAGCGACCAAGGTTCAATTAGCGGTCAACTCACTGCCCACGGTTGGTCAAAAACATTTAACGTTGGCTTATAAACTTATTAAGTTTAATTCTTTGAGCGCTTAATTTCGGAATGCAATACTAATATTCCAAAATTTGTATTAGATGTGTTACATCTGTTACAGTATTGTAATATTATTCAGGCATTTGAACCAATAATGAGGAGATAAGCGTGATGAAGCCTCAATTTGCACTCGCTATATTCAGCGTACTTTTACTCAGCCAATCACCTGCTGTCTTTGGTTTTTCCCAGCCGACATCTCCAGGTGCTGCCATTCAACGGCCAACAGCTAATAGCCCTACTTTCGAGCAACCAAGAACCGATACTCGCGTGGAAGAACCTGGCCTTGAAGAACCTGCCATTGTACAACCAGTTGATCGACAAAGCATTGAATCACCAGCCACAGAAATACAACCAGCAGAGCGACCAGGACTAAACCATCCCGCCACTCAGCAGTACCCAGGACAACAACCACAGCCAGCGCCCCCTGGTCATCCGGACTATCATCGACCAGTGCCACCTGGCCATAGGGACTATTAACATCTTTAAAGTACTTGCTCGTTTTATGCTACAAGGAGATGAGCGTGACAGCACAACAAATAAAAAGAATTGCTTTTACTTTACTTATACTCAGCCACTCAAGTGCAGTCTTTGGTTTGTCCAAAACCATCTCATTAAGCGCTAATAGTCGATTGGAGGACTCTCGCCCCAAAAAGCCGACAATAGAATCACCAGTTGATCAACCACCACCGCTTGGCCCTCATAATTGCCCACAACCAATATCGGCTGGACACACCCCTAACTATCAACAGCCTGCGCCCCCAGGCCACCGTGATTTCCCACTGGCTGCACCGCCTGATCATCCGGATTGTCAGCAGAGGACATCACCTGGTTATATTCCAAATCACCCAACACCTGTATTACCAGACCACCTCGATTATCCACCACCATCCACCGATCATCAAGCACCTGGCTATCGACAGCCAATACCGCCTGGCGCCCTTGACTACGGGCAATCTAGGTTTCTAGATCAGACGCCTCATGCACGACGACCTGCACCGCCTGGTCACGCTGATTATCGTAAAGCAACACCGCGTGGTCGGATTCCGAAAACTCAACCAGCAGCGCCGCCTGGCCACCGTGATTTTTAAAGACAGTACAAAAGTGTTATCAAGTAGGCAATTGGGTAACACACTGCTCGACATGCCGCTGCAGCGCCTGCCAGTCTTGTGCTTTGATCAAGGCCGTAGGTGTAAACCAAGAACCACCAACTGCGAAGATCATAGGCTCGGCTAACCATTGAGCTGCATCTTCTGGTTTGACACCGCCGGTTGGACAAAACTGCAATTGAGGGAAAACACTGGCGTAATTTCGCAACGCAGATAAGCCTCCAAGTGTCATAGCCGGGAAAAACTTCACTTGCTGACAACCATAGTCTAGAGCTGTCATCATATCACTTGCATTAGCAACACCTGGCAGCCAAGGTAGCTGGGTGGAGGCATATTTTTGATAAAGAGCCTCTGTGGCGCCTGGGCTAATCATAAACTGACTACCCGCGGCTTGCGCAGCATCCCAATGGTCTGGATTTAATACACTGCCCGCCCCCACCACAGCATTTGGATAGGCCTGGCGAGCATATTCAATGGCTTTAAGCCCTGCAGCTGTGCGCAAAGTAATCTCTAACACTTGGCAACCCCCGGCCACTATGGCGTCTATCATAGGGTGTACGGCATCCACCGATGGTACAGTGATGACCGGCATCACCAGTTGAGGTAAACTACTAAAAAATGTTTGACTTTTGGCTTCGCTCATGAGGATTTCTCTCTTGCAGTATTTGAATGAAAAGCTTCGGCAACCATGTCAAATTACCAAATAAAGCACTCTCTATTTTGAAGGATACCAGCATGACTGAACAGAACTCAACACAATCAGCCTTAGAAGAATCAGCTTCAGAAGAATCAAATTACGTTCAGACCCTTGGCCGTAACGCAAAACACGCAGCCAAACAACTCAAAGTCCTGAGTACCAAAAGCAAAAATGCTTGGCTCACCGCCTGTGCGCAAGCTTTACTCGCCAACCAACATGTACTGCTTCATGCTAATCAACAAGATATTGACATTGCCAGAGCCAATGCAAAAGATTCAGCTTTTATTGATCGACTACAGCTCACGGCACAAGGTATCCAAGCCCTCGCTCAACAATTGCACGATATAGTACAACTTGCCGATCCTATTGGTACTGTTCGCGATCTTGTGCCCCAAGCCAATGGCTTACACATCGGCAAGATGCGCATGCCACTCGGCGTCATTCTGATGATTTACGAGGCCAGACCCAATGTCACAGTAGAAGCCGCAGCCTTAGCCATAAAATCTGGTAACAGTATTATTTTACGTGGTGGCTCTGACGCTCTACAGTCTAATCTTGCACTGGCGAAAATTTTAGTGGACACAGCTGATGCTTGTGATTTACCAGCTTGCAGTATTACGCTGGTTGAGCAACTTGATCGATCAATTGTAGAACAGCTATTAGCAGCGAAAGACTTTATAGATGTAGCCATACCAAGAGGCGGCAAAGGACTGGTGCAATTAGTACAAGACAAAGCCTGTGTACCAGTGATCAAACATCTTGATGGCATTTGTCACACTTTTATCGATGAAACAGCTGATCCAGATAAAGCCATTGCGATTGCTGTCAATGCTAAAACCCAAAGATACGGCACCTGTAATACAATGGAAACTTTGCTCATTCACCAAGCACAAGCCCAAGCACTATTGCCCGCGTTATTTCAAGCCTATTTAACCCATCAAGTCGAGCTAAGACTCTGCCCTACAGCAGCCAATATTGCTAAGGGTCTGAATGTAGCATTTATAAAAGCGACCGAGCTTGATTGGGCTTCAGAATATTTAGCACCAATTTTAAGCATTAAAGTTGTTGATAGTCTTGATCAGGCCATTGCCCACATCGAAAAGTACAGCTCTAATCATACAGACACTATCGTCACTGAAAATTACAGTCACGCTCAGTTATTCTTACGCACAGTTGATTCAAGCTCAGTTATGGTCAATGCATCCTCTCGTTTTGCGGATGGCTTTGAATATGGTTTAGGTGCAGAAATCGGTATCTCCACCAATAAATTGCATGTCCGAGGACCTGTTGGATTAGAGGGCTTAACCAGCGAAAAGTACATTGTGCTTGGTAATGGCCAAATCCGTGAGTAGCGCAACCAGTGGCGAATTAAAGACTGAGCCAAAGCACATTGGGATTTTTGGTGGCGCTTTTGATCCAATACACAATGGTCATTTAGCTGTAGCTGCCGCCGCTGTAGAGCAATTGCAACTGCAGGCGTTGTATTTTGTCCCCACATTTGTGCCAGCACACAAACCACAACCATGGTTTAGCTTTGACGCAAGAGTTGCCATGCTTAAAGACTGTATTGCCCATGAGCCTCGTTATTGTGTGTCAACAGTAGAACGAAACCTACCCCAGCCAAGCTACACCATTAACACCTTAAAGATCTTAAGAAGCCAATTAAAGCAGCCAACCGAATTCACGCTTATTGTGGGTGAGGACAGCTATTGGGCTCTTCCAAGCTGGAATGAATGGCAAACTTTGCAAACCTTGTGTAAGATTGCAGTCTTTCCACGAAAGACCGACTTACATGATCAAATACCAAGCGGACGGCATCACACGCAAGCATATTGGCTTAAGGCAGCACTTATTTCAGTGTCGTCAACCAATATCCGAGCACAACTACACCAAGGCCGCTCAATCGAGCATTTGGTGCCAAAGCCAGTCCAACAGTGGATATTAGGCAGACATACAAATACAGGCGACTTTTCATGACAAAAAACGTTAATCTCGTAGCCCTTATCGAACAACAACTCGACGACCAAAAAGCGAAAGACATTGAAAAAATTGATCTAAAAGGTGTAGCGAATTTTGCAGACACTATGATTGTAGCTTCAGGCACATCAACACGACATGTTGCTGCCTTGGCTCGAGGTGTTCAAGACGAAGTCAAAGCAAAGTTGAAGCTCAAAGCCATTGGCATTGAAGGTTTAGAAACCTCAGACTGGGTTTTAGTGGACTTTGGCGATGTCATCGTTCACGTGATGCTACCAGCCACACGCCAGTTTTATGAGTTGGAAAAACTATGGAAAGTACGACCCGACACTGCGTCTAATCAAACAGCGCAAGAACAAGAGTCAGATACTGATGATGATCAATCTCAGGCGGAACAATTGTAACTCATGGCTATAGCGGTGGCGTCTATTTCTCAAAAAAACCCAAGCTGGGTTGAGCAGGCTTTTCAAGAGTACTGTACTCGATGCATCCAGCCTTGGGCTATTGAGCATATTCATATTAATTTAATTAAAAGAGTCTCAGGCCAAGAGCACAAAGCCCGCGATAAAGAGTCTGAACAATTGACAAAGCATGTAAAATCAACAGACTATGTAATAGGTTTAGACCCAGGGGGCCAACAATTTGAGAGCCAAGGCTTTGCCCAGCACGTGCAAAATGTGCTCGACCAAGGTCGTCGACCGTTTTTTATAATAGGTGCCCCTGAAGGTTTGGCACCAGGTATTCGTCAAATATGCCATTGTTTTTGGTCTTTAAGCCAGCTCACCATGCCTCATACTTTGGCAAAAGTTGTTGTTGCGGAGCAGCTATTTCGTGCCTGGAGCATCACTCACAATCACCCATACCATCGACAATAGGAAGGATTCATGAGAGACCTAGTAAGCGATATGGTAGAACAACTGCCCGTTCGACAGTTTGCGGAAAAGGCATATCTCGATTATTCCATGTACGTCATCTTAGATCGAGCATTGCCCAACATTGGCGATGGTTTGAAACCTGTGCAACGGCGAATTATTTACGCCATGTCTGAATTGGGCCTCAATGCAAGCTCAAAACATAAAAAATCTGCCAGAACTGTTGGTGATGTATTAGGTAAGTTTCATCCTCATGGTGATAGCGCCTGTTATGAGGCCATGGTTTTAATGGCCCAACCTTTTTCTTATCGCTATCCCCTAGTGGATGGCCAAGGCAACTGGGGGTCGGCAGATGATCCAAAATCATTCGCAGCCATGCGGTACACAGAATCTCGTCTATCCAAATTTACTCAGGTGCTTTTAAGCGAGCTTGGCCAGGGCACGGTTGATTGGCAACCAAATTTTGACGACTCCTTGCAAGAGCCACGGGTGTTACCAGCTCGTTTACCTCATATATTACTCAACGGCGGTATGGGCATCGCGGTTGGCATGAGTACGGACATTCCACCGCATAATCTTCGAGAAATTTCTGATGCTACTTGCCATCTTATTGAAAACCCAAAAGCGACTATTGATGACCTGACCCACTTTGTGAAAGCCCCTGATTTTCCAACAGGCGCCGAAATCATCACGCCGCTTGATCAAATTAAACAAATTTACACGCAGGGCAAAGGCAGCTTCAAAATGCGTGCTGAATATGAATTTGAAGATCAAAATATTATTATTACCTCACTACCATACCAAGCCTCACCAGCCAAAATTTTAGAACAAATAGCGGCGCAAATGAATGCTCGAAAACTGCCATTATTAGCTGATATTCGAGACGAATCTGACCACGAAAATCCTATTCGTTTAGTGTTAGTTAGTGCGAGTAAAAAAGCCAAGAGTGAACAAGCCTTAGATGGTGATCGATTGATGGGTCATTTATTTGCCACAACCGACTTAGAACGAAACTATAGAGTCAACCTCAATATGATTGGACTTGATGGTCGGCCCCAGGTTAAAAACCTGCTAATGATTTTACGAGAGTGGATTCAATTTCGCACCACCACAGTTCGTCGTCGCTTAGAACATCGTTTACAAAAAGTCTTAGATCGCTTGCATCTTTTAGAGGGTTATTTAACAGCTTTTCTAAACATTGACGAAGTGATTCGCATTATTCGCGAAGAAGACAACGCCAAACAAGCTTTAATGACAAGTTTTGGCTTGTCGGAACGACAAGCAGACGCAGTTTTAGATTTAAAATTACGTCATCTTGCAAAGCTTGAAGAATTTAAAATCCGTAGCGAACAAAAAGAGCTTGAGAAAGAACGTCAACAGCTTGAAAAAGTCTTGGGCTCAAAGAAAAAATTAGAACAGCTTATTATTAAGGAAATTCGTGACGACACAGCAGAGCATGGCGATGATCGACGTAGCACTCTCATTCGACGACAAGAAGCCCAAGCCATTGATGCTAGCGAGCTCACGCCAGCTGAGTCAGTGACCATTATTTTGTCGGAAAAAGGCTGGATACGAGCTGCAAAAGGTCATGATATAGATCCAAGTCAACTTAATTATCGCGCTGGTGATGAGTTTTTAACAGCAGTTCACGGCAAAACCAACCAAACAATTATTTTATTTGATTCAAATGGTCGTAGCTATAGCCTTTCAGCGCTTGGGCTGCCATCTGCTCGTAGCTTGGGCGAGCCGCTCACTGGTAAGCTTTCGCCCGAATCTGGCGCAGAATTTATTGGTATGATATTACCAGAGCAAGTTATCTCCTTAGTACTTTGCTCCAGCGCTGGCTATGGCTTTATCACCAATACTGATCAAATGAGCACTAAAAATAGAGCGGGTAAAGCCTGCCTGAACCCAGGTGACGGAGTGCCCCTCACGCCTTTAACGCTTGACGAGCGTCACAGTCATTTACTGATGGCCACCTCCGAAGGCCGAATGTTGATGATTCCGCTTGAACAATTACCAGACCTGGCTAAGGGTAAGGGTTTAAAACTCATTAATCTTAATGCCAAACAAAATGAAGCCATTATTGCTTTAGTCGCAGTTCACACCAAAAGCAAAATAGAAGTAAACTCGGGCCGGCGAAAGTTAAATCTGTCCTGGTCTGATCTGCAACACTATGCTGGTGATCGAGCCAAAACCGGTCAAAAATTACCAAAAGGCTATCCTCGGATTGACACCATGCATGACAATAAAGATTGACACAGAGCACGCCCTTCATCAGCTGCATGGTAAAGCACAGGAATTGGGCTTTGATAAGCTCGGTATTCTAGATGTCACTCAGCCTCATCCAGCACTGGAAAATGCTGGTCAGTATTTGCAAAACTGGCTGGCGAAGGATTATCACGGCAGTATGGCTTACATGAATCAACATGGCGCCAAACGGTGGCGGCCAAATTTGTTGATTCCTGGTACCACGCGAGTTTTGGCTTTGCGCATGCATTACTTAGAAGACTCAAGCCAGGCGCAAACCACTCTGGACGCTGCAGACCAAGCCTATATAAGCCGCTATGCATTAGGACGGGACTACCACAAAACCATGCGCAAGCGCTTGCAGCAACTGGTATCATGGATGACCACGCAACTAGTGCCACTGTACAGCACCGCAGATTTTCAAGCCAGAGCCTTTGTTGATTCCGCACCAGTGATGGAAAAAGCAACCGCGCAAGCTGCAGGCTTAGGTTGGATTGGCAAAAACACCCTCGTCATCGACAGCAAGGCTGGCAGCTGGTTTTTCTTAGGAGAAATCTACACTAATTTACCATTACCAGCCACACCGATTCAGGATGCAAAAAACCACTGTGGCTCATGCAATCGCTGCATTGAGATCTGCCCGACACAGGCCATTATCGGCCCATACACACTTGATGCGCGCCGTTGTATTTCCTATCTCACTATCGAAAATAAAGACGCTATTCCCCTTGAGTTTCGCAAAGCCATCGGCAACCGAATTTTTGGCTGTGATGATTGCCAGCTGGCTTGCCCTTGGAATCGCTTTGCCAAACTCAATGTTGAACATGATTTTAAAGTGCGACATAATCTTGACCAACTCACCATTGATCAAGGTTTAAAGTGGAGTGAAGCAGACTTTGATAATAATACTCAAGGCAGCCCTATTCGCCGAGCCGGTTATCAAGGTTGGTTACGCAACTTAGCGGTTGCTGCTGGCAACGCTCTCACCCCGACGCTTGTGCACACTTTGGTTGAGCTTCGCCATCGATTACAGCAGCAACCAGGTCAACTCACCTTGAGTAATGTTAGTATGATTTTAGAGCACATTGATTGGGCACTTAACCAAGACCAAACCCATGCATAAGACAACATTGATTGCTGATCTGGGCGGCACCAACGCACGTTTTGCTATTGGTGATCAGCAACGGCCTTGTCATATAAAAACCTATGCCAGCGCGGACTACTCTCAACTACTCGACAGTTTGAATCATTATTTACTGTGGCTTGCAGAACAAGACATCACGACCAACTATGCGATCTTTGCCATTGCCGCACCAATTCAAGGTCATATTATTCAGTTCACCAATAGTCATTGGCACTTTAATGCGACGGCGATTGAAGCACGCCTTGGTCATGGCTTAAAAGTATACAACGATTTTTATGCTCAAGCATTAGCACTTGAGTCACCAAATTTGCAGCTAAAGCGTCTTTATACAGCAAGTGCCTCTCACGCCACACCCGCCACACCCAGCACACGTCTTGTGATAGGGCCAGGCACAGGGCTCGGCGTTGCTTATTTAACTGACTCAATTATTACGTCAACGGAAGCTGGGCATATCACCTTGCCCAGTCGATCGGCATTGGACTTTGCTATTTTTAGCCATTTACAGGCTAAATTTGGCCATGTCCGAGCAGAGACAGTTTGCTCTGGGCATGGTTTAGAAAATCTCTATGCATTTTTTAGTCAGAAACAACTTGCAGCGCCAGCAATATACCAAGCAGCAATGGCTGGAGACCATGATGCCAAAGCGGCTGTTACGCAGTTTATCCGCTATTTTGGCCATATTTGTGGCCAGCTTGCATTGGCAGTGAATAGCTTAGATGGGCTTTATTTGGCGGGCGGTATACCAAAAAAAATAGCACCCTGGCTGCAGGACGGTCCGTTTTTATCAAATTTGTGGGATCACGGCCAGTATTCCAACTATTTACAACGAATGCCCGTGTGGATGGTGACAGAACCAGAACCGGC
>Ga0115546_1002464_pt1 | contig 10599 bp, 9 predicted proteins | sample COGITO_mtgs_1004_FD_87186 | JGI IMG/M metagenome (GOLD analysis project Ga0115546, IMG submission 87186) | Pelagic marine microbial communities from North Sea - COGITO_mtgs_100413 | ecosystem: Environmental > Aquatic > Marine > Epipelagic | place: Germany:Helgoland, sampling site Kabeltonne... | reverse complement strand
TCAACCAGCAGCAGCGTGATTACGTTCGCACTACGCCCGTTACCCTGCAAGTTCCTGAACAGGCAGGTATCGAGCCTGACCATTGTTTTTGGGTAAACAACTGGGCAGCCGTGAGTGGCAAAAATCGGATTGATCTAGCCACTGATCCGCCGCCCGATATTGCGGTTGAAGTAGATGTCACAAACTTTACGAATATTGCAGACTACATACCTTTTGAAATCCCTGAGGTATGGCTAATTCGAGGGGATACTCTAGTAATCTTTGCTCTAACACCTGAGGGTTACGATCAAGCAGAGTCTAGTCAGTTTTTCCCCGAAGTTGATACACCGAATCTCTATCAGCAGGTAATTGCGGCAGTTGCCGAGGGTGCTAGCCCTCCGAGAGCAATTCGCTCAGTTCTGTGATGTTCTAACTACCTGTCCTAATGGGCTTCATTTGTTTTTGTGAAAGGCTGATGACCTCACTGCCTTCAGCTCTAATGTTGACGACTCTAGAAGCGATTAAAGGTTCTTGTAAGCGGTTTGCTACCACCAGCACTTCGTAGGCGTTATTGGCGGCTAGCGATCGCTCTTCTTCCGGGTAAATCAGCTCAGTGCGCTCTGCCCCGACGCTTGTCTGCCAGCTCACATCTGGCCCAACAACGCTGACAGTATAGGATTCTGCGTCTGCTATGCTCTCCCAAGATATCGTCGGCCTGGGGTTGCTGCTAATTGCATCAGGCGTGATTACCTGAAACTGTTCATTTGGCCCTTTGGGGATGAAGCACAATATTCTGCCGAGCCCTGTTCTGTCGCAGGTGCTATAAGAAGCCGGTTCCACGACGGCGGTGCTTTCAACGCTACAGGTGTCAGGCGTTACTGTGACGCTTTGCCCAGTTAAAGGCACCACTACGCGGTTTAAAAAGCAGAGGAATTGAACCTCATTGGGTTCTCGAATTTCTTCACCACTGCATACAACCTGGCCACGTCTATAGTTTTGGCTCGATCCGGTTGTAATTCTTCCAATGGGATCGCAGGCAGGCAGACTTTGCGCAGACGCTGGTAGGGTACTGCCGAAGGTGTGGACGAGCACTAGCGCTGGGAGCCCTAACAAAAATTGTTTAGTAAACATCGAGTTCTAATTCTGATGGTATACCGAGTAGATGGTTGATTCAGTAGATGCCAAAGCTTCCCTAATTGTACCGATTGAGTAAAAAAACATGTTTATATATCCGTAAGAATACTTATGATTCTGGTCAATCTTGGATCTGGCTTAGCTGGCCTTTCCACTGCTGAACCTCTGGTTGGTTTCTAGGTGTCGGCAGACTTATACAGGTGATTCGGTCGTCTTCGCTGGCTGTGATAATTGCGAGCAGACAGTAAGGATCTGCTTTGGTCGGATCAATCTCGATGGACTGATTGAGCGACGCCTGGGCTTGCTCCTCATCGCCAAGCTCAAACTGAAGCCAGCCCAGATTTTTGAGCAGTGCGGCTTGGGTTAGGCTATCTTCCGTCTCTACCGTGCTATTGAGGAGGTCGTTTGCTTCGTTTAATTGACCTGTCATCAAATACACTCTAGCCAGGTTATTCGCTGCTGCCGTTTGGATAGGCGATCTTTCTTTTGCTGCTATTTGGTAGTTGGCGATCGCCTGTTCTATGTTTACCTGCTCGTAAACATTGGCGAGATTAAAACGAATAATGGGGTTACTAGGCTCTAGTTCCAAAGCGGTTTCAAAGCTGGCGATCGCAGCGGTATTATCCCCCGCCAGGGAGTAGGCGAGCCCTAGCGTAGATCTAATCTCAGCGGCTTCAGGCCGCAACTCTAATGCGCTTTGAAGCACTGAGATGGCTTGGCTAGGTTGATCGAGCGAGATGAGCTGATTCCCTTCCGAAAAAAGCCTGTTAGCTCTGGTCTGGGTATTCATTCGTGACCAGGCCGATCCTGCGAGTAGCACCAGCGGAACGCTCAATGCCAGCAAGATAGGAGTAGCGAGTTTCGTGAGTTTCTGCCTACGTCTGCGCTTTTGGTCTGCGGTAATTCTCGTCGGCAAATCATCAACGTATTCAATGATTTTACTGGCATTGGCCGGACGATAAAGATGATTGGGTGTTGCTAGGCGGTCAAGGAACTCAGCAAATAGCTCGGAAACCTGCGGTGCTTGGCTGCGCCATTCGATTGAACTGTCGGGCTGCTGCTCTAGATCTGAAGGATGTGTCGTGGTCAGTGCATGGATGATAGTACGGGCGATCGCAAAGTAATCTGACGCTGGCTCTGGCCTACCCTCTGATTGTTCCGGGGGCATGTATCCGTATGTCCCGGCAACAGGATAGGTTTCGATCCCCTGTTTAATCTGAGAATTCGTACTTCTCCTTGGATCAATGCGACATATTGTCCCGAAGTCTATGAGTACCAGATGCCGGTTGCCAGTGACTATGATGTTGTCAGGCTTAATATCTCTGTGTAAGAAACCTTGCTCGTGAAGTGCATTAGCACTGGTTATGAGCTGCTTGAACCAATCGAATGCGAGGTCTTGTTCAATCGCTCCGTTTTGCTCAATCCACAGGTTTAAAGGCAGTCCTTCTACCTTTTCAGTCACCATCGCCTGGGCTTCTGCCTGCTCTGATGATGGTTGAAAAGTAAAGTACGCTTTTTCTGTGATGAGTTGCGCGATACCGGGGTTGGGTGCGATCGCATGAACCTGCCTCAGCGCCAGAACCGCTTCCATCAGTGAAGTGGTTAAACGGGGTTCGTTAGAGTGAACAATTCTCAGAATTACGCTTGCTTGCGTTGAGAGTTCTACTGCTTCAAACGTTTGGTCTTCCTGGGGTGACCAAAGATTATTGGGAGTGCTCAGAAGCTTTACTGCTTGAAATCTTTCCTCGACAATAAACCGACTGCCGCATTTTGGACAGTTGGGCGGGGACTGATCTGTATGCTCAAGGTTGTTGAGGCATTGAGTATTTATGCACTGAATCACATCGAATCACGGACGCTGAGGAACTGAACTGAGGCTGGTTAACTATGTGCCAGGAGGTGCTTCCTAAAGAAGACATTGACTTCGACGTTTGGAACGCCGGATTCTTCTATTCTTTGGTTCGCTAGGCCCATCGCCAACAGCCTTGAGATCCGGTGAGCTGCATCGGGATACTGTGTGAGCAGTTGGGAATAGGGTATGCCATTTTCAGATTGGGCGATCGCGTCTAGCAACTGTCTATCCAGCTCAGACAAATAATCACTAGCAAGCACCTGCTCGTGCCAGCTTTTAACCACTCCTCTTTGCACGGTGGCTCTGTTAACGAGACCGGAATCTATCTGTACGCTCTCTTTTGACCAGGCGGCTATCTGCTTTAGGAGTAAAGGATTACCGCCTACTGATTCAACGACCTCTTCTACATCGACGCCAAAACTACTATCGAACATCTGCTCAGCATCACTCGCTTTCAGCCCACGAAGCGTATACGAAATGGCATCTCCTCTTAGTATGAGAACGTCGAAGTCCTCAATGGGTTCCTCTGATATACAAATTATCTGGGACGGTGTTTCCTCAACGATTCTTCTGATAAGACTGATGTAGCGCGAATCAACCGCTCTCAGGTTATCTTTTTGTTCAAGGATGGAGTCGAGTCCATCAAGAATCAGTAAATGCTTATTCTTTCGCAGATATGGGATTAGGGCGCGGCTGTCATCCGCAGTATCTAATAACTCTAGCAATTCCGCCTCTAACCTTTCTACATCGGGCCTATGGTGAAGCGGTTTCCAAAGTACTTTTGAGAATGGGAGTCCTTGAGTTTGAATTAGCTTAGAAACCAAGGACTTTTTCCCAATGCCTTGAACACCTATTAAAAGAACGCAAGTGTGCGACTCAACTAGCTTTTTTAAATCACGAAGCTCGTTGGCCCTGCCATAAAAATTTGATATCTCCGGAAGCCTCGCGCCAACTGTAGAAATGGCTTCCTCAGTGCTTTGGGTATTTTGCTTAGATGCCTTTTCTGAAGGGCTGGTTGTGGTGGTTAGCTGCCCAGACTCAATGGCTTCTGTCAGTACTCGCTTGAACGACTTTTTCCTGACTTTCTGGTTTAGAAGGGCGCTTAAGCTTTTCCATAGCCGACCTGATGCGTAAGATTTGAGCGTATTTGGGTTGATTTCACGGGCCTTTCCAATTTGCTCATAGGTAATATCTTCCCAGGCTGCTTCAAGAACGATTTCTTCCAGCATAGAAAGCTCAGTGCCTTGCCCCCTAATTTTTTCCCTCACGAGGGCAATCGCCTGCTCGAAATTCATAGTATCCAACGTAGACATGTGACGACTGGGAAGCACCGAAGCACTTATTTCAGGTAATTCAGTTAACTATATGATATACACCTGTCCGTAAAAGCAGATGATGATGAACTTTTAGTGATGAATTTATGGACTTCCATCAAAAAGGTAATCTACTATTGACTTAAATTTCTGATATAAGGTTAGAATTACACTCGAAAAGTAAAAAGTCATACACTTTTTCTTATGGAAATACATGTTGCCTTACATGAAACGCTGCGGACATTCAAACCAAAGCTGAATGCTTCTGAGGTCGCCAGTCGTGCCAACGTCAGTCCAGCTGCGATATCGCAGTTTAGACATGGCGATCGCGATCTGAACGTTCGCAGCCTACAGCGAATTATCAATGCTCTCCCAGAGGATATGAAGCAGCATTTTTTCGGCAGGCTGTTTTCTACTTCAGCTTTGCCTGTGTGGTCTCCCTCTCTAGATCCTAAAGTGTTCGCAGAGCTATCTCCTGTCATGTCTTTTAGCGACATGGGTCAAGTCTTGGCGGCGGCGGGTGAGAGCATGATGTCTTCCGGAGAAAGCATCTAGCCGTTTCCATAGTTATGGTGCGTGCATCAGTAGAGGGTGAATGACTGTCTGAGAATTTTTGAGACGGAGGCTGCTTATGGTGAATTCTGAGAGCAAATCAACTGAGCTAAAGTCCAAAGACCTTGTTAGGGTCGAGTATGCCGCAAAGTTATTGCCTTTAGCTGAACAGCGCGAGCTGCTTGAGGTTTTGATGAGCGGTCTTTTTGAGCATGGCGATCCACAGTATGAAGGTGGGCGGCTGCTCTTCCTGCTGGGCCAGAATCTACAGAGAATTGCTTCCAATGAGCTTCAGCGATCGCAGAGGATAGTTTGATGGGGTTAGTTAAGCCTGCGGCTATTGGTTTATTAATATACGCCGGTTATTGCCTGTATGAAGGGCGCAGAGAGCGAGCTTCTTTTTCTTTGACGGTCTCAGGTGCTCTTTTTGTCTATTGGGTCATGCGCTGGTGGCAAGAGTGGTATGAAAGTAGAGGCTAGCTGACACATACCCGAAATACATTCAATTTTGCTCGCAATCGCTAAATTAACGACGAGTTTATTATGTGTAGGAGTCATTTGATAGAATCACTCAAAATAGACCATTTTTTATATGAGCAAAGCAGCTAAAAGTTTCAAGCCACCCAGATTGAAAGAGCCTGATCAGCTTGTAGCACAAACTATTGATACTTGGCTTGCGGTAGTTCATGTTGTGGGAAAACGCTTTTTTGGGCCTCTGTGGATGACTCTCTTCGAGAGCGTACAGGATGCGATCGCACTTGGATTATTAGTTCAAGTCCCAAGCTTACTGAGTAAGTTTGTGCTTGGCCAAGAATTCGCAGGTTTAGATGCTTGCTGGATCAATGGCAATGTGTGGAGCATATCTAGATACGCCTGTGCCGCCATCGTTTTATCGGACTATACGTTATGGGCTGTTTTAATTCCTAGAATATTAGTTCGATGTTTTAGGGATTTAAAGAAGCTGCTAGGGGAGAGTGAGAAATGAAACTGTCAACAAAATTTCTACCTTATTTACGTAACTCTCAGACAGCAATTATTGCTTTAGTAAAGCAGACCTTTTTTACTTTTTTTATTTTCGTTATCCTGTCGATTTTAATTTCTGTTGGCGTTGGAGAATGGTCAATACCTCTAGCTTTTTTAATATCTGGGATTTATGTAATATGGTCAGAGACAACTACTCAAACCTCTGTTCCAACACATCTTTTGAAAGAAGATGCTAGCCAATGGAATAGATGGAAAGAATCGCATAAAGATAGCCAAATAGAATTGAAATCAGTTGATTTGAGCAAAACTTTTTTGCGTGGAATTGATCTTAGTAAAGCAAATCTTCAGGGTGTCCAGTTTAGTGGAGAAAATCAAATATTAAAGCCACTAAACTCCTTGCTCACAAATTCAAGGGCAGCGGTATTAGACAGGTTTTCATCGGCAGGATTTATACCAGCAATACCAGTGGTAGGTGCGGTTTTGTCAGCTCCTTCGTTATACTCAGACATTTTTGAACGCACGTTCTTCAAAGCAGATTTGAGAGGAGCTAACTTTAGAGAAGCTAACCTGAAAGAATCTGATTTAAACGAAGCCAGCTTAGTAAAAGCAAATTTGCAAAGAGCTGACCTGAAAGGAGCCACTCTGAAGATGGCTGACCTGAGAGAAACTAATCTGAAGGGGACTGACCTACGTCGAGCTAACCTCAATATGGCTAATCTGCGAGGAGCTAATCTAGAGATGGCTAACTTACAAGGAGCCGACCTACGAGGAGCCAATCTAGAGATGGCTAACTTACAAGGAGCCGATCTACAAGATACTGACTTACATAGAACTAGATTAGAGAAGGTAAATGCAAAAGGGGCGTTCTTCTCCTTGCCAAACGACCTTCCACCTCAAAAAATGGAAGAGCTTATAAGAAAAGGAGCAGTTGTTTTCAATAAGCAGATTGAAGGAATCTCCTCTATCGCAGAAATCAACACGTATCTAGACCTTCTTAGCCGATGGATTGCACTCGGAAACAGCAAGGCCAATCTTGATAGGGAGGGGGTATTATCCGATATTAACAATAATAAAGAGGCCAATCGAGTAGAGATGATTAACAGCATATCTCAGCAATTAGAACTGCTTGAACAAGGCTTGATTGCTGATGCGGACAGGCTGGAAAATTTTATCGATAATACAATGAGTAGCATACATAAGCTCATGGAAAGAGAGCAATACGATCTTGCTGATATACTTCACGAGCGCGTTACAAGAAGATTAGAAGGGCATACTCATTCAATTCACATGAGAGAGGCGATCATACATAAATTGATAGCCGAGGATTCATTAGGGAAAAGGGCTTACTACTTCATACTCTTAGAAGCAGAACGAGAACAAGAGTTTTTGCAAGCCCTAGCGACTGGCAATAGCCTCAATCTAGAAGAATATGGAAGAGTAGTTGCCTCTTCCTACAGTGGTGAGCTAGAAGAAAAGATGAAAGCATCGCTTAGAAAGAAATATGGGTTTAGCGACTGACTCACTACTTGACCTCAGGATGAAAAAGTCCAGAATGAAACATTTAGTTTTTTGGTACTATCGGGCTAACTTCTCTAATGTCAACTGCTTATTCACGGAATAGAGTTCTGACTATGGCAAACAGTATTCATTTAGATAAATTGTCACAAGGAGTTAATAGCTGGAATAAATGGCGAGTGGAAAACTCAGGCGTTAAAGTTGACTTGAGTGATACTAATATTTCTGAGGAAGTATCTTACAGAAGATACAAACATGTCTTAAGAGCTGTTTTCCCTATGATATCTCTACTGCTTGCTTTGGCTCTTAATCAATACTTCTTACAACCTATCGGAAAAACGCTCAATCAGGATAATAATCAACAGATTTTACTAACGGTTTTTAGTTCCATAGTTGTTTTAGGTGTATACATAGTTGTCAGGCTTACGTTATTCAAGCTTATTGCTGTATATATATTTGATTTGTTAGCTACGCTTAACTTGAATCCTGGGAAAGTAGACCTGAATGGGTTCGATTTGAGCTATGCAGATTTATCTGATTCGAGACTTAGATTTGCTGACTTAACTGCTGCCAGTCTTAGATCTGCTAATCTAAGTCGATCTAACTTAAGTCATTCTAGAAACGTTGGTGCAGACTTTGAGCAAGCGACTTTGACAGGTGCCTGTATAGACAACTGGAGTGTAGACTCATCTACAAATCTAAAAAATATTATATGCGATTATGTTTATCTAGAAGAAGGTAACAACCCTGAATGTTTTGAACAGCGTCGGCCGATAGATAAAAGAAGCTGTTTTGCGAATAACGATTTTTCAACTTTGGTAGAGACAGTTTCAGCTTCATATGATTTGATATTTACTGATGGCATCGACTGGAAAACTTTTCTCAATACTTTCCAAGAGTTTAAGGGCGGATACGATGACAAGAATATTTCAATTCAAGCAATTGAAAGTAAGAGTGAGAATGCCTTTGTCATACGAATAATGGCTGTGCCTGAGATAGATGAAAGTGAAATAGAGAAAATTAAGAGTAGTTATGAGAAAAAGTTATACTCTGCTGAGAAGTCACTGGAGTTCAGTAATGAAAAGCTTGAGTTTTATAAAGGGGAGCTGAAAGAGAAAAGGGAACGCAACACGGATCTTTATAGAGTGATCGAAACCTTGGCCGGGAAGAACCAATCTTTTGAGATTGTTAGTGAAGATATTGCTAGTACATCTCAAAACATTCAGACACTTCTAGAGTTATTTAAAAATCGAGGAGCTAACCATAGCGAAGCTACGCAAGAGGTTGCAAGAGAACTTGCAGAGCAAGTAAAATCTGATCCTAGTGCTATAAGAAAATTACTAGCCTGGACTGCTGACACAGTCGGAAAAGCTACAGTCGCTGAGACGACAAGAACAATTATAAGATTTGCAATCAAAATGGCTACAGGGATCTCCGTTCCATAATGTGCTAATTCACTTAAACCTGTCTACCATTGAGGCACATTGAAGGCATTTTCGCCTTTGTTTTGTCTTTTGTTAGGAGGCATTGGTAAGAGTCTCTCAGCTTCTTTGAATCGAAGCTCAATTTGTTTCTCAAGATCTAGTGTGGGCCTGCGCCTTTGTTCGTTTTTAGTTAGCTTTTCCCTAACCGTTGGCCAAAGACTTTCGCAGGCATTTCTCCGTTTGATATCCTTCGCAGGAATTTGTAGGCGCTTCTTGAAATGTATTGGCTTCTGATTGTAGTCAGGGTTGATAAATATGCATTCCCCGACCCCGAACCTCATTACCTCATCAGCTAAAATCAGTGGCCTGGTTCTGACCTGCTCCGAGACAGACCGATTGCGCCCGCGATCATCACCCCGCGTCCGGCTCCACGATTTTGTTCTATAAGTGACTTCCTTTTCTCCAATCTCTTTTGAGTAGCCCTCGGCAGTCTGAATATCGCCTGGGTTGAATAGAAAGCGAGTTGAGCAAGCAGCAGCCAGTATCTTAGCGTTCTGCTCGCCGTAGCCTTCTACGAGCTGCGGAAAGCTCTGATAGCCGAAGATACCGACAAATCCCTTACTCCTGTGCTCGTTCGGCCACCGAGGGCTTGCAGGCATAAATATTGTGGGGAATTCATCGGCTCCAAAAATCAAAGGCACCTTCCTAGAAACAGCGAAGTTTTTATTGATGACGACGTTGATAATCGCTGCCAGCAGTGGGTTGATCACGTCTTGTCTAAATATGTCACTCTGGAAGACTAAAATCTCTTTTTCTTTAATCATAGGAGAAACGTTTGTGTCTCCCAGCAAAGAAGTCAGCAGCCGAGGGTCGATAAATCGGGTCAGTACGTCACTGGCTGTCGCGATGATGCCGCTGGATGTCTTCTCACTGGCTCCAGACTGTATGAATTGCGAGAAATTGACCTGTACAAAGTAAGACAGGCGGTTTTCTTCTGCGGCGTAGGCGAGCCGTTCTACTAAATTTGGTAGCTGTGCAACGCTAAAAGCCATTGCCAAATCTGGGTAGATAGTGCCCTTCGCAAACTGGAGCAGCGCTTGAATCAGCCTTTGCCCCGCAGGGCCAAAAAAGGCATCTGTTTTCCCGCCACCTGTTTTGAGGTTTTTGTGAAATACCTCTGCGAGAACTTTGGCTGTTGTTGCGTCATCTTTGTCAGCTAAGAAGTCTAAAGGGTTGATGACGCAGGTATAGTCGCGGCCAGGTGCAAAGATACGAACCTTATAGCCATAGCGAGCTGCTAGCGTTGCGATGTACGCAATTTGCCCGCCATCTCCGTTCTCGTCTGCCTTGTAGTCATACAGCAGTATCGGATGACCTTGCTCAATCGCGGAGCAGAGCATCGGGTCGATTGCGCTGAAGGTTTTACCTGAGCCTGCTTTGCCAACGACGACGATGCTGCGGTTCGCAGAGGGTACTAGAACGCTAGGGAGTTTTTGGGTGAGGAAGGCAAGCCCCTCAGCTATGCCTGGAAGGGTCTGCCACTTTTCTATGCTGCCGCACCATAGGCATACGTTCTGAGTCGTTTTCTTTCGCAGTGCTTTTTGAGCTGCTGCGATCGCCTTGAGCTTATCCCCTGTTTTTGCCCATTCTGCCGATGTCAAATGATGACGCCTACCTTGAAAGGTATTCATCAAAACCAGCAGTCCAAGAATGGCGAACAGAGATGCCCCCCGCGTGTTGAACAGGACTTCCTTGATCGTATTAAAAACAGTAATCAGGGGATCTAAGAAGGCATCTGTGTAAGTGCTATCAGAAGTCTGGGCGAGCTTCATACCTGCGTACTGGC
>Ga0115546_1002463_pt1 | contig 10601 bp, 7 predicted proteins | sample COGITO_mtgs_1004_FD_87186 | JGI IMG/M metagenome (GOLD analysis project Ga0115546, IMG submission 87186) | Pelagic marine microbial communities from North Sea - COGITO_mtgs_100413 | ecosystem: Environmental > Aquatic > Marine > Epipelagic | place: Germany:Helgoland, sampling site Kabeltonne... | reverse complement strand
TGGGAATTCGATGGCGGCGCAGTTATTGCGGCATCTTCTGCCCCATCAATTGTGCCTGCGCCCTATTCCGTTGAAGCTAATGTCGACCCTGAAGAGGCGTTTATTGCCTCACTCTCGAGCTGTCATATGCTGTTTTTTTTGGCTATCGCGGGGAAGCGAGGCTTTGTGATTGATGAATATATTGATAATCCGGTAGGCATCATGGAGAAAGATGCGGCAGGTAATATCTCAATGACTAAGGTCACTCTTCGCCCACAGGTAACTTTTTTGGGAGAAAAACAACCCACATTGGAGAGGCTGGAAGCGATGCATCATCAGTCCCATGAACAGTGCTTTATCGCCAATTCGGTGAAAACTGAGGTGACGATTGAGATAGTACTTTAACACCGATCTAGGGGGCCGGGAAATTTAACCCTCCCAATCACAGCTAATCCCTGTAATACTAAGCTATTCCGCCATAAAATTAGACCCGAATAAACTATAAAAAAGAGCCACTTAGGCGTATACTTCGCCGCCTCTTAATCCGGGGCCCAAAACTCCCCAAGCACAGGTAAATCAATGTCGTCAGTTGACTTCGCATCACTGGGTATTTCTGCCCCCGTCCTCAAAGCCGTACAGCAACTCGGTTACGAGCAACCCTCTCCCGTTCAAGAGGCGAGCATACCGATCCTTCTGGAAGGTAAAAACCTTCTGGGTACAGCACAGACGGGTACTGGCAAGACTGCAGCTTTTGCGCTGCCTTTCCTGAGTATGCTGGATGAGAAACAAAAATCACCTCAGATTCTGGTTCTGACTCCTACTCGTGAGTTGGCAATTCAGGTGGCTGAGGCGTTCCAAAGCTATGCCAAACATATCAAAGGTTTCCATGTTCTGCCGATCTACGGTGGTGCAGATATTGGTGGCCAGCTGCGCGGTTTGAAGCGCGGTGCTCAGGTTGTTGTGGGTACACCTGGTCGTATGCTCGATCATTTGCGTCGTCGCAGTCTGGACCTCAGCCACATCAAAGGGCTGATTTTGGATGAAGCCGATGAGATGTTGCGCATGGGCTTTATCGATGATGTTGAGACGATTCTGGCAAAAACGCCACCGGATTGTCAGCGCGCGCTGTTCTCTGCAACTATGCCGCCAGCGATCAAACGTGTTGCCGATAAGTATCTGGGTGATGCAGAAGTGGTCAGCATTCAAAACAAGACTAAAACTGTTGAGCGTATTGCTCAGTCTCACCTGATGGTTAAAGGCCACCAGAAGATGGATGCCCTGACTCGCATTCTCGATGTTGAGCAGTTTGATGGCATGATCATTTTTGTGCGCACCAAGTCGTCGACATTGGAAATTGCTGAGAAGCTTGAGGCTCGCGGATTTTCCTCAGCGGCACTTAACGGTGACCTGACTCAGACATTGCGTGAGCGCACCATCAACCGCTTGAAGAAAGGCCAGCTAGATATAGTTGTGGCCACCGACGTCGCCGCTCGCGGTTTGGACGTTGAGCGCATCAGTCACGTAATCAACTATGACGTTCCCTACGACAATGAGTCTTATGTTCACCGTATTGGTCGAACTGGACGTGCTGGTCGTGAAGGTAAGGCGATCATGTTTGTGACTCAGAAAGAAATTCGCATGCTGCGTTCGATTGAGAAGTCGACACGCCAGCCGATTAGCTCGTTTAATCTGCCGAGCAACGAAGAAGTCAGTGGCCAGCGTATTGCTCTGTTTAAAGAGCAGTTGGTTGGCATGTGTAAGTCTACCAAGCTGGATAAGTTTCACTCACTGGTTAAAGAAGTTGCCGCTGAAAATGAAATCGATATGGTTCTGTTAGCTGCCGCTCTGGCCTTTGAAGCCCAGAAAGAGCGCCCTCTGTTCCCGAAGATGGTTGCCATCGACACTCCACGCGCCTCGGCTAGTGATCGCAATGAGCGCAAGCCACGCGAGCGTAACGACCGCAACGAGAGACCTGATCGTAACGAGAGAAGCGAAAGGCCTGATCGCAGTGACAGAAGCCAGCGTCCTGATCGCGCGCCTAAGCCACCACGTGACAAGGGGCCGACCACAGATGAGGAAGGCAATGAAGTTACCATGATCACCTACCGCATTGAGGTAGGCCGCAACGATGATGTGTCTCCAAAGAACATTGTTGGCGCGATTGCCAATGAAGCGGAGATCGACGCGCAATTTATTGGTCACATCAAACTGCATGATGATTACAGCACTGTTGATCTGCCAGAAGGTATGCCCAAAGAGTTGTTTGATCACCTATACAAGGTTCGTGTCTGCCAGAAGCCACTAAAGATCAGTATTGATAATGGCACTGCTGGCGAACAGCGTGATGCGAAGCCTTATGGCGGCGGCAAGCGTGACAAGCCTAGCTTCAGCAAGGACAAGCCTGCGTTTAAGGGTAAGCCAAAAGCCCACCGCGGTGCTGACTCAGCGCCACGTAAGCCAAGCAAGCGCCCGACTACTGATCGCAAATAAAGTAATCTATATCTGCAAGACGCCGGATAATTGATCCTCGATCAATTTTTCCGGCGGTTTGTTGAGAGCCCTCACTCGAATTCCCGCTAGAACCCTCGTTAGATTTTGTTCCCGACAGTCCCTCAGCACTAAAAAACTGTTCCGCCATGGGCGCGATACTGCAACTCTGGGGTAGGTCTTCTGACGCCTCGATGGTGGCATACATTTTTGGCAGGAAAATAAACTGCAGCCATTCGGTGAAGGTCAGCAGGTCAATCGAAAAGGGTTCGGTGCTGAGCAGTGCCTCAGGCGCGGGACTCTGTTCCGCCCATAGCTTAGATTCCCGGAGCTCTTTTTCCAGGTCAAAAAGCAAATTAGCTAATCGGCTGTGACGTTCGCTCATGGACCCCACCCCTTTTTTTAACCCGGCTCTTTAAACAAGCAGCCTACCCAATCTCACGGCGGAAAGGCGGCAGGCCATTTAACAGCTGGGTGCCGTAGCGCTTGGTGATCAGGCGCTTATCGAGAATGGTGACTGTGCCTGTATCTTTTTCGGTGCGCAGCAGTCGGCCACAGGCCTGAACCAGTCTTAAAGACGCTATGGGCAGAGAAATATCGAAGAACGAGTTACCGCCCCGGGCTTCAATCCATTCCGACAGGGCTTCATGGAGGGGGTCATCCGGCACTGCAAAGGGCAGCTTGGCAATCACCACATGGCGACAGTAGTCGCCGGGCAGATCCACACCTTCGGCAAAGCTGGCCAGCCCCATCAAGACACTGGTGCGGCCTTGATCAATGCGCTCTTTGTGCAGGCGCACCATCTCACGGTTAGATAGTTGCCCCTGAATCAAAATATTTTTCTGCTGATCTTTGGAAAGATCATCGTAGACCTGCTCCATCTGTCTGCGAGACGAGAACAGTATCAAAGTGCCACACTTAGGCACTTCGTACTCGTCGAAGTGATCAGTAATATAGCTTGTGTGAGCATCTGCTTGATTGCCTTCAACGGCATCCGCTGGCACACGAATCACCGCAGCTTGCTGATAATCAAAGGCTCCGGCAACGGTCATAAAGTGGGCGAAATCAGGAATTCCGGTTTCACGCTGTAAGGTTTGAAATGATCCCAGTGCGCGCAGCGTTGCCGAGGTAACCACCGAGGCATAGCAGCTGCCCCAGAGTACGTCGCTCAATAGTTCTGCCGCTTGAATCGGGCTGGCGTTAACCGAGATATCAATATTGCCGCCGCTGTCGTCGAGACGCAGCCAACAGGCCAATGGCATGGCGCCGCTTTTGATCTCACGCTGGAGCCTGTCCCAGAGGGCTAAGAGCTGTTCTGCGCGGGATTGCCAGCTACCGGCCTGCTGATAGAACAGCTCCACGTCAGGAGCCGGAATGGGGTAGTTTTTATCCCCCAGAGCATCACTGAGGGTGTCCACCAAGACCTCTAGTCGTCCTAGCCAGGCGCTGGTGGTTTTAGCCAGCTGTGAGGCTATGTCACGCAGTCCTTCGCCTATATCGCCGTTGGCGTATCTGTAGCGTCCGTCTTCGGGAGATTCGGCGGATTCCAATGCTTGTTGCAATATTGGGTAGGCAAAATTAAGCAGTTCAATAATTTTTGTCGCTTCACGCTCAATGCGCGGTAGCTGTTCCGCTAGGGCGGTATCTTTTTCAAATACGGGGGCTTGGCCTTTGCACTGCTTCTGCAGGCGCTCTAGCCAGGTAATGCTGTTGTTAACACGACACTCGGCACCGAAGTGACGAATGGCGGTGTCGCCGATACGGTGGCCTTCATCGAAGATATAGATGCAGTCTTCCGGTGGCGGCAAAATCGCACCGCCTCCAAGAGCCAGATCAGCCATCACTAGATCGTGGTTGGCGACTATGCACTCGCTCTCTTCCAGTTCATTGCGGGCATTAAAGAAGGCACATTGGTTAACAAAGCGACAGCGGCGTCCGCTGCACTGGCGGCGGTCAATTGTCAGAGCGCGCCATTCCACATCTTGGATGCGTGATTCCCATGAGTCACGATCTCCATCCCAGCTGCCGTCGGCCAGGGCCTCGTTCATTTCACGGTAGAGGTCTTCAGTCTGTACATTGGGGTTAAAGGCTTCTTCGTCTTCGAAGAGAAACAGTCCCGCGTCTTTTGATTTGATTGCATCGAGGCACTGTTCCATTTTCAGGTTACAGGCATAGCGTCCGCGACCTTTGACCAGCGCACAGCTGTGGTCCCAGCCGCAGGCTTCAAGAAGTTCGGGCAGGTCTTTGTGAATTAACTGTTCTTGCAGGGCAATGGTGCCAGTGGCCACGACCACGGTCTTTTTTAAGGCACGGGCGATGGGCAGTGCGGCGATTAGATAGCCGACGGTTTTACCTGTACCTGTGCCCGCTTCAACCACCGCCAGACGCTTGTCCGGATCATCGTCGCTGAGGGCGTTGGCCACGGTGGCGATCATCTGCTTTTGGCCGAGACGCGGGCTCAGGTCACGTGACTTTAAGAACTTGCGGTAGCCCTGCTGGATTGTCTCTCTGACTTCTGCGTCTAACAAAAAATTAACATCCCTGTGTGGCTTTCAAATAATTGAATACCGGTGCGGCGTAGCTCTCGGTAATAATACTACGATAATCTCGTGGTGCAGCATTGAGGCGGCTTTTAAACGAGGCTTCTACGTCGAACCAATCACAATCTGGCCACAGCGCCTTGACCTGCTCTAGGCCTTCAGTATTACCCAACAGTTGGTAGGCCATAATATTGCTGGGGAACAGTTTGTACTGACTGTAAACCTGCTGATCTATGGCTGTGGCAAGGTTGTCGGCGCTCTCTAACTGATCGCTAGACTCATCGGCAAGCACATCGCCAAAGGCCACATGCACTCGTCCTTTATAGCCAACAAGTCCCTTCTGAATGGTGTCGAGATCCTCAAACTCCTGCTTGATATAGTCCTGGCCACTCTGTTTGGCAAATAGCTCACGGCCTTTATCCACATCACAGGGGTCGTACTCATAGGAAATACTGACAGGCACTATAGCGAGCTGGCCAGTGGCCTGGGCGAAGCTCTGGTCTTTGTCCTTGGACAGAGCGAGCATTTTTAACAGTGCAGTTTCGGTGCGGTCCTGACCATCTTTGGCGCGCCCTTCACGCTGGGCAATCCAGATTGAAACGCCATCTTCAGCAATGGAGTGACGGATATAACCAGAGAGCTTTTTCAGCTCAGTAAGCTTTTCACGGCGACCACTAATATCGCGCTTAACAATAAAGCTACGGTTGACTCGCATCAGGTCCGAGGCAAAGGGCTTGCTCAGCAGGTTGTCGCCAATGGCGATGCGCAATGTGTCCATGCCGCTTTCGATCAGCGCCAGATTGACCATTGCTGGGTCCATGGCGATATCACGGTGGTTGCTGAGAAACAGATAGGATTTTTTCGGGTCAAGTTTTTCAATGCCGCTGAAGCTAAAGCCATCAGTCGTTTTATCCACTAGACCTTTTAAGGATACCGTCAGATAACGCTGCAGGTCGGCGACCGTATGCATTTTTTTGGCAGCTTTTGACAACACTAGGCGCAGCAGCGGACGCAGCAGCCAAGGGCAGATTTTACTCATCATGGGCGCCCGTCGCGATAGTAGCAGATCGATAAATTCCGAGCTGGCAATCAGGCGTGCAATAACCGCGGGCACTTCACTGTCGTTGTAGGGACGAATATCGTCAAATTCACTCATTGGAACCTCTAAAGTACTCTTGGCCTACATGCTCTAATAAAATTTCAGGCAGTTTTTTGAATACTTGAAACAAAGACCATCGCCGCCAGTTACTGGTAACCGGAGGGTATGGTCAAGGGTGTTATTGTTGTCGGGGGTTGTACCAGTGAACCTCACGAGAGAACTCATCAACCTTGTCTACCACATCCAGCACTAGGGCAAATAGCGCCATGCGAATCAGCAGACCATTGTCGGTCTGGCGAAAAATCGCCAGATTAGGGTTGTCGTCAAGATCGCAGTCCAGCTCATTGGCATCGCTGCGGGAGTCTCTCGGCAGTGGGTGCATAATCACCGTGTTCGGCTCGCAGTGCTTGGTGTAGATAGCCTGGTTAAGGCGAAACTTGCCGCGGTATAAATCGGCTTCGGCTTTGCTGGTAAAGCGCTCTTCTTGAATCCGTGTAGAGTAGACAATATCCACATTGGCGATGCTGTTATTCAGCTCATCGGAGACCGTAACTTTTACACCGGCGCTGCGCATCTGCTCGATAATAGTCTCGGGCAGGGCCAGCTCTTTTGGCGAAATCAGCATTACCTGAATATTGGTGTAGAGACTCAGCAGCTTGCTCAGGGAGTGTACTGTGCGACCGTGGCGCAGGTCGCCGATCATGGCAATTCGCAGACCATCGATAGTGCGACCCTTGGCTTCCAGTTCGCGGCCAATGGTATAGAGATCCAGCAGCGCCTGAGTGGGATGTTCATTGGCACCGTCACCGCCGTTCATTACTGGCACACGACTGGCGCTAGCAAAATCTGCCACCGAGCCTTCCTGGGGATGGCGCATGCAAATTACATCACTAAAGCCTGACAGAACTCTAGCGGTGTCCTGTAGCGATTCGCCTTTGACCAGTGCCGAGCTTTCAAAGCCGGCGGTCTCGCGCACTTCGCCGCCGAGTAGGTTAAACGCGGAGCCGAAACTGACGCGGGTTCTGGTGCTGGCTTCGAAAAACATATTGCCGAGAATGGCGCCTTCAAGAACGCGGGTAACCCTTTTGCGCAGTGCATAGGGCTCCATTCGATCTGCTACAGAGAAAATCTGTTCAACATTCTGCCGCTGAAACTGGCTGATGGAAAGTATGTGCGCGCCGGTAAAGTTCACGGGGTACCTTGAGGGCAATTTAGTTGGCGGATTCTAGCCTGTTTACCTGTTCTTCTCAATTACAACCGCAGGTCAGTTCGACAGCTCGACTAAAGCCCAAACTGCTGTGTCACCGACTCGCTCCAACTCTCCAGTGCTTGCAGCACGCCACGCTTGTGATCACTGAGACTACCGTCGGCGAGCAATTCATCGAGAGTCTTGCGATTTTGCTGCAAGGTTAGATAACCAGATGTCTCATCGGTAAGACGCCAGCGACAGCTCTCAAGCCAGGTCTGTTGCTCTTCGGTAGTGAGAGACTCGGGGAAGTAGCGGGCGCGATAGCTAAACAGCAATTGGTTGTAACGCTGATCGGCAAAATAAAATTGCTGCTGACTGAAGTCACTAGCCGTAGCCTGCCGCACATCATCGAGCAGACTCTTGTCCTGGTTGGGCAAAAAGCCGCCATAGAGCTGTTGCTCGGCATCGGATTTGGGTGGGAATTTCTGATCGCGAAACACCAGCTGCAGCTTGTCACTGAGATCCATGCTGTTGAGACGCTGCCAGTTACGATCACAGCGCTCAAGATCAATATCCAAACGCTTGGCTGCGGCGGCATCTACCAGCTTGTGAGTGGTCACTACCGGTGCCTTGTTGATATGGATAACTTTGAGAGGAATACGCTCTGTGCCTTCGGGTAAATCACTGCTGGCAGTAAATACGCGATCGCGAATCTGATGCTCATTGAGGCCTACCAGAGTCTCTGGGTCGGCGGACAGGTCAAAGCAGATAATGCCATTGCTATTGGTGGGATGCTGGGCCAAAGGCATCATCAGAGCGCCGTACATATGTTCTTTGGCGAGCATGCCAGAGATATGGAAAAACGGCTTGCGCGCCTTGAGATCGAGCATGGCCGCGATCTGTTTTTTACCGCGATTTTGCAGGGCGTATTCAAACAGTCGCGGCTGCTTTTCCTTAACCAGCTTGGCCATGGCAATGGTCGCCGTGACATCCGAGAGCGCGTCGTGGGCGGCTTCGTGGGCCAGGCCATTGGCTGCAGTGAGGTCTTCAAGTTTAAAGCTGGGGCGGCCGGGTTCATGATCAGGCCATTCGATGCCTTCGGGGCGCAGGGCGCGGCAGAGACGCAGCATATCGATAATATCCCAGCGTGAGTTGCCGTTTTTCCACTCACGCTGATAGGGATCGTAAAAATTTCTATACAGGGTGTATCTAGTCACTTCATCATCAAAGCGAATACTGTTGTAACCGACACTACAGGTGTTGGGGCGCGCCATCTGCTGATGGATAGCAGCGATAAACGCGGGCTCTGTGAGGCCTTCTTTGAGCGCATGCTGGGGGGTTATTCCTGTGACTAGGCAAGCCTGGGGTGCGGGCAACAGATCCGGCTGTGGCTGGCAATAAATCACCAGCGGTTCACCAATGGGGTTTAGATCAAAGTCGGTGCGCAGACCGGCAAACTGACTGGGTCTGTCAATCGACGGATTGATACCAAAGGTTTCGTAGTCGTGCCAATAGAATGTGTTGTCCATTTTTTAGCCTCGCAGATTTGCTAGCGGTCATTATCCATCACAATGATTTTTTATACATAAAAAAACGGCGCTATGTAGATAGCGCCGTTTTTAGTACTAGAGCCAACTCCAATTAGAAGTTGTAGACCTCAGAAAAAGACATCTCACCCACTACACGGCGGTTGCGTGCGCGGCCTTCGTCAGTTTCGTTGGTGGCTATTGGCTTAGTCTCACCGTAGCCCACTGCACTGATACGTGCGGCAGGAATACCGTAATCCTCGACCAGCTTGGCTTTAACTGCTTTGGCGCGACGATCAGACAAACTCATGTTGTACTGGTCGGCTCCGCGGCTATCACTGTGACCCTCGAGCACCAGATCTATATCGTCCTGGGCTTTCATGGCGGCGGCAATGGCTTCTAACTGATCACCATAAACAGCCAACACAGTGTCGTTGTTAAATTCAAATTCAACATTGAGTCGTACGGTGATGGTGCGAACTTCTGGTTCCGCCTCGACTTCTGGCTCTGCTATTGCCTGAGCAACAACAGGCTCAGCAACTGGTGCTGGCGCAGGCGCAGGCGCAGCTGACTTGCTACCAAAGACTTTATTCAGTGAGAACTGCACACCCACATCTTCACCGTCTTCGTCATGACCTGCCATGCCGCGCACATCCGCACGAAACTCAAGACCGTGACTAAACTGCGTGCCCATGCCGACACCCACCATTATCTGAGTGGAGCGATCGTCATGATCTAGCACTAGATTCGAAGCATCTTGAAAGTCGTACTGATTAAGACCGAATAACACATAGGGACGCCAGTTAGTGGCATCGTTATTGTTTAACCAGAGCAAACCATTTAATGACAGCACATCGAAATCATCGTGTCCGGCATTGGCGCCGTAACCCAATTCCACTGCCAATGTGTCGGAGAGGTATTTACCCACTTGTACACCGGCGGTCACACTATTGTGATCTTCAACAATGGCGCGTTCGCCATCCAGATCATAGTGACCAGCTGTCACACCCACATACCAGTCATCGGCGGCAGTTGCTGCCCCCGCTAAAACCAGTGTCATTGCTCCCAACAATCCATTTATAGATTTCATACTTTCTCCCTTAAAACTAAAAAAAAAATCCTTTTTTGAGTGCATGTTGATGTGCACTCACGCTTTATACACTTTTTATACCAGTGTAAACCTTACCTATCCTGCCCGAACAATCTAACTTACATATCCAGTCTATTCACTAACCGACAGGTCAGAACTAACTAGCCTCTTAAGACTAAACCAAGTTGAGGGTTTTTTCCTCAATTTTTGCCTGCCAAATTTGTGGCCCGATACGATGCACAGATTCGCCCTTGGTATCCACCGCCACAGTGACCGGCATATCCTTCACTTCAAATTCATAAATCGCTTCCATACCCAACTCGGGAAAAGCCACGACTTCAGCGTGAGTAATCGCCTTTGACACCAAATAGGCCGCGCCACCCACTGCAATTAGATAGACCGCTTCATTGTCACGAATCGCATCTATACCCACTTGGCCGCGCTCGGCTTTACCAATCATGCCCATCAGCCCAGTTTCTTCGAGCATGGTGCGGGTAAATTTATCCATGCGTGTTGCTGTAGTGGGACCTGCAGGGCCAACCGCTTCTTCACGAACTGGGTCTACTGGGCCCACGTAGTAGATAAAGCGATCGGTTAAGTCCACGGGCAACTTCTCGCCAGTGGCGAGAATGTCGGTCATTTTTTTATGCGCTGCATCGCGTCCGGTCAACATTTTGCCTGATAGCAATAG
>Ga0115546_1002456_pt1 | contig 10639 bp, 15 predicted proteins | sample COGITO_mtgs_1004_FD_87186 | JGI IMG/M metagenome (GOLD analysis project Ga0115546, IMG submission 87186) | Pelagic marine microbial communities from North Sea - COGITO_mtgs_100413 | ecosystem: Environmental > Aquatic > Marine > Epipelagic | place: Germany:Helgoland, sampling site Kabeltonne... | reverse complement strand
ATTGTATCTTATTGTATTACACAAACCGGATAATGGCGCTTTGCCTTCAAGAGATAAAAGAAATAATAATCTTTCCCATAATATTGTCTTTTTAATTCCTACTGTGATTTCGGATCCCATGCCTTTTAAAGTTTTTGATATATTATCAATGCCAAGAAATTTTAAATCTAGATTTGGATCTAGAAAGTCAAGTTCAAATGGTCTATCATAATCAGAATAAAAAACTGGTATATTTTTATTAAAAGCATGAATAAGAGCCGGCAAAGAGTTTCCAACAATTATTTCTCTATGATGGATCATATCAAGATTTTCTTCTCTTGTCAAGTTTTTTAATGAATTGCGAGATCTTGCTCTTCCTCTCCGATTCTGTAATTCATTTGTAGCCAGTTAACTAGCTTTTCACTAAGATAGTCATACCCCTCTGGTAAATAACTAGCCATAAGTGTGATAGCCATTGTCTTTTCCATCATTGGAAATTGTAACAAATTCTCTGACCAACATTCAAATAAATAATCAGAGACTTCGTGTTCCCAATCTAAAGCTTCTGTTAAGGACGTTCTAAGCGCCATAGAGGAAAAAATATTATTCCAATTATCATCTATCCAATCATTATTCATTCTTCGTTCTCCTTATAAACATACTGCAAATTGTTATCCGTCATAGAATTCCATGTTTAAACCGTATAACCTTTGGGCTAGTTTTTCAATTAATCTTAGTTTAAAATCATCAGACAAACCGGAAGTAAATGTTAGACTATCTTCATATTCTGATTCTTTAACCACTTCATCGATCAGTGCTTCTGCTTCTGTTTTTGCATGATATAAAAAATAACTCATTCTTCGTTCTCCTTTTCAAATTTTGTTTTTAAACGCTCGTATTCTGCCCTCTCTCTTGCAAGCTTTTTGGCTTTTCTCTCGGCTTTAGCAGCTTCTTTCGCTGCCTCTTCTGCCTTTTTCCTATCAGCGATCATTTGCTGGTGAGAATCATAAATCAGCTTATTTCCATTTTCAAACTGTCTATTGTGACCTCCAAACTTACCGCAGTAAATTACTTCCTCTCCTCCATCTGCATATCCTCTAATCTGTTTAATGGAGCCGCCTGGAAATACTCTAATACCATTCCAATAGAGATATTGGATCGTGAGAAACCGCTCTAACTTAATGTCTGTCAGATAATAGACTTCACTACAAACATCAGAACAACCTCTATATTTAGTCATAGTTACAACCACATTAATGCCATCTTGAGGGGAAGAACTTTCCGGCTTTAATTCGTACAGAAGGTTGTCCCAATAATCATCATCAGACCAATCTTTTGGGGCCGCATAGTCTGTTATCTTTGTTAGATTCTTTCTTTTTTTCATTGCTTGTTCTCCTTCTGATTAGCGGTCAAATTATCTTCGATTTCTTGAATCTTGAACATAATTTCGGCATATTCACGTAATTTACCATTCCTCTGCAATTCTACCGACTCCAGATAGAGTTTATCACGTTGTTTTAACAACTTTCTTTCCCGGCTAAGAAAAAATATAGACTTTAAAATTTCTTTCATTCTTAGTTCTCCTTTCTTAAAAAAGACTGCATTTTATGGTATTATACACTAATGGAATCTTATATATATATTATACATGATGGCGAGAATAATGTCAAGGTAGGAAAGAGCGATAACCCTAAAAAAAGAGTAAAATCTTTGCAAACCGGACACCCAAAGAATCTAAAAGTTCTAAAAACTTTTTCCGTACCAAAAAGTAAAGTTTTTAAAATTGAAAAAGAGTGTCATAGAAAGTTAAATACTTCTTACGAAAAAAGAGGGGAATGGTTCCACTCAGTTATTCTTTGGGACGTTGAAATAATTATTGAATCTATTGTAGAAGAACACATTTTATAAAAAATAACTCATTCTTCGTTCTCCGCACCAAACAGAATAAACTCTCGGATCTCATAACCCTTTACATCATAGCCATAAATGTCGTCGTAGATTCCTTCTTTGAGATAATCCTCTGCTTCTTCGCGAGAATCAAAAGACTTAATATCGCAGTCATTTTTCTGGAGGACGCGAGTTGTGAGATAAGACTCTACAGAGCCGCGTGAAATGTGACTGAATTGCTCAATGATTATGTGGATGCAATATTTCATTCTTCGTTCTCCTTAATATCAATAGTCGTGCCTCTCCAGTCATCATAAATTTTCCAATCCATCGACTGAATCCAAGAGTTTTCATCTTTATAATTATGGGAAGTTTCATTTGCCAAGCCCCCAACGGTCATGCCGGCTGTCCAATGAATTTGCCCATCAATCAAATACCATTGAATAGAGTATTCAGACCACTCTCCAGTTGAAGCCCACTGCCCTTCTTTTAGTTTTTCAACAGCTTGTTTAAGCTTCATTCTTCGTTCTCCATTATATTATAAAGATTCTCGCCGCGCTGGTTATACTCAGTAATCATTTTTATCTCCTCCTTCAAAAGAACATCGGATGTTGTATCGGAAGGAAACTCCTTGATTATCTTAAACTCGAAAACGTCTAGTCCGTATTTGTAGTAGTCTTCTTGGAGTTTGGGGTTTTTGTGCTTGTTGCGGCGGAGGGCGGACGTGTGATTGCGCCATCGTTTCTTACACTGGGTGGTTTGCCCGATATACACCCGTCCGGTTTTGGTATTCTCGATTTTATAAACCGTTGCTGGTTGATTTTTGATGTATTGCTTTTCGCGTTGCTTGATCTTTTCAACGTTTTCTTTGCGGTATTGTTTTTGCTGTTGCTTGATCTTTTCAACGTTTTCTTTGTAATATTGCTCTTTGTTTTGCTTAATACACCCTTTACACCAGCTTTGAAGCCCGTCTTTAGCTCTGTTGTCCTTATGAAACTCCGAATGCGGCTTTCGCTCTTTACATTTCGTGCAAGTTTTCAAAATCACTGCTCACTCCTAATCTTACGATACGCCCCCACAGTCTCTGGAAATAAATCCGTAGCAATTTCCAGACACGCTTTTGCGACTTTTACAATCTCCCATTGTGCTCCCATGTGCGTTCGTAAGTCAATGAATTTAAGTAAGTTATTAAGATTAACTGTTCCATAATATTCCGTATATAAATTTTGAGGCAGTACACCTCTTGCTTGTTCTCGGCAAACGCCGGCTTCGATAAGGCTGTTAAAAAACTTCAAGCTAAGTTTATGATGCATTCTCATTGCACAAGCTGCTGCAACATCTATGCCGGCCTGTCTAGGAAGAATTGGATTGATCAACTCTTCGGCGTTGCTTGCCTGTCGGTTTGACTTGTGTTGCGTTCTGAACTCTTCTGGTTCGTAGAACTTGATGTTTACATCGGTGTACCTTCTAGAAATTTCATTATAAGACCAAGTTCTGTGGCGGTGATGCTGGCTACGCACATACAAAGGTACAACAAAACGGAATGTAATAGAACAATGTTCCAAAGTGGAAGTGTGCCTATGCTTAATAAGATATCTGATAAGTCTTTTATCTTTTTCATCTAAAACGGCCTTCTCTTTCCCAAATGATACGCGAGCAGAATTAACAACAGTGAGATCATTACCGACATGCTGTACATAATCAACTCTTCCATAATTATCTCCATAAAGCTCTATTCTTTTATTATAACTCATTAAATCCTCTCTGGTGATTCTGAAAATATTAGATTCATGTTTTCTAGATCAAAATTGTTCTCAATATATGACTTCCATCTCTGCTCAGTATCAAACTTTAGTGTGGCTGCTTCTCTTCTAATTCCCCACACATCGACCTCTCTGAGAATATCAACCTTATTGATAATTAAATCGGTGACACCATTGATATCAACGGCTCTCTGTAGATTCTTGATATCCAGCCAGTTACACTGTCGGCGTCTGCCGGTTGTAGCGCCAAATTCCTTTCCGATTCCTTGAATATCATTAAAAATATTTTCATGACCATGAAACCTCTTAGAACCCACATATGTATCATATGCTTTAGCGACTCCGTAAATGCGCCGGATGGACTGTGGTGGGATGCCATTTAGAAGCGCCCCAGCGGACGTACAGTGGCTCGAAGTCACAAAGGGGTAGTCACCCCAATCAATATCCAATCCGAAGCCTTGAGCGCCCTCACAGAGCACCGTAGGGGCATCTCTGCCATGTAGCTCATCATACAGGTCAACCAAATAGTCACTATTAATCAAATCAGGGTGATCACCGGCTGTAATGCCATTTCGATCATATTTGTCGCGATATGCTGGCCCATTGCCTTGCTTTGTCGTCCCGATCTTAGTATCTTTGCCATCTTCATTTAAGTGTTCATTGGTAATAATATGAGCATTTTTTGCAATAAAAATTAAGTCCTCTGTGTTGATTCCACCATCTTCAAGCATTTTTATTTCTTTATAAAATTGCTGAAGATTTACAACACATCCACTGCCAATAATTGACCTAACTCCAAAAAACACGCCAGCCGGAATGTGGTGTGTCACAAACTTTTTACCATTGTGATAAATGGTATGACCGGCGTTGCACCCTCCATTAAATCTAATACAATGTGTGTATTCTCCACTCTTCAAAAGGTGGTGAGTCACCTTTCCTTTGCCTTCGTCGCCATACGACAACCCAACAACAATATCAGTAATCATAAACATGCCTCCTATCCATATGAAATATATCATAGGTCAGGAGGCATGTCAAGTTTTTTATTTGATTTCTTCTATAAGTGCTTTAATATCCATTCCGCCACAATCAATTTTCTTTTTAGAGCAGTGATAATGACTGACGATACCAGCAAATTTTCCATAAACTACGTCTTGTTCATATTTTGTAGAAGTATTACCATTATTATCCAATGGCGCTTTAAATTCAACTGCTGTGGCGGATTCAATGGCTTTCCAGAGTGCTTGAGCAGCTTGAATTTGAACATCATAGAAACCTAAAAACTCAGGTAGTTTTTGACCATGAACAACAACATCCTTCATTGTTGGGCGCTCAGCAAAGCCTCTTTTCTCGTACCAGTTTTGATACTTGGGGTAATAGGCATTAGATATTTCTACGCCGACTGAAGCCCTATTGACGCGCCCGCTAGAGCCATGCCATGCACCGTGCTGCATATCCAAAGTTTGGAAAATGGTGCCATCATTATCAATTAGAAAATGTACACTAATTCCACGCTTATTTAAAACATCATTACAGCGAGTGCTGTCCAAGCAAACATCCCAGTGATTTACAAAAAGTCGGATATTGCGCTTTGCTCGACCAGTATAATCATAATAATTTCCGGGTTTTGCCGAAAGCCCCCCTTCTTCTGACCATAACACTACTTTATCCCATTCGATAGGAATAAAATTACTATTATAAACAAGATAATTGGAATACTTCCTATTAACCGGCCTAAAATCATCAATATCCGCTTGGCGCTCAGTCCAAATACGACGGAATGTGGAAGGTCCACATAGTCCATCTGCTGTCAAACCATACTGCTTTTGAAACTTTTTGATGGCTCTTACAAGCTTATCATCATAATGCTTCTCGCCAAACCAAGTTGGATCCCAGCCTAGCTGAGTTGCTGATGATTTATTATAAAAATCTTTATTCATTTTGTTTAACTTCCTTTGGGTACTATCCCCACAACATAATTATCGAGAATCAAACTAATCGTCCCAAATTCTTCAGTTTTTATTTCCTCAATCATCTTTCTGTCAATAAATATTTTATCTCCAGGGACCACCATAATCCTCACCGTATCCGAAACGCTCAAAACATTAACCAATTGGTAAGTTTCTTCTGTTTTTTGATATCCCTGTGGCATTAAAATGACAGTACCATCATTATCTTCTTTCTCAATAATTTCAATTTGTATATGTCTGTTAACTGGAACAAATTTCACTTTTCACCTCTTATTAAATTGTACATGATTCGCCATCACAAAATTTTGTACCGGCTCCCTGTTGATTTGTTTCAAATCTCTGCACAGGGATTATTTTATTACTCATCTCAATAAACTTTTCTTCTGTAATTGCTTCATAAGGAGCCTGCTTATACCCAGTCTCACTTAAACGCAAAAAAGAAACTGCTTTAAGGCGCGTTTCATACATTTCTAGCGCATTTTTAATTTGATTTTCTTCATGAGACTGAAAAGTTACTGTTATCGATACAGAGTTATCCGCCCAGAAATGTTGGTATTGCGCTGCAATTTCAAGCTGTTCCCACATTGTAATATCTTTTTTACCTTTATAATAGTGAGATTCCTTGACGGGAAAAGACACAACGCTAGTATTTGGAGAATACGCATCATCCTCAATAGGATATCCGGCCTCTTCTAGAGTTGGCAAAAGATCAGAGTCTTTTGAGAAACGAATTCTACGAATATAATATTCATCCTCCGGAAAATGAATTCCTGGCGTAGACCCATTTAATAGCGAAACAGTGCCAGATGGCTTAATGCTAGTCATTCGAATTGACTTAGGAATACACAACCAATTGGAGAACTCCTCATCTAGAACTTTCACAGCCTCATATGCGTTATCACACCAATTATATAGTTCTCGTCTTCCAAATTTAGAAAATGCCTGAACAACTCCGGACTGCGATAAGCCAATACGACGATTCTTTAGCATTTTAGCGTTTGTCTCTGGCCAATGAGTATTTGAGAGCGTGATGGTCTTTCCGTATAAATATGCAATTTTAAGAGTCTTAAGATAATCCTCATAAGAATCGTGCTTTGCTGGGAAAGTCTCAACTAAGCAGCACAACTCGGCATCTTCAAGCTGCTGCTCAACACACGGATTAAAACCAGCAACATTGATATCATCTAGTCGCTCGCCATCTTTAAACCTGCCTCTAGTTCTAGCGTTATCAAGCCAGATATATCCCGGCTCTCCATTCTTTTTGCTCTGATCTGCATGCCATGTATAATCCATTCCTACAATCGCATGAAAAGAATTGTTAGATCCCCATCGATGATGATATAGAGCTTCTTGATCGTTTTTCATCTCAAGATATTGACGATCATCGTATGAACCCATAGCCAAAGCCGCAGATCTACGTACATTTCCAGCGACAACACATCGCCCGATTAAGTTTTCTGTGTCCACAATTGTCACAGAGTCGATTAACTCGCCAATAATCGGAGTGTATAATTTACTAAGAGAATCATGTAATTCTTTTAAAGGTCCAGCACCGCTGCTAGTTCCTCCAAAACCTTTAATTAAGGCTCCTTCCGGTCGGATCGCTGAATAATCAAACTGGGGGATTTTACCTCCTAGGAGAAAACCATTCAAAAGAACATGAATAGAATTTACCCATCCTTCTCTACTGTCATCGATGATGAGAACGTCATTAGTGTATTTTGGTTCAGTAACGGTAACACTACCGGCACCAAGAGTATCAAATCCAACCCCGATACCTAACATTAAAGCATCCATCATCCAAGAAAAAAGATATCCACCTTTTGTGGAAATTTCTTTTGTTGAGCGAAATGCACAATTAAAAAGACCGGCAGCAGTCCTTTCTTCAACAAATTTTGTGCCCATCATCCATAGACCTCTACCGGGAGGTGTCCACTTCAAATTAAAAAGACGATCATAAGCGTCTTTAGCGGTTGCTTGTGCTTTAGAATCGTTCCATTCTAGACCTAAATAATACACATGCTGTTTTTGCATATCAAACATGCCTTCAATGACACGCCTACATGTCTGATACCATTCCTCTGTCCCTTCCACATCTGGAGAGAATTCGTTCAATCTACGCGCATAGGTGCGTTTAAATGTCACATATCCTACTGGACCCCATGGAACATTTTTATCAATATAAGGCAGGATAAACTGCTCTGATAATCTAAATTTTCTAATATTTGGCTTCATTAACTTTTACTCCCTGATTTTCTTAGTTTCGAATATTTTTTCTGCAATAAATCTCTTTGCATTTGTGGTGTCAATGTGACCGGATTAAGCGGAATATTATTGACACCAGAGGTAATAGACACTCCGTTAATTACACTAGGCGCGAATTTTATAGATACATTACTTGTGTCCATAAAAATTGGGTATACCATTCCGTCTGGACCATTACGATTTTTAGCAACAAAAATACGTCCGGTGTTTGCCTGTTTGTCCTCGATTGTTCGCGACACAGAAAAGATAAGGTCAGCTACAAAACATTTGCTAAAAGCTTCACTGATCGATTCCATGGTAATTACTTCTGCATTTAATCCTGACCGGTTAGTCTGAGATGCTGTCCAAACCGGACAACCAAACTCAGTTGAGATACCCCTCATCTCTTCATAAATAGATTCTAATTCGTTACGCTTCTCTTTTCTTATCACAACCGGTCGTAAAAGATCTCCGTAATCAATTATGATCATACCTGGAATGATCCCTCTCTTTTTCAATCTTGCGAGATGAGATTTAATAGTATTAGTAGAAGCTGACTTTGTAGGATATTCTTTAACAATCAATTTGCCTTGAATATTTTTCACTTGTTCAAAAACTTCTTCTTTAAAATCTTTAATGTCGGTAAGGGGAAGACCAGTAAGACAGGAATCATAACGATTAGCCACAACTGTATCTTGTAGCTCTAAAGTGTAATGAATAACATTTTTGCCTGCGCGCAATGCTTCCACTCCTAAATGCACCAAAACCATCGATTTACCTGCACCAGTTGGAGCGATAACGACTCCCAACTCACTTTTACCTAATCCTCCTCCAGTTATTTTATCCATTTCATCCCAGCCGGTTGTAACTGGCATTCTATGTTTTGGCTTAAATCTTTCCTCAAAATCAGTCAAATAATCATATCCAAAATTATTATCTGAACCTAATTTCAGAGCATCATTAATTGTTTTACTAATCTCGTCAAAAGAACATGTCTGAAGAAGTGCTACCGATTTCATCATAGCTTTTTTTAGATTTTGCTTTTTACAGAAATCTAAACTCTGCTCTTTAATATATTCAATATCTGAAAGTTCATTATATTGAATCTTTCTAAAATATTCTCTTACTTGGCGTCGAATTACCTCATTCTCTCTTTCTAAATCTGTGTTCAACATAGTAGTCACAGCCTCCGTTGAGGGGTGGACATTATATTTCAAACGATATTCGACAATTTTATTTACAAATACTCTTAGGTATTCTAACTCCAAGAAATTAATATCTAATACCTCTGTGATTTGATCAGCAAAGGGCCGATCATCATAGATTAACTGCGTTAATCCTTCTTGAAAAGCTTTTCCATATTTGCCAAAACCAATATTCTCCACCTTGTTCATTCATTCTCCTTATGTCTATAATGATAGCACTGTTTCCAGAAAAGATCAAGTTATTTCTCTGAAAGAGATCTCTCAACACGGTTTAGTCCAGCTTTTAGGTCTTCCCACTTTAGCTCCCCAAATCCATCTTCTATCATCATCTTTAGAATTTGAGTTTTGTTGAAGCCTCCCTTAAAATTTTCAATCATTTCCTTTACCTGCATTTTGGACTGATATGACATTTTAGGGACGTACAGTTGCATCATGTCGTAATTATGTTCGATCAAGCCCTTTCCCTCTATGATCTTATCAAATACTTTAATATTTTCTTCGCTATTTTTACAATGTTCTATAACATCCTGAATCGTATAGGTTTTTGACTCAGACAAAAACTTAAATCTTTTTGCGACAGTTGCCAAGCCGGCTCCTCGAATACCCGGTAGATTATCGCTAGAGTCTCCGACTATAGCTCTTGCAAGAGCCATATTAGTAGGATGAATGCCAATTTCTTCAACAATTGTTTTTCTGGACATGATTTCTTTCTTCACTGGGCGCATCAGAACTGTCTCGTTGTCACACAATTGCATAAAATCTTTATCATTAGAAACAATTATTTTTTGCCAATCTTTATAGTAAGACATGCGTGTAATATATGCAATGACATCATCAGCTTCAATATTTGGGACATAAGTTTGAATTATAGGCATTTGATTAAAATACTCCATAGTTCTCATTTGTTGCCACTTTTTATTTTCTGAGCACTCTTCCGGTGTTAAGTTTGCATAAGCTCTATTGAGGCGAAGCGGCTTTCTTCCTGCCTTATAATTTTTGTCAATTGCCTTTCTTTTCGAAGACCCATTGGGGCCATCCCAGATAATTAGTATTTCATCCGGATTTATTTCTCTTACAAGCTTCTGCAAAATCTTGAAAAAACCTTTAATTCCGCCAATTGGGACACCACCCAAAGATAGTGAAGGGTTTACAATATAAGCGCGCAAATATGCATTTAGCGCATCGATAATCATTACTCTTTTTGCTTTCATATTTCAGTCCTTGTCATGTAGTTTTCTATATTCGATTAGTGCAATTTCTTTGTGCTTTGCCTCAATCATAACGTGAAGCTTGTGCCCATAATCATTGAATGGGTGTACAATTCGGTCAGAATGTGCTTGTGGTTTGATTTTGTAATTATTGTACTCTTCGCAACGCGACTCAGCATAATGAACTACCGGTGTAATACCTTTTGGCCATGTTGAAATAGCAAGTTCTAAGGCTTCTTTCTCGGTCAAACCACCAGGATGAAGCCGATGATGGTGATAATCAAAAACTATAGGAATACCAATCCTGCGGTAAATATTATCGTATAGTTCTTTGGTGCTGTATAGCGATGCTTTGTCGTCATTTTCTACTGTTAACCTCGTTT
>Ga0115546_1002450_pt1 | contig 10652 bp, 16 predicted proteins | sample COGITO_mtgs_1004_FD_87186 | JGI IMG/M metagenome (GOLD analysis project Ga0115546, IMG submission 87186) | Pelagic marine microbial communities from North Sea - COGITO_mtgs_100413 | ecosystem: Environmental > Aquatic > Marine > Epipelagic | place: Germany:Helgoland, sampling site Kabeltonne... | reverse complement strand
CCAGTACTATCGTAAGCTTCTTGTCTAGCAGTTTTATAACCATTTTCTTGTTGGTCAAACTTACTATTAGCTAAATCTACAATAGCTTGGTCATAATCACTATCTGTAAATTCAAGTCTTTCATTGTTGACTTGCTTATACATTGGTTTAGCGTCCTCAATTTCTTGAGTTGCTATAACTGTTAGTTCTTCTAATGTTGCCATAATTATCCTTTCTATCTTATCATACTTTATTTAATTACTTCTTTAAACCATATAAAGTGAATGTTGAGCCTGTATCTATATTGCCACTACTCATATCAAAATTTAAACCATCACAAGCCTGTGCAACTGTATGTACTGCACCACCCTGCTCTCCAATAAGAGTTGCACCCCTATCTCTCATTGTGCTTTCTACTGTTAAAAAACTGTACTCACTTGCATTGTTAAAGTTAAATAAATACATTATTGCATTACCATTTTCATTACCTGCTGTGCCTAATCTATCAAAAGGTGTATAAAGCATACCTGTTAAATTAGTTTGAAAGCCATTAGTAAAAGCAGAACCTGCATTGAATTTTTTATAAGCAATATCATAATTAGCTGATGTGTCTGGTGTACCACTAACAGTAACTCTTGTTTCTAAAAATACATTATCTGTATCTGTTGCAATATTAGATAACACAACTTTATACACATCATAAGTGCTATTAATCCCAAGCAGAGATACACTTGCTACTGCTGATGTAACTATTTCTTCTTGTATTTTTATTAAGCTACCTGCCATTATTTAACTCCATATACTGATACTTTTATATTTTCTAATGTAGATGTACTAGGTACAATATTTATTCCTGTGTTTGCTTGTGTTACTTGATGAACTCCAATAGCTTTAGTTCCTACAAGTTTTACACCTGAACTATTATAAGCACCACTTGATTGTGAATTTAAAAATGTATAGCTTGAACTGTCATTGGGATTAAATATTGTGTAATTTATCCCTGTGCCACCATCATAATTATATCCTGTTACTAAATGACTACTTTGCCCTGAATATCTTAATTCTATAAAACCTGTATAACTTCCCTGAAATAAAGCAGCAGTAACATAATTAGCAGTTGTATCTGTGCCACCACTATAAATATATTGAAGTCTAATATCTTTATTAGTTGTTGAGCCATCCATAATTAAATTTACATTATAAACATCATATTCACTACTAAAGCAATCTGTTACTGATAATGAACTAACAGAAGTTCCACTAGCAGATTTTATAAACTGTAAATTGGTAGCCATTATGAATACCTTATTCCATATAGGGATATATCTGCTTCATAATTGTTATAAGCATTATAAAGTTTTATAGTGTCCATTGATACTGCACTTGTTTGTACACCACTTCCAAAAGCCATATAAAATTCTGGGTGGCTTCCTGCACCAATATTTGAAATTTGATGACTTGTAAAATTATATTTTGTATTGTCTAATAAATTATAAAAATAAGTATAAGAGCTAGTTTTTTCATTAGTTGCATTACCTGTGTTAAAAGTTGCTCTCAAATAAGTTCCTGTTGTGCTTTTTTCTTCTGCAAAAGTACCACCATTTGTTCCATATTGCAAAGCTCTTTGATAAAATGAACCTGTATATTCTGTACCATTAGAAATAAATCTTATTCTTAAATCTGTTCCATTTTGTATAGGTTGAAAATCATTTACAGTTAAAAAATGTACATTATAATCTCCTAGATTAGAAAAAGTTGTGCTTGATACACCTGTTATATTTTGAGTTTCAATTAATTCTAATTGTCCATAGTTAGTGTATTTATCTGCTCTTGTTAGATCGTAAATATCTTTAGGGTTAAAGATCCCTTTATTATTTCCAAAACTTTGTTCTGGTGCTTCTGGTATGTATCCATATTCACTCATTAGCTACTTACCTGTCTGTAAAGGGTAAAAGTTCCACTTGCTATATTTCCACTTGAAAAATATATTCTTAGTCCATTACACGCTTGTAGTTCTGTTTGTATGAAACCTGCTTTCAATCCATAACTTCTTTGAGCGTAGTCTGTGGTAATTGTTTCAAAGGTAGCAAAAGAAAATTCATTACTATTGTTAAAATTATAGAGATATACATTACCTTGATTAGTTTCACTTGTATTTGTTCCCGATTGCGCACCACCTAGATAAGTAAAAGTTTCATTTTGTCCAGCAAAAGTTCCAACTGAGGTGTGTGTTCTAAATTGTCGCCCTGCTCTATCGTATTCAGCTGAGGTGTCGGGATTGCCATTTACTAAAACTCTACATACTAATTGTGTAGCGTCTGTTGCGGGTTGAACATTGTTAAAAGCAATCATATAAATATCATCAGTAGTTGTTCCAATTAAATCTACATAACTAACTGCACTTGTAACTGTTTCTGTTGCTATTTGTACTAACGACATTATGCGTCCACCCGAAGCCCATAAGTCCTCATTACACCAGTTGAAAAAGTAGTAGTAGCGCCATTAACAAAAAAACCAAATCCTGTGATTTTTGAGGTTTCTTCCAAGACACATATCTGTTGCCCCATTCTAAGTACAGATGAAATCCCACTCATAGATTGACCTGTATAATATGTATATGAATTTGTATTAGTTGGATTATAAATCCAATTTGTGCTTGAATGTCCCTCTGGAGATAAATCACTTAACACTCTGCTGACTGAAGTGTTTGCATCTCCTCTATATTGTGCGCTAACTCCATCATCTCTAATTTGTAAAGTTTGAAAAGTATATTTAGATGAAGTTACAGCAATTCCACTACTATCAACAAACCTATGAAACAAATTGCAAGAAGAACTTGAAGCTGTTGAAATATTATTAAACACAACTTTATATATATCAAAATCATCTGTAAAAATATTATTTACATAAAATTCTGAAATACCAGTTGTTACTTCAGTTTCATTAATTAATCTAAGGTTACTCATTGTTTATATCCAAATAACTTTGCAGTACCACTTGTTATAGTTCTACCAAATGTATAAATCTGTATTCCATCAACGACACTTGCCTGTGGCAATATTCCACCACCGAAACCTGTACCATTAGAACTTGCTTCTGCAACGCTTTGATAAGTAGTAAAACTATATTTATTTGAATTGCCAAAATTATAAAAGTGACAATTAATATTATAATTTCCAACACCACCATTCATAGAATAAGGACTAATTAATATATAACTAGCACCTGTACTTCTATCTGCTTCACTCATAACACCCGCAGTAGTTACTCTGTTTTGAGAGTATTTATAAACGCTTCCTGTTTCTAATACTCCACTTTCATAAAATCTCAATCCTATGTTTGCAGTACTGCCACTATGAATAAAATTTTCAATAGATAAAAACATAACATCATATACATTTTCTTTTATAGAGGTAAAATCAATAGTTGTTGGACTACCGCTGACTGTTTGTTCCTCAATAAGTTCTAATGAGCCACCCCAATGTCCATCTTTTTCTAATTGCAGTATTTCACTAGGTGTATATAAACCTGTATTCTTTTTTACATCATTTGGTTGTGTACCTAAGTAGGTCATAGTGATCCTTTAGGTTTGTCTAAGAAATGATACGTTATATTCTGCGCTTGAAGCTGCTGAACATAAACCTTGTAGCTTATCTCCAGTTTCAAGCACGATCTTTGTTGTAATCTCTATTGTTGTACCGAAAGGGAGTGATACGTCATTTAAAACGTGTCGTAATGTTCCTCCGGATTTAATAACACTAAGATCAATAGTTACATCTGCACTAGATCCACTAACGTTTGAAACTAAAACACCAATTACTGTTTCAGTTGTAGATGACGGAACTGCGTCAACAATGTCTGCCGTTGAAGTCCCAAGAACACCTTGAACCGAATGTAATGTATCTGCCATAATCTAATCCTTTCCTATGATAGAGCTAATACTAATCCTAAACTTACTCCACTAGGTGCAAGTGCGACTATATCTGCTACTGTTGTTTTTTTTACTGAGTTGCTATCGTCTGCGTCCCCAATTAAAACTAAATCTGCTGAAGCTACTGTTGCTGATGTTGCACTATTTGGTGCAATTACTAATGTTGATGAGAAAGCACCTGAAGTTGCAGTTGCACCTCCGGATAATCCAGAAGTTCCTGCCGTTGTAATAGTTACGCCTGTAATATCTCCCTCGCCTATAAAACTAGCCCAAGAAGATCCATTGTAAAATTGTAAAGTGTTACTGTCTGCTAAAAAACAAAACATGCCTTCTTCTGGACTACTTACTGCCGAATCTCTAGCGCTAGAATCAGCAAAAGTCATAATCACTTGTTCTTGAATGTAATTATTAAAATCACTAGCGTTAACTAGATCTCCTGTTGTCCATACTTTAAATCCTGCCGGCATTATTCTCCTAAATTAATTTATACTCTATGTTAGCACTAAGCGTATGCAAATCGAGTACCTTCTCCTAATTTTGCTTGACCTAAAATCCAAGCTGATGAACCTGCTGGGGACAATGAAATCCTATAATTCCATGTTTGATTAGAAGAACTTATATTATGCGTAATACTTTCTATCCACACCTCATCACTAAAAGTAGATCCATTAGGATTTGTTATATTTACCTTTACACGATCTCCAAAACCAAGACCTAATACTTGGGGCCATAAATTTACATCTTGTCTGGGACTTATTTGTAGTTCGTCTATACGCTCAATTGGTGTTGATGTTTCACTAAGTTTTTGTTCTATAATTGATTTAACTTCATTATCAGTTGTGTTTATTGTAGATTGAGTAGATGTTTTAGCCGTATATCTATTTATACTATCTGCGTCTGCAACGTTTTGTGTTGTTCCACCATCTCTAGTCCACTCGTAGACATTTAATACTTCGTTTGTATCGAATGAAGTAACGACATCTTCATAAGGCAAGTTACTTCCCGAATTGTCAAATGTTGCTTGTATATTGACTGCTTTTGTATTTGAAAGTTTATAATCTCTATTTCTAAAGGTAGCTGATCCGTCTGGGCCAATATAAAATTGTGCGTTTTCTGAAAGTTCGCATTCTCTCATAGCTGCTAATAAGTTTTTAGTAACTGCTTGTTGTTGAACATCATGTGTTCCTGTTTGTATAGCTCTTAATGCACTTGGGAAGCCAATAGAATTTAATAATCGTGTAATTCTTGTTGAACTTAGTTCTACCTCGTCTGCAAAACCTAATCTTGTTGATGTTCCTAATTCAGTAAATCCTACTTGCCCTAATTTCCAACCAACTGATTGAATAGTTTGACTTTGAAATATTTTAAAAGCGTCAACACAACCAAATGTAACTACACTATCTGCTCCTAACGCAGGATAGCTTACCGGTATCTGATCGAGAAAGCCATAAAATAAGTCATAGGTTGAAGAATCGTATGTTGCTCTAATTCTAACTACCTTTAAGGGTTGTATTTTTGTTCTTGCTTCTGTTGAATCGTAATAATGTGTAGTTTGTGTTGGATTAAATCTATTATCAGCATTTGATAAAAGTAAAGAACATGTACCTGCAACGAATTGTCCTAACTCATTAGATCTACCCTTTCGCATATTAATTCCTCTTACATATTGTGAAATATCTGTAAAAGATTGACTGTTGTCGAACGGACCACTATCAAAGCCAATTTCAACAGTTAAATTAACATTTGAATCAAATGCAACAGACATTAGATAAGAACCCTTATGCCTCGCCTTTGTGCTTCTACAACTGCACTAGCAACTGCCTCTGTTATTTCGTCTGATAAACTTAAAGCACCACCGACATTAACAACGATATTATTATTGCTAACGTTCCCTGAAGTAAAATCTCCTAAACTTGCTATTCGAGATACCGGTGCTGAAACATCTTCTATTCCATCTGTATCGAAATTTACTGAGGTGTCTCTTAATCCTCCACCATCTCCTAAAGGATCAGTTCCAAATACTTCCGACATGCTATCTCCTGCAACTTGATCTGCTCTATATCCACTCATATTCATAAGGTTTTGAAAGTGATTAGCTAGTTCATCAAATTTTCCACCTGCAAACTCTATCATTTGGTTTATACCCTCTTCGAAGCTATCAATTGCTTTAACATCTGCAATCGCTAGGTCTAACTCTCTTTTTGCAATAGCTATATCAAGTAAATTTTCCGGAGTCTTAGCAGTTGCTTTATTGTAATCATTTGTTGCCTCAGTCAATTCTGCTTGTGCTTCTGTTCTATCTTTTTCTAATTTAAGCAATTCTTTTTCTATTTCTGCAACATCTTCTTCTGCCTGTATGCTTTCTCTTGATCGTGCAATTGCTTCTTGTTCTAGTTCGATTAATCTTTCTTTTGCTACTGCTAATTGAAGTTTTTGTATTTCGTCTTTTTCTTCTACAGCAATTAAATCTTGTATTGTTCTTTCTTGTCTAGCAATAGCTAGTCGTTCTTCGTTACTTTTTTCAGTTCCATCAGTAGCAAGTTCAAGCGCTTTTTCTTTAGCTTTAGCTAAATCATCTTCCGTTGCTTCCATTTTGTTATTTATTGCATTAAGTTTTTGTGATTTTTCAAGTTCCTCTTTTTTCAAATCGTTGTGATGTTCATAAATATCATTTAGATTTCTGTATGCAGTTTGTATTTTTTTTAATCCGGACAAACCTTTTTCTATTTGTTCTTCTCTTAATTTAGAAGCTGCCTCTTTTGCTTCTTCTTGTGCCTCTGTTACTGCGTCAATGCTTGGTCTTAAATCTTCAAGTCCGGCATTATAAGCCTCTACTGCGTCCCTTTCATCATCATGTGCTTTTTCTAGATCTATACTTAACCTATACATTTCTCTCATAGGAACTAATGTTCCAGAAATCATGACCATCTTTGTTCTATATGCATAAACAGATCTTTGAACTTCTTCTTCCTCTGCCTTTTGCGCTTCTTTTAGATCAATAATTCTTGTAATTAATTTATCTAGAATACTTACTGTACCTTTAGCTGCACCCTCGAAATCTTCTCCAATTAATTGTTTTAATACAGAAAATTTATTAGACAAAATTTCGGTCTGCCCTATAAGGCTTTGTATTTGCTTCTCTGCTACTTCTTGGGTAATTCCACCAGAATCTCTAAGCGCTTCCTCATATCGTCTTATTTGTTCAGTTGAGCCACTTAATATCTTAACTGCGTCTGCTACACCACGATTAAGTCCTAATTGATCTAATGTAGAAGCCTTTAACTCATCGGACATTGGTCCCAACACTGCGTCTAACTGTTCTACAATATCGGCTACATTTTTCATATTGCCTTCTGCGTCAAACATTTCTAATCCCAAAGCTGCAAATTCTTCTTTATTCTTAGCAGTTGCTCTTGGTATATCTCGTAGGACTTGGTTTAACTTATCTCCTGCCTCTGCCCCTTTTACACCACGATCTGCGAATACGGCTAATACTGCAACACCCTCTTCTATGTCTTTATTAACAACTTTCAAAGCCGCACCTGCCTTGGTAGTTAATGCTTCTGAAAATTGTTGAACTGAAGCGTTTGCTAAAGTATTACCTTTAACTAAGACATCTGTAACTCTTGTAAGGTTTTTAAGGTTTTGTTCACTATCTGAAACTGTAAGTCCTAAAGCTGATTGAGCGTCTGTTGCTAAATCTGTTGCAGTTGCCATATCGAACATACCTGCTTGAGCAAAAGCTGCAACTTGTGGTAAAGCTGCAATAGATTGTGTTGCGTCTAAACCTGCTGACGCTAAGAAGAAAAATGCCTCTGCGCTATCGTTAGCACTTATTCGTGTAGATGAAGCTACCTCTCTTGCTGCACTCGCCATAGCTTTTTGTTCCTCTGTTGAGGTTTTCATGATCGCTAATGACTGATTTAATTTATCCTCGAATTGAGCTAATTCTTGTACTGCTGATGAAATACCCTTTACTAGAGCAACACCAATAGCCACTCCGGCAAATTTAGCCATATTAGATAACTGTTGTAGATTTTTACCGGTTTTATCTCCAGAAGAACCTAGATTGTTTAATTGAGTTTTAGCGAGGTTCGCACCACGAGTAACAATATTTAAGACTATATCTGAGCTAGCCATTATCGTTTTCTTTTCTGTGCTTCTGCTTGTGCTAGAGCCATACTTTTATCTTGTGCTTTCTTTTCCCATACATAAAAGGCAATCCAATTATTGTATTCCAATGCACTCATTCTAGTAGTTAGATCTCCAACTGTCATGCCTAACTCTCTTGCTAGTCTATGTTGAAAAGCTAAGTCGTGGTTCGTATCAAAACTGTTCTGCTTTTGCAGATCCCCCTACACCATTAAGGGCATTGATTTCAACAAAGATTTTATCAATGACTGAACTGTCTTTAGTATATAAATTGTCTACATCTTCATCAGTAAGTTGTGGATCGACAATACAAGCTTTAAGCAATTCTTTTTGATAGTCGAATGCGTCAGTATCTTTACCATCAATGATTCTACCTAATTCTATTTGGGTAGCTTTATTAATGCCTTGAATCTCAATAGATACTCCCCATTCCTCAATTTCTAGTTCTTTACTAGGAACATTAGGTAGTGAGTTTATATCTTCTAATTTTAAACGTTTCAATTAATCTCCTTTACTTAATATAAGTTTAGTCGATTAGTTTACTTAGTGTGTTGCTCTTGTAACTGCACCTGAAACTTGCATATCTGCTGAATAAGCAACAACATCTCCAACAGGAGAGGTTTGCCCATAATTAGTGACAATGCATTCTCCTGTGTATTTGACTTTACCGGCACCAGTTCCCTCTGGGCTGTATTCAAATGAAAGAGTTGCAGTTTGTCCTACAACAGCACCAAAAATTGCGTCCACAGTAGCGTCCCATAAACCTGTAACACCTAATGTAGCGTCTTTAAGACCTACAATGTAGGATTTGTTACTTGATCCTAGAGTGCTTGTTTCAGCAACATCGGCAGTTTCAGGGAAGTCTACATTATTCACATAAGTTGATATATCAGTTAATGATCCACCAGAGTTATCTAGTTTAAATACTGAATCTTTACCATGCACAAATGCCATTATCTTCTCCTATTAGTTATTTCTACTTATACCTACTATAGCATTAACTGTTGGGGTACTGCTACCACCAATGGTATTAAATACTCGTAAGTATCGATTAATTGTTGTTCCGGCTTCTACTTCTTTGATCTCTGATGAAGCAGCAGTTACTTGTGTAAAAGTAACTAGATCTACCCATGTAGAGTTATCAGCAGAATGTTGAATCTTTACATCAGCAGTTGGACTTGTACCACTTACAGATGTTGCTATTAAAAAAGCACCAAGACCATTAGATGTTGAAGTCGTATTATCTTGTGCTGATCCCTGTACGGCAGTAGCAGTAAATGCACCATTAATTAAAACTGAACCATTATGTAATCCATCATCAGCTTGTACATCTAAACTACTTGCAACTATATCTCCAACAGGGCTTGATACTCCGTAATTTGTAATTAAAGATTTTGCAAAGGAAGCTCTTTTTCCTGTTGTTATTCCGTCATGACCTACGACAAGATTAAAAGATGTTCCGTAAACAGAAGCGAATTGTGTGTCAGCAGTTGCATCAAAAAACCCTGTTAGCCCTATTGTTCCGTCCCGTTCTCCTGCAATATATGTTTTAGAAGTATTTCCAAAGGTTGTACTCTCTGCAACATCAGCCGTAGCACTTAGATCAACTGAACTAAAATAAGTTGAATAATCTGATTCATTAAAATAAACTACTGTGTCTTTACCATGTATAAAAGCCATTTACTTTTTTCCCGATCCTTTAGGTTTTCTTCTTCTTCTTGAAGCAGGTTTACCTCTACCGTAACCCACTATTCTTCTTCCTCTATCTTAGTAGGTTTTACTTCTCCGTTTGACTTTTCGATTATATTTTGCTCTAATAACCATTTTTTTGACTTCTTAGGGACTTGACTTTCGTCTATGAGTGATCCCTCTTTTATTTCTTTGTCGTCTACCATTAATGTTTTTTTAACTAAAAATTTCATGCTACTACGCTTACCTCAAATTCTACGCCTAAATATTCTATATCATTTATAGTATAGACACCATAATTAGAAGCTTCAACTACTCTACAAGACATAGCTGAACCACCTAAAGTCTGATCACTTTCTACTTGTGCCTTTATTGAATTGGCCCCTGTTGAAGCTAGATAAGTGTCTAAAGTCTCTTGGCTATCTTGTGCGTCTACTCTCGAAACGTATAACAACACTGGTATCTCGTATGTATCAGCACCACGAGCCATTGATGTATCGTATTCAACTGATTCAACCACACCGACTACTGCCGTTGGTGGTTCGATTGAATCCGGAACATATCCATATACAAATAAAGATGATATGTTTCCTAGATTTGTTGCTATTCCATTTCTTATACTTGTTAAACTTGCCATGATTTATGTTACCATATTATTTAGTAAGTCGTCCTCTTGATTTTTTCCATTCTCGTTCAACTCTTTTAGTAGCTAATTGTAATTCTATTTTTAATTGATCTTCTGCCTGTTCATAACCCATTTTAATAAACGGCACGATTGCAGTACCTTTTTCCGATATTGATTTAGCAACTAGAAATACCGGTATTCCTTTAGCGTCTGCCCATTTTGCTAATGCTTTGAAAGGGGGCCAATGAGGTTTCGTTCTATCAAATTTATCTTTGT
>Ga0115546_1002441_pt1 | contig 10673 bp, 10 predicted proteins | sample COGITO_mtgs_1004_FD_87186 | JGI IMG/M metagenome (GOLD analysis project Ga0115546, IMG submission 87186) | Pelagic marine microbial communities from North Sea - COGITO_mtgs_100413 | ecosystem: Environmental > Aquatic > Marine > Epipelagic | place: Germany:Helgoland, sampling site Kabeltonne... | reverse complement strand
GACCATCGTATTCTGGTCCGACTTCAAAGTATACAATTTGATACGGTGCTTCAATAGTTATTCCCGAGTCTTTGTCTTTGATTCTATAGTGAGTGGGCTTTTCTGGAATCTGGTCTTTAAGTGAGTATTGTGAAAAGAATCCAGCAGTTAGTGGTTCACCGAACTTTGCTTTCCATGTGGCTAATAGTCCTTCTTCTTGAACGGTTACTCTGTCGTCTTCTAAGTCGGTAGTCAGAATAATTCCTTTCGGTGGAAAGACTGCTTCAGGCTTTGTTCCTATTCCACTACCATCTGGGTGGGGGTCTTGACTTGAGAAGGCACTTTTGTAGGTACTGGATTTACTTAGTGTGTACTCTGCTCTTGTGTGCATTCCTCTTCCTATTGCTACAATTATTCCTCCGGTTTTGAATCCGCCTACAGGATAGAAGGCATTCATTAGTTCTGGATTGTTCATCCTTGCCATTTTCTCTGGGTCACCGAAGTATAGGTCCGGTGTGAGAGCCTGCACGGGTCCCGGGAATGGGTCGCCTTTGAGGTACCCTGCCGCTCCTGCGTATGGGTGATTGCCGTATTCGAACCAAAGGTCAAGGCGCATTTTGTTACAAGCATAATAGGTGATTCCGTCGTCTTTGTATTCTAACCTCGTGTTAATACTACCACCTTCGTCTACTGGTCTTCCTAGAATATTGTATCCGATTCCTGATGGGTGAAAGCGTTCTCTGCTTGGGATTGCGGCGGGAAAGCAATTCTTAGTTGTCTCATATGTATAGTCAACGCCGTATTCCTTTAATTCTTCTAGTCTGTCTTTGTCTGTTACAGGGTCTAGTTGTCTAGGTATTCTGAAAATAGCCTTGGTGAATCCGTCTTGATTAGTTTTAGGAATAAACTGTGGTGCGACTGAGGGAGCCGACCATGTCTTGTATTGTTCGTTATACCACTCTAGTTTACAGGCTAATTCTCTTGCGTCTTTTAGTTCGTTATTTATTTTAAATCCGCTACCTTCGTGTCGAGTATCACATACATATGTTCGTCCTACTTCGTGGATTGGACCTTTGTGGTCTTTATCCCATCTATGATTTATACTGCTCGGTCTTTTAATTTGCTTGGAGGCACTCAACTCTCGGTCCATAAAGTGAAACTTGCTTGCAGGTATTTGATAGTCGTGTGCATACCTCCAATATGGTCTGACCATCTCTCTGTCTGCTGGACCCGAGATATTTCCTCCGTCATCTGTCTCTTCTGGCAAGACAAAGAATTGCATTATGACGCATATTGGTACTCCTGCTGGAAGAGTGAAATCACTACTTTCGTTTACGTCCCAACCAAGGAACCGGTCTTGTGAATCAAATTTTGCCACTGCGTATGACATTCTGCTAGCATAGTATCCGTTGTATGAACCCAAGACTTTAGGGGACTTAACGCCGCTAGCCACGTTGATAGTTTCTGCGCTTCCTGAATAACCATTATCCCATGAGAAGTTGTTCCAGTCTCCATTCCAGTAGGGATTGTTGGATGAATCTTGTCCTCCTCTTGCAGTACTGGGTTCGAGATTTTCATTGAGCGTTGCTCCCAAACCTGCGAATCCTATTCCGGGAGTTTCATACATAGGAGTACTTTGACTCACCATCATAGAGTTAGTTCTTAGTTTGTATCTATCTTCATTAGATAGTCTATCTATAGAATATCCCTTAGGTACTGTAGTAGAGATTCCTATCTTGAAGTTGTGTAAAGTAGGGTATGGAACCTTGAACTTAATATCGTGGATTCCGGGTGTTACCTTTTTGATTACTAGTAGAGAACCGCCTTCTCCGTTATCGAATGAAGCATACAAATATCCCATACCTGCTCCAGTTACTCTGCATCTCAAAGTTACTGAGTCCGCCATCTTGAAATCCAGTTTCTTAACAACCCACTGACCTTGAGCCATAATTTGGTGGAAGAAGTCTTTTCGGTTGACTTTCATCGCGGCTTCTGGAACAGATAAACGATTAACTGTGTGATAGGTCGGGGTTGAACCTATGTTCGAGTATCGTCGATTACCAATCATAACATCATCCCAACAGTCTACCCATAGCGGCCTTCGTTTTAAGGAAAGCGCTACCGAGACCATCGACACTAGTTGTTTCTGTCGGTGCTATAGTAACTGGCTGCTGTCCGTTTTGTCTAACATCCACTCGTACATTATCTTTCAAGAGAGCGCTTCTGTTTACCATTTCAGCCATTATCTTTTCGATTACAAATTCTATTCTATCTGCTGGTTGCATTGACGAATCTAGTGAGTTGATTAGGTGAGCAATGTAGTTATGTGCTTGTTGAGTCAGCATCTCTTGAGACAGTCCAACTTGAGAAAGACTCGCGTCGAGCATCAGACTTAGTTGTTGAATCTCTGGTGCAGTGACAGTGACTTGAAGACTCCATGGTCGAGTCACTGGCTGATTCTTTAATTCCTTCGTGACGTCCACCTTTGCTCCGGCGCGAGCCTTTGCTAAGGTCAACTCTCTTTCTGCTGCAAGATACGATTGACGCTGAGCATTATTCATTGCTCTTTGTTTAGGTGTGAGGTTTCTGAACTTGTCTTGTCCTTGCATTGCACCGAGAGCCATTACATCTCCTCTGCGTCTTCCTAGAAGAGCAGGGAGTTTAATTCCGTTCATGCCTCCGGTTCTTTCCACCCACAGAGTTCCTTTGCCTTGTCCGTTATTTATTGGTCCGGTGAGTTCTTCTAGTTTAACAAATAGTTGAGACTTTGTTAATTGACCTTGCATTGCCTGTTCTGTTAAATTATTGAACTGCGTCATAAACAAATCTGTGAAAGTTATGCCTTCTGATTCTGCATATCCTTCCATGTTCTGCATTAGTGTTATGTTGTCTTCTGGAGTGAATGGGTCGGCTTCAGAATAAAGTTCCGTTGGTGCCGGAGCCTCTTCTGCTGGCATGGTTCGCCACTTTTCGCCGTCCCAAACTAAGTTTTCGTCGTTCCCTGAGTTGGTGTCATTCTGACCTTCGTAGACTTCCTCTGCGGATGCTGCGGCAGTCGTTTCTGCTGCTTGCTGTTGTGATAGAACTTGTGTTCCTTCTGCTAAGTGTGTAGTTAGTTTGGTAATGATTTGATTCACTAGAGTTCTATCTCCGGGAGTGTAAGTCATGTCATTTGCTATATTATCTCTTAGCATCTTATACTTAGATACGATTGTTTTTGATTGTTGTTCGTAGGTGAAGTCTGACACTAGTGCGTTGACATTGAATCCATAGTTTGGATTGATTGGGTTGACACTTGGCTTACCTGCTGTCGTAACATCATTAGTAATCATTGGTGAGTGGTTGCCCGGCCAGTGACTTGGCCATGGACTTTGTGTTGCTACTTGAGCAGGAATCGCTGGAACTTCTAATTCGGTTAACTCGGTTGCTTGCCAATCTGAGGGGATTTTGTTCACGGGTTGTCTATTATCGTATTCGGTAAAGAAGGCTCTAGAGTCTGCCTGTGCGACGTATTTCTTTGCTGGTTTTTGTCCTCTAATATCTGAGGGCGTTTTGTACGATGGGGTAGACAGCCGACTATTTGAGATGACTCTTTTCAGTTCGTCTACTTCACCGATGAGTTGTCGGCGTCGGTATGCTGCTTCACGCATATCAATACTGCCCGTTTTAACCATGCTATCCAAGGTGTTCATGTCTGACTGAACCTTTTTGATTCGGGCATTGATTAAGTCAAGGTTCGCCTGAGTGGTTGGTAGTCTTCCCGTGTATATTCTTCCTAGCATCATTCAATCCTCCCTACGATTAAACCAATGAAGACTCCGCCGAATAGTCCAGCAAGGAATCTACTAGTGGTTTCCGACAGTCTACTCACCTCAGTAGACTTCGTCGCCATCTGTTGCGCCCGATACGAAAGTGTATGCGCCTCCGGCCAGTAGTGCTAGTGCGATAGGGTCTTTCTTACTGTTGTTTCTTTTGGCGACGAATAATCCTGCTGCAAATAGCGCGGCCCCTAACACTGGGCTTCCGATTTTAGGAAGGCCGCCATAGATGCCTGCGGGGTTAGTTGGTTGGTTTTCTGTTGGGTCTGCAATCAACATGTTTCCTGCTTGGTAGTCTAGGTCTGCCATTCCGATTCCGTAGAAGCCGTTCATTGGAAGGTCTGCTTGACCGGGGCCATCCCCGAAGTAGTGAAGTTTACCGTCTCCGCCAGCAGCGCCTAGTCCGTGAACTCCGAAGAATCCCGGAGACTTATGTGATGCGATAGGTGTTGGAGTTCTTCCTCTAAATCCTCTATGATTATTACCGTAGATATGTCCCTTATATGTTAGGGTTTCTTCTGTTTTAGGTAGGACACCTAATCTTTTCTGTGTTGATAGATTCATGCTTGACATTTTACTTCACCTTTATCGATACATTCGATTAAACAGTAGCACCGTTGCTACTCCGACCACGCAGCCGGATATAAGGACTCCCCAAGTTTCACCAGTACTCCAACTGATGTCACCCATGTCTTTGTACTTGTCGTCTTGGAGTATTTTGAATGCTGCGTTGGACTTAGGTATAGCCCCTAGGCTACCAAAGTCTCTTGCGTTTCCTAGTTCACTGTATACTCCCATTTTAATCACCTTAGAAGTATTCGTCCTCTGGAGCCGTTGCTGCTCCTAGATAATCTGCGATAGGTGCACTGTGTTTAGGGTCTATTGTCTGGGCGTGGTGAACTCCTTGATGTTCACTTCCAAGAGGACTCTTTCCGAAATACTTCTGGAGATTGCGACGACTTTGTCTATACTTTTTTATCGAAAAGGTCTGTTTCTTTTTATTATCGTCGAGTGTAATATTATACCCCTGAGCGCTACTCCATCCACTGTCATACTGGGAAGACTTGTACAGTTTGCCGCTTTTCTTCACGACCACTTTGTCTTTCTGCACTTCTACATAGTCGCTTGCGCTTCTGAGTGTCACTGTTATTTTGGAGCCTGTTAGTTTGTCGCCGCCGGGGGTCTTATTGCGTATACCGCCCCATGGCCACGTTTTTACGTTCCACTTTGTTGCCAAAGTGAATGATACTGGATAGGTATTTGCCATGGACCTTTCTGAACCACCTGTTCCTACCTTGAAGGCACTGATGCTTACTTTCAAAATTCTGCCGCTAATGCCCTTAATTTTTCCATAGTTTGTTCCTTGTGAGAATTGGTAACCGTAGTGTTTGGTATTGTCGGGGTCTCTCTTGTTACCACTTCCATATGGGTCAGTTACCTGAAAAGAACTTCGTTCTTCGCCAGTATAATTTCCATAGGTTTCTGCGTCTCCCATATCGTATACTTTGTCCTTGGCCAGCCCGAATCCAGCGAGTTGACCTACTGGGTGTGCACCCATTAGTCCCTTAATCCCACTGATGACTTTCTTGGTAACTGGGGCTCTTACTGTATCTGCGTGAGCCATTAATGGATATACTTTGGATATAGGTACGGACTCTCCTAACTTAAACTGAGGATATATTAGTTCTATAGGTATCCAATTATTACCGAATTGTCTAGTAGGAGAGAATGTCTTCGTTACTAACATAACGTGATTGAATGTTCCGTCGTTGTTTGAATCAACAATTAATGCTCCAACTGGATAACCAAGTGAACCAAGTAATGCGCCTCCGAGAATAACGAAGTCGTCGCAATCTCCAGAATGGATTCCCTTTTCAATATCTTTTATTTGTCTGCGGGCAGTGAAAAAGAACTCCACTCCGAATGGGTCTTTGACATAGTGACAGTTTTGTTGAACCCAGTTCTTAATTGCTCTAAGTTCTCCGACTTCATCGTGTCCCTTAACTCCTGCTTGCTTGATGATTTGTACGGCTTTGAGTCTCACTTGTTCATCGCGCATACCATCTTCGATAAGGTCGGTTAGTATTCGTACTACACCCTTGAATCTCTTGTCTGCTGACACTCCGGGTTTGAACTTAACCCTGAGTACTCTGCCGTCATCCATGCACAGCCGATAGAGTAGTTTGGTATAACGCCTTTGATTGCCGTTACAATAAAAGCAGGGATGAAACTTAGTTGGTTTATGGGAAGAAAAATAGAGTTCACTATCTCAGGAGAACCCGTTGCTCAAGGACGACCAAGATTCAGTAATAGAGGTGGTTTTGTTAAGGCATATGACCCCGCTAAATCTCGCAACGGAAAGCAACATGTTCGCTATGCTGCTAAGCATGCTATGGAGGGAGAAGAACCTCTGGCTGGGCCGTTACATCTGCGAGCAGAGTTCGGGATAATGATGCCTAAGTCTATGGCTCGTAAGCGAAATCCTCGACCTCGACAATACCGCGTCAAGAAACCCGACTTGGATAACTTACTGAAGTTGGTTAAGGACGGATGTAGTGGCGTAGTTTACTTGGATGATAACACAGTTGTTATGGTAACTGCTCGTAAAATTCAGTGCGCTCAAGGAGAGGCTCCGTTCAGCAGAATCTCATTCGAAGAAATCGAGGAACTCAGCGCTTCATCGTAAGATTCTTCTTAGGCTTACTTCGCTTCATTGTGAGATTCTTTGGTGCGGGTGGTTCTGAAAAGAATTCGTCATCATCGAATCCCCAGTCGTCTTCTTCGCCGTCATCGAATGACTCCAGTAATTCTTCAACCGTTGGCTCGGGAGTTAAGTCCGGTAACTTTGGCATACCGATAGAAGGTGTAGGCATAGTTACGGGTTTTCCTGAATTCGAAGAGGATATGAAAGACATTAGTTCCTCTGCGCTATTTAGGAGTTGTTTCCATTCGATGCGCTTGGCTTGATTGATATATTCTTCAATATCTACTCCTCTTAGGTTATCTAGGATATCGTTTAGTCCATCTTTGTTTTCTTTCAGTTTCTCTACGACTTCTGCGACGGGTTCTAAATCTAATTCATCTAATGATACGCCCACTTTCTTGAAGAGTCCTCTTGCTTCATCTAAGTCTCCAGTGAAAGTGTCTACCTTGTCGCTGGCATCATTAAGAGTGCTCTCAAGTCTGTCCATTTCGTTCATAATCGCATCTAGGTGGTCTAGTGCTTCCGCAGATTGTCCGTCGAGGCGGATAGTAAGCCATGCGATAATTGAGTTGATTGAACCATTCATTACTGCCAAAGATGTCACTCCCGTTAGTAGCAAGTCCACTTCTAGATGTACTCTCATGACGTAGAAGGTAATGAGGGCAGGTAGAATAAACACTGCGACATACAACCATGGTGGGATTACCTTGGGAGTTTCTAACTCGACGTAATCGTCGATTATCTGTTCTGCTTCTTCTTCTGTATTCAATCAATCAACTCACTGTTGAGAATCTGCCGCGACTGAGCCAAGTAGGTGTCGGGCAATCTCTGCGATTTCTGGTTTGAGTAAGTATTCGTAATCGTACTTAATTGCTCCAGTTTCCTTAAACGGTTCTAATTGAGCAATGATTTCTTCGTAACTATTGCTCGCAAAGATATTGTAGAACTCTGGGCGCTTCTTTAGTTCCGACACAACTGCTGCCATGACGATTGAACTAGGTGCTTGTCCGATAGTTGTTCTGTCTCGTAGGTCGCGGAGACCGAAGCAGATATCTCTAAGATTTCTTACGAGAAGCATCTTCTCGCTCATTGCTTGAAGTTGTATTTGTGGTAGTGCCTGTGGCATTTCTAACAAAGTGATATCGACTGCTACTTCAATTTGTTCTTGCACTGCTGTGGCTACCTGAGGGTCTTGCATTGCTGGACCTAGTAATTCAGAAAACGACTGGAAGAGAATTTGGTTATAATCGTCCTTGTTCATCGTTTGAATGGGTGGTTGTTGAGCCGGTTGGGCCGGTTGAGCCGGTTGCTCGTCAAAGAATACTCCGTCCACAGGTTGCTGAACCTGTTGTGGAATAGACTGAACTGGTTGAGGCATTGGTTGAGGCATTGGTTGAGGCATTGGTTGCTGAGGTACTGGTTGAGCGTATGGGTTGTAATCGGGTACATCGTATCCTGTTGGGATTTGTGGTTGTGCGGTCATTCCTCCGCCTCGTGCCATTAGTGCTCCACCCAGTCCGCTAACTGCGTCTTTGAGTGTATCTGAACCGAGCACTTCTTTTACGTCATCTTTCCAGTTGGAATCTTTTCCGTGAACTAATTCGTCAATCATCTTTTCTTCGAGCGCTTGTTGCATCTTTCCTTGGAATCCGCCGTCGTTTGCACGCTTGAATGATTCTCTTAGTAGGGTCGTCTGCTGGTTCATGAACTGTTGGTCTCTGGCCATTTGTTCTCTTCTCATGTCTGCTTCTCGTTGTTGGTCTCCTGAGCGTTGTTGCATCATCAACTGTGCTTGAAATTGTTGTTGTTGCATCTGCATTTTTTGTTGAGAAGTCAAGAAGTGCATCATGAACATCATGTTGGATGCTTCGCTGCTTCCTTGTCCTTTTTGCATTTGACTCATCATCATTTGGTCCATTGGGTCTGGGCCTGAGTCAGACATAGAGGGGACTACAATCGTCGGTGCAGGTTGCGTATTGAAGTTGCTCTGCATGGATGGGGATGACACCATGTTGTTTACTGGGGCATTCTTCTGTTTTTCTATTTGCATTGCTCGCTTCGGGTCGAATCCTTGTCGGTCCAGCCAACTTCCGTAATATCGTTTAACTTCCGACATCGGCGCACCTGAACGGTCGCAGATTGTTTGAAAGTCGGGATTGCTTTCTCCTCCTTGGAAGAACGGAGTGCCGTCATACCAATCTTCGTCTGAGAATAGGTTTTTCAAAAATTTAACTCTGTCTTTTGGTCCGAGTGCTCGCCATTTGATGTCTTCGTTCGTTTCTTCTTCGTATTCTTCCATGTTTATCACTCCAGTGGGGTTCCGTGCTTATCGCAGTCAACTTCTTCTCCGTCTTCGATGAAGTAGTAGGTTCCTGAATCTGGGTCTCGGTAGACTACAAAATCGTCATCGTCTGCGGTTGCTGACATATTATCGGTGAATGTCTTCTTTATCTTGAGGATATTACCGACTAACTTACCTCCCACCATACCACCAAGTTCTGCTAGTCCTTCTTTGACTACATCGTCTGGCGTTCTAATTTTTGGATTGTCACTGACAGGAATTCCGTTCTCCATGAGGGAAGCAACTGTTCCCATCAAGGCACTTCTGAAATCTGGCACCAGATGAGGAGCGAGATACGGATTCATGATTAGTTTCGCGTATAGTGTATTAACTTCATCGCGTTGCTCTTTCAGTTTCGCTATAAGTTCAGCAGAAACTATCTCTGTGGTCGTTGGCTCATCTGCCTGAGCAAAGAACTCGTCTTCGGATACCATTTAATCGCCTCACTCGTATGGGTTCACTTTCGGGTCGTCGCGCTTGTCGGACTTGTCATCCGAGGGAGATTCTTCTTCCTCGTCTTCGTCCTCGTAGTCATCCAAGAACCCGTCTAGGTCTTGGAGTGCTTCGAGAATTACTGCTTGCTTGACACTCTCGATAAGACTATTTTCGTTCCACGAAAGACTGAGGACTTTTTCCCAAGGGTACATGGTTAGTACATTTTGGGTCAAGTCTTTCCCTTCGGGGTCGGTGCCGATAACTTCGGTTGTTTCGATGTAAAGACCTTCTGCTCCTTTCAAGATTGTCACGTCTTTGTATTCTTTTTCTTCTTTACCTGCTGACACCAGAACGGTGTTTACCTTTTGCTGCATGGACGTAACACCTTTCATCCCATAGTTAAGCGATACGGATGAATCGTGCCGTTGATTATTTCTAAAAAACGTGGTGTGAATTAGGGTAGATACTGTAAAAAAGAGGACTAAAGTGTTCTATCTTTGTGCCAGACGAACGAGATAATACTACACCCGCTCCTTACGACTACAATCGATATGCTGAGGCTCCAAAAGTTAAGTCGAAAAAAAGAAAAGAGCGCTCTACAAAGATGATTGACCCTGAGGACCCGACGACTTGGCCGAGGAAGTTGGAAACTAAGCGTGAGCGCTTAATGTATATGTTTGACATTCTAGGAGGTGGCAACCTACACGGTTCGTACAAGCAAGTGTGGGTAGATGACTTCTTTGATGGAGCCGAGTCTAAACGCGTTAAACTCTCTAGAGATATACTAGAAGATGTGGCAGATTTGAATGCAATTTGGAAAAGTGGAGGGTTTCGGCACATACCTTTACCTGTTGCTGAGTCTCTTATGCTTAGATTTGCTACAACTGGTGTTCCTGTAGATATGGATGACCTACTGAATCCTGACGCTGAAACGAGACCTATGTCTCCACAGGACGTTATTGCTATCTCTTTGAAGATTGCCCGACTATACTTTATGGGGTCACACCCTGTCTTTGCTAAACTAATGAGACGCACGATTGATGTGTACGGCGAAGAATTAGGTCTTCGCCACATAGCAGGAGTTGCTTCTCGTATGGCTACATACGAAGGTATGTTCGACTTGAGTCAATACGATGATGTCTGATTAGAAATCCTCTTCCATAGAGAATCGCACTGAGGTGTCGGTTGTAACTCCAGACTTTTGGTACTCTCCTACTCTTCTTTCGAAGAAGTTGGTTTTACCTTGCATGGAAATCATCTCCATCCACGGGAATGGATTCGCTGTTCCGTAATGGGTCGCGTACCCGAGCGTAGCAAGTAAATGGTCTGCTACGAACTCAATGTACTCGCACATCTGTTTTGCATTCATTCCGATTAGGTTAACTGGTAGTGAATT
>Ga0115546_1002438_pt1 | contig 10677 bp, 9 predicted proteins | sample COGITO_mtgs_1004_FD_87186 | JGI IMG/M metagenome (GOLD analysis project Ga0115546, IMG submission 87186) | Pelagic marine microbial communities from North Sea - COGITO_mtgs_100413 | ecosystem: Environmental > Aquatic > Marine > Epipelagic | place: Germany:Helgoland, sampling site Kabeltonne... | reverse complement strand
TCAAGGAATGGCCGGTGAGTTTGGTCATATATCTTTCTCAACGGTGATGAGAGAAAAGTACGGTTTTCCTATTTTGTCCTGCGGGTGTGGGAACACTGGATGTGCTGAATCTTATCTTTCTGGCAATGGGCTTAAATGGATGTGCCGTTATTTTAATGCCCCTTACAAGCGTGCTCCTGAATTGATTATTGGATTGCAAAATAAAGAAGAAAAGGCCAGAGAGGTATTCAGTTCGTATATCGATTGCCTTGGAGACTATTTTGCACAATTAACCATGATCTTTGATCCTGAGAAAATAGTGCTTGGGGGAGGGCTCTCTAAGATAACTGAAATCTACCAAGAGCTTCCGAATAGTATCGAGCGCCATTTGATCGATGGACTGAAAGCGCCAATCATTGTTTCTCCTGTATTTGGTGATTCAAGTGGTGTAAGGGGTGCTGCGATTATTGGACAGAAAAAAGCAATCGTAAATTTTCAATCTACAGAGAGCTTAACTAATGAATCAGAATAAGACAGTCGCATTCAAAAACTGTATGGTTTTGATCGATAATGACTTTGTTTCAGATGTCACTGTCGTCGTCAAAGATGGCCAAATTAGCGATGTTATCAAGGGTTTTGACCTGAATGATCAATCGGCCCAAATTGTAGACTTAAATGGACAATATCTTGTGCCTGGCTTCATTGACTTGCAAGTCAATGGAGGCGGTGGAGCGATGTTTAACTCAGACCCGTGTGTTGAAACGATTCGCACGATAGGCAATGCACATCGGAAATACGGGACAACCGGATTTTTACCGACATTAATATCAGATGATTTTGCTGTTATGGAAAAAGCGATTGCGGCGGTTGATCAAGCGATCAAAGAGGGCGTGCCAGGTGTTCTTGGGATTCATTTGGAGGGACCGTTCTTAAATAAAGAAAAGAGGGGCGCCCACGATGCAAATAAGTTCTGTTCGATTGGTGATCGAGGGTTTGAGCTCATCACATCCCTCACTCAAGGCAAAACAATCGTCACGCTTGCACCTGAGTTAACGACTCCAGAAATGATCACCAAGCTGTCCAAGCACGGTGTGGTTGTGTGTGCCGGCCACTCCGCGGCTACTTATGAACAAGCCTGTCGTGGGATTGATGCGGGCGTGACGGGTGTGACTCATTTATATAACGCTATGATCCAATTGGGTAGTCGAGAGCCTGGCCTAGTTGGTGCTGCAATCAGTAGAGATGAAACTTGGTTTGGTGTGATTGCCGATGGTTTTCATGTTCATGATGCCTCATTGAAAATTGCAATTCGAGCTAAGCGCCGTGGTGGCGCAGTACTGGTGACGGATGCGATGGCATCGGTTGGAAGTATAGATAAGTCGTTTATTCTTAATGGCGAAAAAATATACGCGGTGGATGGTCGATGTGTCAATTCTAAGGGCTCACTTGCTGGATCAGATTTAGACATGATTTCAGCGATTAAAAACGTGATAAACAGTGCAGATTTAACGATCGAAGAAGCCGTACGTATGGCCTCTCTTTATCCGGCTAAGGCGCTGGGGCTTGATGGTGAATTGGGGCGGATCGCACCGGGTTACAGAGCCAATTTGGTTGCGCTGTCGCCGAATTTAGATGTTGTGAAAACATGGATAGATGGTGACCCATCAGATTCACCTTTTGTTAATTGGTAGGAGATTTTGTGAAAGTACTTATTGTAGAGAATGCTGATTTGGTTGCACAAATGGGGGCTGAAATTATTCGAGAGTTGGTTGACTCAAAGCCAAAAGCGGTTCTTGGATTGGCAACCGGAAGTACACCGATCGCAATGTATGCCTATTTGGTGCAGATTCATAAGTTGAGAGGTTTGAGTTTTAAAGAGGTTAGCGGTTTCAACTTGGATGAGTATATTGGACTCGAAAGCGATAGTCCTCAAAGCTATCGGAGTTTTATGAACAGATCACTGTTCGATGGAATTGATATAGGGCTTAACAACACCTACTTGCCAAGTTGTGGGTATGAGGATGATTTTAACAGCGTGGCAAGCGAATTTGAAAACACTATCAGAGCAAAAGGAGGTATTGATTTACAAATTCTAGGAATTGGCAGGAATGGACATATTGGTTTTAACGAACCAATCTCGAGTTTGTCCTCTAGAACCCGAGTAAAGACCTTGAGGCAAGATACAATCGAAGACAACAGCCGTTTCTTTGATGAAGGTGAATTCCAGCCTTTTCAGGCTATGACGATGGGGATTGGGACGATACTTGAGGCAGAGCATATTCTGCTTATGGCAACGGGATTAGAAAAAGCTAAAGCGGTGCGCGATGCGATTGAAGGGCCCTTGTCGGCGATGTGTCCGGCCTCTGCGTTACAGCTTCACAAAAAGGTAACGGTGATCCTAGACGAGGCGTCGGCACAGGAATTAGAAAATAAGAATTATTATAAATGGGTGAACGAAAAAAATAAGGAACTTGAGGCTATGGTTTCCACGGGCCATACACGCGGTAACTCTTGCATGAGCGAACAATTATGAGCAGTAAAACAACAATAGAGAAAATAATTTCTGATGCCAAAGAACAAAGGTTAGCCGTTCTTTGTAGTGGTCAAGTAATTTTGGCCACGGTTTTAGAGAAATCCCAGAAGAACTCCTCCGCTTTATTCGGTGCCACGCCATCATTAAACTGATGTGGCCTGAACCGATTGTAATACCCCGATATGTAATCAGATATTGCTCGTTGCGCCTCAGCGAAAGAGCAATAACCCATCTCTGGAACCCACTCTGATTTCAAGCTCCGAAAAAATCGTTCCATCGGTGCATTATCCCAACAATTACCTCGGCGACTCATGCTTTGTTTGATCTTGTATCGCCATAAATATTGACGGTACTTGATGCTTGTATAATGACTACCCTGGTCTGAGTGGAACATCACACCTTCTGGTTTACCGCGAGTCTCGTAGGCCATGGTTAATGCCTTAGCCGTAAGCTGGCTGTTAGGCGTGTTCGACAGAGCCCACCCAATCACCTTTCGGGCGTAAAGGTCCAAGACGACAGCAAGGTAAGACCAACGGTTACCATTCCAGATGTAGGTGACATCACCACACCAGACTTGATCGGTTGCACTAGGGCTAAACTGGCGGTCGAGTGTGTTCGGTATATTGACATGGTGTCGCGATGCCTTTTTGTATTTATGCTTTGGTAGTTGTGTGCTCACAAGACCAAGGCGCGTCATAAAGCCCTTGGCTCGATAGCGGCTCAGTGGTACGCCAAAGCCAGTCACAATACCGGCAATACTGCGTGCGCCTGCTGAGCCTTGGCTAAGGTTGTGAGCGGATCGTACAAGCGCATTCAATCTCACTCGCTCTGGGTCTATTCGTATCGCCGCTGCGCGGCGATACTTCAAGGTACTACGATGCAGGCCAAAGGCCTCGCACAGCGTTGTTGTGTTGTAGCTCTCTCGAAGTTCGTCAACCATTTTTATCTGTTCCACGAGTCTGACATCAAGAGAGCGGTAGCCTTTTTTAATATTTCATTGTGCTCCTCAATGCGGCGAATCTTTTTCTCTAACTCCTTGATCCGCTGTTGATCTGGATGCGTATTCCGGCCATCGTGAACACCTATTCCGCGCCATCGTGAACACCTAGTTTTCTTAACGAGTTGTTACTTATCTTGTACCCCAAGTGTTCATGATGGGTCAAGTTTACTGAGTTTCTTTCGCATCGATTCCCCCTCTACCGCAAGTGACCCCAAAAAGAGTGGGGGGTCGTTTAGTTATTTAGTTGCATGTCCACACAAAAAATTGCACGGCGTGCAAATTATTTTTTATAGTTCTGTTAATATGAATTACCATAATATAAAAACGGCTGAATTTTGAGCGAAAAAATCAGAGATTTAATAGGTAAACCAGACAGGGATATCTCCGCTTTAAAGGGAGACAAAGACATTGGGTTGGTGCTCGATCGCTTTTTAAAAAGAAAACGGTCACAAGAAACTATACGCGCTTATTCGCGAGACATCAACGGCTTGTTTGAGTGGCTTAACTTGTCCACTTTGGGTGACCTTGCCAGAATCCAGTTCGCTGATCTCATTGAAGAAATAGAACAATACCTCGAATCTGTAACTAAACGAGACCCGAAATTACGGCCGTTGAACCCTAAAACGGTTAACCGTAAAGCGTTTGCTATATCTTCGTTCTTTAAATATCTGATGCACGCCTATGGCTACCCAGCAAACCCGCTAGCGCTGTATCAGGCCTATGAAGTCTCTCGCAAGAGCACGACCCCGACGATTACTCGCGCAGAGATCATCGATGTGCTTGCTTACATGTCTGAGCGCCGGGGGAAATCACAAACAGCCTACAGAGATTACCTGGCTTTTGCGTGCTTGGCCGTGATGGCGTTGCGGCGAAACGAAGTAGTTGGCTTGAAATGGAGTGATTTCGATTTCGCGCAAGCCAGTGTCACGGTGTACCAAAAAGGCGGAACAAAAAAGCTGTTGCCACTACCTAAACCACTATTAGAACTCTTTAATAAATATAAAGAGATCTACCCTAGCGAGTTCGATTACGTCTTCACACCCGTTCGTAACCCAACCACGAAAACTCTAAACAAACCGATATCGGCTGATTATATCTATGCCAAAGTAATCAAAGTTTTGAGCATCGTAATACCAGATAGAAAAGTGACACCACACTCATTTCGAAAAGCCTTTATTGAAATTGCGTTAAACAATCAGGAGGACTTTCTGTCGATCATTAATGCTACTGGCCATGCCACTGTAGAGATGGTTAATTACTACGACACGAGGGATCGTCTGAAGAATAATGCGATCAACAAAATGGGAGATCTTATCTAGTAGATTTATGGATTTGACCTGCTTACAACTCATTTTTACCGGAGGGGAAAATCCATTGACGGTAAACCCAGTAACGGCTCTGTACGTAATGGGAGCCGCTTGTGGTAGAGGGCGAAAAACCACTCTAAGGGATTGGTGACAGGCACAAATTCGAAAAGCCTCTATCGAAATTGCATTAAACAACCAGGAAGACTTCCTTTCGATTATTAATGCCACTGGCCATGCCACTGTCGAAATGGTTAATTACTACGACACGAGGGACCAGCTGAAGAATAATGCGATCAATAAGATGGGAGATGTTATCTAGCCGATCTATGGATTTGACCTACTTGCAACTCATTTCACCGGAGGGGAAAATCCATTGTCGGTAAACCCAGTAACGGGTCTGCACGTAATGGGAGTCACTAGCACTATAGAGCCAGAGGGCTTAATCTAGTTAGGGCCGCAAGCAGAGATCATTGAATAAAAAGGGAACAAAGAATCATGGTGGATATATATAAAGTTACTGATGCATCCGTTGGATCAACAAAAAATGGCTATAAGATATATAAGTTACAGTTAAATAGTTCAATCTTAGCGACAAGGCTATTCCCTCTTCGAAACCTCGACCTGCACCTGAAACACGAAACACTGTTCAAGAAATACATTGAAAATAACGGTAGTTTGGACTTTTTAGTTGGAAAAGGGGTATGAAGCCCAACGGAACGAAAAGTTACCATAACGAGAACCAGTTGGGTTCAGCCATGCCACACATGGGCCCATTTTGCACAGTGAGGCGGCTGCTGGTACATGTCAACAGACTACTTGGACATTAAATTTAATCTAATGGCTTCCATCGTTTTTTTTGCTTGCTCTAGATCCTCTGAGCCAAGACCTTTAAATACCTTGTTTGCAAGCAATTCAGCATGCTTTGCTATTTCCTCAGCCCCAGCTATCGCTGACTTAGTTGGTGAAATTCGCCACACCCTACGATCATTTTCATCCGCACGCCTTTCCACAAAGCCTCCCTTCTCAAGCTGGTCAATAAGAGCGCCCGTCGATGCGCGACCCATTTCGAGTAAGCCTGACAATTCGGTTTGTGAAGGGTTACCAATCCGCAGTATATAAACCAAGGCGTGCCACTGTGAGCGCGTTAGTCCCATCTCAGTCATCTCGGTGTCAAAAGCCTGGCGCATAAGCCTAGTCACGTCGCTGATCAGGAAACTAAAATCAATTCGAGCGTCGCCGGATAGACGGTAGCTTAAACTACCGTCTTCAAATAATGCTGTCGTAGTCATGCTTTTTTAATGATGGTTAGTGATGTTATGTATGGTAACATATAATATGTTACCAATCATTTTTTCAGCAGTGTTAATCAAGTATGCAATTAGATCACAAATTATTAAAAATAGAACTCAATGGTATCGAGTTTGCGTATAGCGAGTATGGCGTTGAATATAGCCCTGTGGTGCTTTTCGCACATGGTGCGGGTCAGACGCGCCATGCTTGGAAGAACGCTGCCAAGGAGCTTGCCTTGAACGGCTTTCACACTGTAGCTATGGATTTGCGTGGACATGGCGATAGTAGTTGGTCGGCAGAACAAGCTTATTCTATTAGAGACTTTGCGCAGGATTTGGTGGCCGCTGCGGAACATTTCGGCAGCGAGGGGGGCGCGCCTCATTTAGTGGGCGCTTCATTAGGGGGGCTTAGTGCATTAGTTAGTGCAGGCGTGCTCAAACCAGGGATTTTTGCATCAATCACCTTGGTTGACATTACTCCAAGTATGGATTTTGGTGGTGTCGATAAGGTATTGGGATTTATGAGTGCGAATAGTGCCGATGGGTTTGAATCGTTGGAAGAGGTTTCACAACTGATATCGATGTACCTGCCACATCGTGAGCGCCCAAAAGATTTGAATGGTCTGAGAAAGAATCTTCGCAAAAAGGCTAATGACCGTTGGTATTGGCATTGGGATCCCGCCTTTTTGAATGCCATTGACAGAAGCGCTAGCGATGAACGCATCGAAGAATTCGAGTCTGCTGTTCGCTTGATAGACGTACCGATACATTTAATCAGAGGCAAAATGAGTGAGTTGGTTTCTGAAGCCTCGGTAGAACATTTTAGAATACTGGCACCACATGCACATTACACGAACGTCGCCGGCGCCAGTCATATGGTAGCGGGCGATGACAACGACGCCTTTAATAAGGCGGTAGCTGATTTTTTGATGCCGTATCAACAGGTTTCAGCGTGAGAGTCATAAGGCGGCGCATGATCCTAATCGGAGCCTGCGTGTTATATGGGTGTTCGGCTGATCAGGGTTCGGATAATGTGAATGTAGAGGCTTCGACCACTTCTGTACAATTACCTCAAGTCATTCAAACTACTTCGGCAGAAGAAATTGTCATTCCGGAGTTGCTAACTGCGTCTGGTACCGTGGCTGCGAAACAAACGAGTAATATAGGAACCTTAACGTCTGGTGTCATTGAGCAAATATTTGTCAGAGTTGGTGACCGTGTAACAAAGGGACAGGCTTTGTTTAAGACGCGGACTATTGATTATGAGTTGAGGCTTTCTGAAGCACAATCGATGCTTGAAATTGCTAAGGCTGAAGCCGCAAACGCGGCGGCGATACTGAACCGTTATAAAGGGCTGCGCGACGAGCGTTCGGTGGCTCAGGTGGAGCTTGATGCTATCAAGAAACGCGAATCGATTGCCAAAGCAGAATCTAATTTACGATTAACCCAGGTAAAGACAGCAGAACAGGCTCTCGCTGACACGACAGTACGTTCACCCTTTGCAGGGTCGATCACCGCTCGCTATGTCGATGAGGGTGTGTTTATGACAAACAGTTTTTCAGGCATGGGTAATTCGGCGGTGGTTCAGGTTCAAGAGTGTGAAATAGCGGCCGCCATCCTGTTCGCACCGGAATCTGCATCACAGCACTTGCGAAAAGGTTTACTAGGTGCATTAAGGGTCGATGGACAACCCGACCCCATCATGGCTGAGATTGCGATTATCAATGATCGAGTTGATACCGCAAACAGACAAATAGAGTTTCGCATACCATTTGCAAATCCAGACTGTGCCGTCAAAGCGGGTCAGTCTGTGCACGCGGTAATACAAATGGGGGATCGAACCGCCCTCCGGTTAACGCGGAACGTAATACGCGGCTCAGGCGAGACGCGTTATGTTTTGCTTGCGCGAGAAGGAGCAGCACACCGGCAACCGGTTGAAATAAGGGACATTGACGCTCAGTTCGTAGAGATAACCGCCGGTATTAGTCGCGATGACTTAATCATTATCGGGGGCTCTGAACAGGTTTATGACGGGGTGAAAGTGGAGGTTCGATTACCATGATGTGGTTGGTCGAGCTGTCGATTCGCCGACAAGTATTTGCGGTTATGATTATTGCGGCGTTGGTTGGTTTAGGTATGTTGTCAATGGATCGGATCGGGGTCGCCCTGTTCCCAAACATTGAACTTCCCTACGTATCAGTGACAACAGTTCTAGAGGGCGCATCTCCAGAAACTATGGAATCTGAAATCAGCGACATTATCGAAGAAAGCATCAATACGATTGATGGCATTGAGAGCTTACAGTCGTTCAGCTCTGAAGGTCTTTCCCGTGTGTTGGTGGAGTTTGACCTGCAGGAAGACGTGAACATCAAAGTACAAGATGTCCGGGACAAAGTTCAAATCGCACGTGCGAACCTACCAGCCGATGCTAAGCCGTCGATCGTTGATAAAGTTGACCCTGATGCGACTCCCATTATTTCTGTGCTAATCGCCGCTGATCGGCCTATCCGCGAAATAACCGCTTTTACGGAAGACATAGCCAAAGAAGAATTGCAGCGAATTCCAGGGGTCGGCTCTGTCAATATGGTTGGTGGCAGGGAGCGCGAAATTCGGATATGGCTCGACAATGACCGCCTGCGCTCTTTTGGTATTTCAGCTGAAGATGTTCACCGGGCAATACAGAGAGAAAACATCGAAATTCCAGGAGGTTTGCTGGAAGTTGACCAAGGGAGGCATGAGTTTGGTATAAAGACCATCGCAGAGGCTCGCTCAACCAAGGAGTTTTCTGAGCTGCCCATTGCTTACCATGACAATGGTGTTCTATTGCGTGTAAAGGACGTAGCGGCGGTTGAAGATGCGCTAGAGGACGCTCGATCTGCCGCTTTTCTGAATAGTAAGAGAGGTGTGTCGCTGGATGTGCGCAAACAATCAGGACGAAACAGTGTGGAGGTGGCTAACGCGGTAAAAGAGACCGTAACAAGATTGCGATCATTAGCACCAAAGGGCATGAACATCATTGTCACGCGTGACACATCAAAGTTTGTGAAAAGCTCGGTTAGGGATGTTAGCACCGATATTCAAATAGCCATTTTATTGGTTACCCTCGTTACCTTTCTTTTCCTATTGAATTATCGCGCGACGTTGATTGTCATCATTGCAATCCCTACTTCCCTGGTGGCCACTTTTTTCGGTTTTTATGTGATGGGGTTCACCATCAACCTGACGACCCTTTTGGCTTTAACCGTTGCGATCGGACTATTGGTGGATGATGCCATCGTTGTCATCGAATCAATATTTAAAGAATTGGAGGCGGGGAAACCGCCTATGCAAGCGGCACTTGATGGCACAAATAAAGTTGGATTAGCCGTTCTGGCGGGCACTGCGGCAACCTTAGCGGTGTTTGTGCCGATTGCATTTATGGGCGGTGTCGTAGGGCGGCTGTTTCTACAATACGGACTCGCAGTTGTGTTTTCAGTCTCCGTGTCGTTGCTGGTTGCGCTGACGTTGACACCGATGCTCGCATCGCGCTGGTTAAAAACCGCTGAAATAGATTCGCGCTTTCGTCCCATCGATAATTTTTGGAAAGGCGTTGATAAAGCCTATTCTCGCATAGTCGTGCAGGCTATTCGTTATCGATACTTTGTACTGCTTATCGCGATCGCATCGCTTTTCGTGGGCGCGTGGTTTGCTGCCAATGTTCCCAAGGGGTTTATCTCCAGAACGGACCGTAGTGAATTTCTTGGGTCGGTGGAACTGCCTCTCGGTACTGGCATGAATTCCGCAGAAAAGGTGGCATCACAGATCAGTGATGCTTTCCTGGACATCAAATACGTTGATGATGTTTTTATCTCAATTGGTGCTGGCGCTCAGGGTAGTACTAACAAACTGGATCTTTACGTTTCGATATCGCCAAAAAAAGATCGTTACGGCAAAGCGGGTGGAGACCAGTTTGAAATCATGGATAAAGCCCGTGCAGCTCTGATTATCGCAGCCCCAGACACGCTAAAAACGTCGATTTCAGAAGTTCCCTGGGTTGGAGGCACCAACTCGAGCATTGATATTGATCTAATCCTGCGTGGCTCAGACTTAAACCTCATCGGCCGCTATGCAGATGAGATTGCTTCTAAAATGAAAACTAGCCCACTGTTTTCAGATTCGCGGACTACGTTTGTAAATGGTCGGCCAGAGGCTCAAATTATCGTGAGCAGAGAACGTGCTGCCGATCAGGGTGTCTCTGCCCGCGCCATCGCGACTACCGCACGTATTGCGCTTGGTGGCCTGGATACCGCTAGTTTTGAAGATGGTGGTAAGCGCTATGATGTACGATTGCGTTTGCAGGAAAATCAGCGTCAATCCCTACAGGATTTATCGCAAGTCCAGGTTACTGCCATGAATGGCAAGCTCGTGGATCTTGGCGCTGTTAGCGAGTTCACTTTCGCCTCTGGCCCTGCGCAAATAGACCGCTTTGATCGGGTTCGAAAAATTTCTGTTCATGCCAGCGCCGCGACCGGAATTGCGTTGGGCGAAGCGACCGATGCACTTCTCAGCATTATCGAGCAGAACCCACCT
>Ga0115546_1002437_pt1 | contig 10683 bp, 7 predicted proteins | sample COGITO_mtgs_1004_FD_87186 | JGI IMG/M metagenome (GOLD analysis project Ga0115546, IMG submission 87186) | Pelagic marine microbial communities from North Sea - COGITO_mtgs_100413 | ecosystem: Environmental > Aquatic > Marine > Epipelagic | place: Germany:Helgoland, sampling site Kabeltonne... | reverse complement strand
TAGGAGCTGAGGCCAAACATAACTTTGAGCTAGACTTAACTATTTTACCCATTGGCTTAAATTATTCCAATCCACATTATTTCAAAAGTGATGTATTCGTCAATATAGGCGAACCTATACAGGTAAGTGAGTACAAGGATATCTATCTCAAAGATCCAAAGGAAGGCGTGTTACAATTGACCGAGCGTGTAAAAATAGAGCTTGAAAAACGTATCGTGATCATAGAAGATGAACGATTTGAAAAATTAATTCAACAAATAGAAATTCTTTACCGAAGTAAACTTAGAGAAGAAAGTAAACTGCAAGTTAAAGCAGCGCAAGATTTTTACTTGTCTCAAGATATTGTAAAAGCAGTGGAATACTATGCTAAAAACAATCCCGAATTGCTGAAAGAGTTTGAGCAAAAAATCACTTATTACCTCAAGGAGTTAAAAGTCTTAAAGATAAGAGATACACAAGTAAGAACGTCATCTATTTCCTTCCGATTTATTTGGACCATGCTTTATTTTATCGCTGGGTTCCCATTGTTCTTGTATGGGTTTATTACCAACATTCTTCCCTATAAATTAGCAGCGTTTATCTCTAGCAAGATTCTTATTAGAGAAGATTTTGTAGGCTCTATAAAACTAGCTGTGGGTATGTTAGTATTTTTACTGCTATATGGGGTAGAGGCGTTTGTATTTGGGGCTTTCACAAATGTCTTATGGGGCGTTTTATTTTGTATTAGCCTGTATCCAATAGGCTTGTTTACTGTTGACTATATTAAAACCTACTATAAAGTTAGAGGGACAGTTAAATACATGAAGCTATTCATGCAAAAAAGTAACCTAGTAATACATCTCAAAACCACCCGACAGGAGCTAGTGGAAGAACTAGAGCTCCGAAAAAAAGAATTTATAGCATTACGGGAAGTGTAACTAGGCTATGTTGGGTGCGTTGGAAATCGTTTATACACCCTAAATAACCTTGCCCAAAACGGTAGCTATTGTTTGATTAATTTTTGTGTAGCTATGCCCGATGTTGTACTAATCTCAACAAAATAGATTCCAGCCTGCAAATCTGATATATCAATAGAAGTAGCGAGGTGATTAACTTCTTTTACCTGTTGTCCGTTGGTGTTGCGTATGGTGATAGCATTGATGCTCGACTTTAGCTGGTTACGAGAAAGCGTAATCCTATCCGTTGAAGGATTGGGATAAAAATAAAATTCAAGTGCATTGTCTAATTCCGCTACGTCTGCACGTGCTTTGGTAAATGTATAGATGGTTTTGTCTGGAATACTCCCGCTGACAAACGTTGAATAAAGAGAACTTTCTGCAAGTGCACTTGGAGAACGAGGATTTCCAGACAGTGCGATTCCATTTCCGATAACGGAAAGATTATCAAAGTCATATTCGGAGAATAAAGCAATATATGGAGCTGTTTCCCCATCAAAGGATAAATCGGGCTGTGTTACGGAGGCAGGGCCAAAATGGATTTCTATGTCATTTGTACCCTCATAAAGCCATAGCTGGAAATTGGCATAATCGGTTGATATATTATCGTCTTCTAGTTCAGAATAAAAACCAACATTTTTCCATTCAATTTTTAAAATTCTACTGTCTGCGGCACCGTCTAGTAGATACGAAATAGTGGACAACGATCCGGTGGTTGCGGTGTCCAAGTTTATATCATATCCTCGGTCTATGATGTCAGCTCCATAGGGTATTAGCAAACCATATATGCCAGTTTGTGTGGTGTCAGCGGCTAGCTCTCCACCGTATCCCCAATCGTCCAAAAAAAGTTGATTCAGCGTAGTATTAAAATACTTAAAATTAAAACCAATGGGTAGTATAAATTGAGGGTCATCCCAGGTCATGCCGTTATTCAACGAAGTGCTTCCTACTAAGTCGGTATAACTGCCTGTTGAAGCACTGAATGTATAAGATTGTGCTTGAACATTGACGCTCAATCCTAAAAAGGTTGCTAGAAGTAAATTGGATATTTTCATGGTGTACAAGGTGTGGTAGTTTAAGTAACCCAAAAATAACCTATTTATGCTAAATACAAAGGGCGTTTAAGTTTTGGCAAAGTCACGAAGAAGTCAAGACTTTGTCCTTTGGCATGAAAGCTTCGATTTAACGGTTGTTTTTGGTTAATACGTCAAAAATGGCACCTAATGCCACCCCAAAAGCGAGCCCTAGAGCGATACTTTGCCGAATGTTTCCTGACTTATTCCCATAAATCAATCCAACTAAGAGTCCTAGTGCGGCACCTATACCTATGCCATTTCCCGTAATTATCTTGTTTTTCATCCTAATTTTTATCCAATATGACGTCCAAAATTACATTATAGTAACACAACTCCAAAGGGCTTCTAGGTGCTGGTGTATTTTGCTATAATGCAAACATCGTGAATGCAATGTAATACACCTTTATGGTGAGGTAGACTCTTACGCGACTCAAAGGTTGACTGTAAACAATTGTTTACTCCGTATCGTACACTTCTTCTATGTTAAAAACAACATCCGTTCTATTTTTTAGCTTGGGGATAAGCGCCCAGTTCATATTGAAAATGTACATTTCACAAAAGCCAGAATAAACGGCAGAGACAGAATAGATGACTTCCTTGTTGCCTTGTTGTATCACGTTTCGATCATAGCTAACCGTGCAGCCACCGCCACCGGTCCAATGCCCGATCAGAGTGTATTTATCAAAATCTATCGGGGTAAGTAGTGCATTACTGCAATCTTTATTTACCGCACTTTTACGTGCAAAATAATTTTCGTACGTGTCTTGATCTCTGATAACAATACTTTTTGGATTTTCTCCCGAATAATAAAAACAATTACCAAAATAAGAGGCTTCTAAAAACTGCACATCGGTAGTAATATCTTCTTTGGAACAAGAGGTAAGTGTTAACGAAAATAAGCATATACATACGAACGCAAATGGTGATTTCATGCAGCTAAAATAACCTAAATAACCTAAATAAAAATGGCTATCCCACTAAGCCCGCTCGTTTTAATAAGGCATCTACTTTTGCATCTCGGTCTCTAAAACGGTTATACAAAATAGATGGATGTTCAGAGCCACCGGCCGATAGAATGGTATTCCTAAAACGAGTAGCCGTTTCTGGATCAAAAATGCCATTTTCTAAAAAGGCTTCAAATGTATCGGCATCAAGCACTTCTGCCCATTTGTAACTGTAGTATCCACTGCTGTATCCACCTTGAAAAATATGTGAAAAGCTTGTGCTAGTGCACGCTTCTGCTACTTCAGGATAAAAGTCTAGCCCTTGAATGGCATCGGTTTCTATCTCTTTTATAGTTTTTTGAGTTTGTATTTGAGTTTGATTTTTGAATTTTACAGAGTGAAACCCCATATCTATCTTGCTCAAACCAACCTGGCGTATGGTTCCCATTCCGGCCATGAAGTTGGCAGATTTTTTTATTTTATCGATGTATTCTGCAGGGATAGCTTCACCTGTTTGGTAGTGTTTTGCGAATAAGTCTAAGCATTCTTTCTCATAACACCAGTTTTCCATTAGTTGACTAGGTAGCTCTACAAAATCCCAATACACACTGGTACCGCTTAGGCTAGCATAAGTGCCAGCTGCCAACATACCGTGTAACGCATGACCAAACTCATGAAACAAAGTGGTCACTTCATTAAAGGTGAGTAAAGAGGGTTTTGTGCCCGTAGGTTTGGTGAAGTTGCACACGATGCTTACGTGAGGGCGCTGGTCGCCGTGTGCGGTCTGTTTCTGACTGCGAAAACTAGTCATCCATGCTCCTTGGCGTTTGCCTGCTCTGGGAAAATAGTCGGCATAAAATACCGCTAAGTGCACGCCGTTTTCGTCCTTTACTTCATAGGTAATTACGTCTTCGTGGTATTTATCTATATCATCTCGCTTGTGAAAGCTTATCCCAAATAATTTTTTAGCTGTCAGAAAAACACCTTCTTCTACTTTCTCTAATTGAAAATAAGGGCGAAGCAACTCGTCGTCTATCGTAAAACGCTCTTTCTTTAATTTTTCCGAGTAGTAGGCCGCATCCCATTTTTGCAAGAGATCAATCCCATCTAGTCTTTTGGCATACGCCGTAAGTTCTTCAAACTCTTGACGTGCATGCGGAAGTGCTTTTTCTTCAATAGTGGTAAGAAATTCAATAACAGTAGTCGGAGATTTAGCCATTCGCTCTGCCAATACGTAGTCTGCATGACTCTCAAAACCCAATAGGTTTGCTCTCTCTGAGCGCAGTTGAACGATTTCTTGGATTATTTCTTCATTGTTGTTTTCATTCGATTGAAATGCTTTAGAGCTAAATGCTTTATACATTTTTCTCACGTAACTCTCGGCGCGTGCTGTAGGTCACAAAAGGGATGTAGCTCGGGTAATCCAGTGTAAATAACCAACCCCCTTTTTCTTTTGCTGTTGCCATTCCCTGAGCAGCCTCCCGAATTCCTTCTGGCAGACCATCAAGGTCATTCTCGTCCGTAATCAGCATTTCAAAAGCATTACTTTCTTTTAGCACACGCTCACCAAAAATGAGACTGAGTTTAGCTTTACGCGCATCTATTTCTCTCAGTTTTTCTTTATCTGTATCATTTAAATTAGCACCGTTACGCGTAAAACCTTTGTATGCGTTTTCTAGTAGCGTTTTTTGCTCTGGCGTAAGTCCGTTAAACCCTTGGTCAAACACTTCTTTTACTTTGGCAAATAAGCCAGCATTCATGGCAATATCGTTACCGTGCGCAGATAAAAGAGGGCTTATTTCTTGCGCGATTTCTTGCATTTCGTCACTGGTCTCAGCACTGTTTAAGTTGAAAAAGGCCGAAGTTACTTTGGTAAGTAGTTCACCGCTATTTTCTAATGCTACGATAACGTTTTCAAATGTGGGTGTATCGTTAGTGTGAACTATGGCGTCTATTTCAGCTTTAGCATCTGTTATGCCTTGGTGTATTGCAGGCACGTAGTGGTCTATATTTATGGTGCTAAATGGGATAGTGCCGTACGCAGTGGTGTAATCTTGAAAAAATGGATTCATCGTGACTGCGAAGGTAGGCATTATTCATACGTTACATCAAGATACGGGGTCTAGATTCTAGTATAATATGGGTTTGCACGAGCGACAACTTAGCACTTTTTGTACGCTTAAGCATGCGTAAAATGGCCACAATGGCTTTAATTTCAAGTTATCGTATAAATACCTAAGACTTTATGGCTTAAAAGCTATTTTGGAGTGCCATTTGAAATAACCGATTCGATTACGTGTTGCATTGTACGCTAATAACTACTCAACCAATAACGATACATAAATGGATACAAAGAATTTCACCATTAAAAGCCAAGAGGCTATCCAAAAAGCGCAGGAGCTTGCCATGATAGGGCAGCAACAAGCTATTGAGACAGGCCATATCTTGAAGGCACTATTTACCGTAGATGAAGAGGTATTGAGTTATGCGTTAAAAAAGGTAAATGCCAATACGCAACGTATAACGCAAGCGCTGGATAGTATTTTAATGAGCTATCCAAAAGTGAGTGGAGCTGGAAGTCAATACTTGAGTAATGTAAGCCAACAAACCTTGGTGAAAGCCAATGCTTATCTAAAAGAATTTGAGGATGAGTTTGTGACGATTGAACACATTTTCTTAGCCTTGACAGAAGGCAGTGATCAGGTTGCTAATTTGCTTAAAGACGCTGGAGTTCAAAAGAAAGATGTGATAAAAGCATTCAAAGAGCTTAGAGGTGGGAGTAGAGCCACCAGTGATAGTGCAGAAGCACAGTACAATACCCTAAATAAATACGCCCGTAATCTAAATAATGCGGCAAAGAGCGGTAAGCTAGACCCCGTTATAGGCCGTGATGAGGAAATACGACGGGTACTCCAAATACTAAGCAGACGAACCAAAAATAACCCGATTCTGGTCGGAGAGCCGGGTGTAGGTAAAACGGCAATAGCAGAAGGATTAGCGCACCGAATTATCAGTGGGGACGTTCCAGAAAATTTGAAGTCTAAACAGATTTACAGTTTAGACATGGGATCGCTAATTGCCGGTGCTAAGTACAAAGGTGAATTTGAAGAGCGATTAAAAGGGGTAATCAAAGAAGTTACTGCGGCAGATGGTGAGATTGTACTTTTTATTGACGAGATACATACGCTAGTAGGAGCCGGCGGTGGTGGCGAAGGTGCTATGGATGCCGCCAATATTTTAAAACCAGCCCTGGCTCGTGGTGAACTAAAAGCCATTGGCGCAACTACACTCGCTGAGTATCAAAAATATATTGAAAAAGATAAAGCCTTAGAGCGTCGTTTTCAAAGTGTACTGGTAGATGAGCCGAGTGCCGAAGATGCAATTTCTATACTTAGAGGTATCAAAGAGAAATATGAGGTGCACCACAAAGTGCGTATAAAAGATGAAGCGGTAATTGCTGCAGTTGAACTCTCGCAGCGCTATATATCAAACAGATTTTTGCCAGATAAAGCCATCGACTTAATGGATGAATCTGCTGCTAAATTGCGTCTTGAGATAGATTCGGTTCCCGAGGAACTAGACGAAATAGAACGTAAGATTATGCAGCTGGAAATAGAGCGAGAAGCCATCAAGCGGGAAAAAGACGAACAGAAAGTTTCTATCCTAAGTGAGGAAATCGCAAACCTATCGGAAGAACGAGATCAGTTAAGGGCAAAATGGCAAGAAGAAAAAGCAGTAGTAGACGGCATTCAAGCAAAGAAAAAGGAAATAGAAGACCTGCGTTTGGAAGCTGAGCAAGCAGAGCGCGCAGGTGACTTTGGTAAAGTAGCGGAAATACGATATGGTAAGACAAAAACCGTAGAAGATGAGCTGCATATACTCATGACCGAGTTACAAGCTAAACAAGCAAATAGCTCGCTGGTAAAAGAAGAAGTAACCAGTGAAGATATTGCGGAGGTTGTAAGCAAATGGACCGGAATACCGGTGCAAAGTATGTTGCAAAGCGAGCGTGAAAAATTACTAAACCTAGAAGGAGAATTACACCAACGAGTTGTGGGACAAGATGATGCCATTGGCGCAATATCCGATGCTATTCGCAGGAGTAGAGCGGGACTTTCAGATCCCAACAAACCCATAGGCTCATTTATCTTTTTGGGAACAACAGGTGTTGGTAAAACGGAACTGGCTAAAGCATTGGCAGCATATTTATTCAATAAAGAAGATGCCTTGGTGCGAATAGATATGAGTGAGTACCAAGAGAAACACACGGTAAGCAGACTGATAGGAGCGCCTCCAGGATACGTTGGGTATGACGAAGGCGGACAGTTGACCGAAGCAGTTAGACGAAAACCGTATTCGGTTATTCTACTGGATGAAATCGAAAAAGCGCATCCTGATGTGTTTAATATTTTATTGCAAGTGCTGGACGACGGCAGACTAACAGACAATAAAGGGCGAGTAGCTAATTTTAAAAATACCATTGTTATCATGACGAGCAATATTGGTAGTCATTTGATTCAAGATCGATTTTTGGAGATAACGGATACCAATGCAGACGAAGTTGAGGCTAAAACCAAGGTGGAAGTATTTGAACTACTCAAGAAAACGATTAGACCTGAGTTCTTAAACAGAATAGACGAGATTATTATGTTTAAACCCTTAACCCGAGATAATATAAGAGGTATTGTAGACATCCAATTTAGAAGCTTACAGAAAATGTTGTATGCTCAAAACATAAAAATTACCGCAACCGACGAAGCCCTTGATTGGCTTGGAGAAATTGGCTATGATCCGCAATTTGGAGCTAGGCCACTCAAAAGAGCAATGCAACGTGAAGTATTGAATAAACTGAGCAAGGACATTCTCGCGGGTATAATTGCCACCAATAGCGAGATAAAGTTGGGCCTTAAGGGCAAGGAGTTTGTTTTCGAAAACTAAGTAAAGGCTGCTAATAGCAGCTAGACCATAGGAATAGGGGTATGGGTTGATAAGCTAAGCTTACAAGTCGTGCCCCATTTTTTCTTTCTTGGTAGCTAAGTATGCTTTGTTGTGCGGATTTGCTTCTACTTGAAGCGATACATTATCTACTATTTCTAAACCATATCCAATAAGTCCTTTACGTTTTACAGGATTATTACTCATTAAGCGCATTTTATGTACACCTAAGTCTCTTAAAATCTGAGCTCCTACACCGTAATCACGTTCGTCCATTTGAAAACCTAATTCAATATTAGCGTCTACGGTATCCATACCGTTTTCTTGTAATTTGTAGGCTTTAAGTTTGTTGAGTAAGCCAATTCCACGACCTTCTTGATTCATGTACACGATTACTCCTTTACCTTCTTTTTCGATGGCTTGCATCGCTTTTTGTAATTGCTCTCCGCAATCGCATCGGCAGCTACCAAAAATATCGCCAGTTAAGCAACTGGAATGAACACGTACCAATACAGGCTCATCTTTTTCCCAAGTTCCTTTTACCAAGGCAAGGTGATCCATATTATTGCTCGTTTGCTTGTAGGCGTACAGTTCAAAATCGCCGTATTGGGTCGGCATGTGAATATCAATTTGACGTTCAATTAAGCTTTCGTGTTTTAGTCTATATTTTATCAAGTCAGCTATAGACACAATCTTCATATTGTGCTTAGCCGCTACTTTCATTAAATCAGGTAGGCGCGCCATGGTGCCATCCTCATTCATTATTTCGACAATACAACCTGCGGGTTCAAAGCCTGCTAAGCGTGCGAAGTCTATTGCTGCTTCAGTATGTCCTGCTCTGCGCAAAACTCCGTTGGTTCGGGCTCTTAGGGGGAAGATATGTCCAGGTTTACCCAGTTCACTTGGGTTTGTTTTAGGATTAACGAGTGCCTGTATGGTCATAGCTCTATCGTAGGCAGAAATACCGGTACTTGTTCCGTGACCAATTAAATCTACCGAAATAGTAAATGGAGTCTCAAACTGAGCGGTATTTTTACCCACCATTAGGTCTAGATTTAACTCATCACAACGTTCTTCGGTAAGAGGTACGCATACAAGTCCACGTCCTTCTGTCGCCATAAAGTTGACCATCTCTGTAGTTACATTTCGAGCTGCCGTAAGGAAGTCTCCTTCATTCTCACGGTCTTCGTCGTCTACTACGATGATCATTTTACCATTTCTGATTTCTTCTATGGCTTCTTCGATGGTGTTTAGTTTAAAATCGCTCATTTTAATTGGCTGCAAAGGTACTATTTCTAGCTGCTATTTATAGTAGCGTTTTACTTTCTTCTGGGTCATCTTTAGTGATGTCTTATTCTACGATAATCTTGTTGGTCCATGTAAAGCCATTTTTTTGGATGGTAATAAAATAAACGCCTGAAGAATAGACGCCTAAGTCATAGCTTATTCTAGCATCATCTTGTGTATAAGGTGCGTTTATGGTTTGTCCAAATGCATTATAAAGGGTGTGTATAGCGCCAGCCATATCTCCGCCAGACACGGTGAAATGTCCTTTAGTTGGATTAGGATATAACCGGTAGCCTAAATCTATAGTCCGTTTAGGAACGTCTACTTTGTGTACTACGGTAAATTGAAGTTCCGTTTTATTCCCAAAGTCAGGATTTAGAATTTTAAGTGATGAACCACCTACTTCCCAAAGTCTAAAAAATCCGGATCCATCATTGTTTGCAAAGAAGCTAAGTCCATCTCCGTCGGTATCTTCTACCGTAAGTTTATAGCATCCCAAGCCAAGTAATAACGTGTCACGGTACAATGTGCTGTTGGTTAAATCAGTTTTTTCAAAAACTATTTTATTCCATTCGTCCACTACTTTTATCTTGGTTTCAGAAGCAGCATTATTGGTTCTGTAAAAAAGGTAAAAATGCTGAGGATATACTTCTGGAAACTCAAATTTACTTTCGAATAAGTTATTGTTAACGTACTCATCTGCAGATGAATTTCCATCAATAGCGGTGATTTCTGCGTAAAACACACTATTTCCTTGCACGGCAGTACTGTAGATGGAATTGTCTTGTGGTAAATAGATAGTTTCTACTTTTCCTGTGGTTAGGTAACAATTCCATGTATAGGTTTTCTTATTGGCTTTATCGTTTACCCAATAATCAATAGTGATGCTGTTTACCGTATTTCTGCCATTGTTTTTAACCGTAATTTTTGGACTTAAACACGTTGGATTATTACGCGCATATTCAATTTTCTTAGACGGTTCTAAAATGTCTTCGATGCCTAAATCATAACCAAACTTGTACTCGCCATAACTCACTAATTGATTATTTACAATATACCTAGAGTCGCCAGATCCAGCGTCTAATCCGTAATCTAAGGTTACTAGATCACCTCCATTTATTTTACCTGTAAGGTCATATTCCGCAACGTCTGTTGCCATTCCTGGGCACCAACCTGCTCTATCGTAAATCCATGTTCCGCCTTGAGGGTAAACAGGATTCTCTCCGCACATTTTCCATACTTGGCGGCTGTAGGTCTCATTATTTACCTGTATAAAATGGTTACGTGGTATGAATTCACCTTCTTGGCCGTGTCCTGTGATAGCAGATCGAATTTTAAATCCTTTGGCAGAATCTAATGTTTGGTAATTCAGCGGCGGATAATACACGTCGTTTGCTAAAATTTGGCTGTAATTAGCCGAGAATTGCTGCGCAGGCCATAATTGGCTGATGTCTAAAACCTCGCGTGCTGGTGTTCCTTTTATAAATAAGAATTGGATGTCCATTT
>Ga0115546_1002429_pt1 | contig 10704 bp, 7 predicted proteins | sample COGITO_mtgs_1004_FD_87186 | JGI IMG/M metagenome (GOLD analysis project Ga0115546, IMG submission 87186) | Pelagic marine microbial communities from North Sea - COGITO_mtgs_100413 | ecosystem: Environmental > Aquatic > Marine > Epipelagic | place: Germany:Helgoland, sampling site Kabeltonne... | reverse complement strand
ACTTCACAGGTAATTGGCGAGCGCACAATAACTTCGTCAATGCTCATCGATTCGATGCGCACGACCCATTGCTCGTCAATCATAGTGCCAGCAGGCACTGCAATTTCTTCACTGCCAGGCTTCAATACATCCTGTGCAACAATTCGACCTAGGATTCGATCGCCCAGTGAGGAGATGATGTCACCACCCTCAATAACTGGTGCCATCAACAAGCCTTCAGTCGTACCACAGTCAACTTCTGTTACTACCACGTCCTGGGAAACATCAACCAAACGACGAGTCAGGTAACCGGAGTTAGCTGTCTTCAGTGCGGTATCCGCCAATCCTTTTCGCGCTCCGTGAGTGGAGATAAAGTACTGAAGTACGCTCAGTCCTTCACGGAAGTTTGCCGTAATAGGCGTTTCGATAATTGAACCATCTGGACGCGCCATCAGACCACGCATACCCGCTAGCTGACGAATCTGAGCTGGGCTACCACGAGCGCCAGAGTCGGCCATTACAAATACAGAGTTGAAAGAATCTTGCTGCTCTTCCACGCCGTCTTTGTTAATTACCATCTCGGTGCTGATGCCTTTCATCATCGACTTGGCTACACGGTCATTGGCCTGAGACCAAATATCGATAACCTTGTTATATTTTTCACCCTGGGTAACAAGACCGGACGCGAACTGGCTTTCAATTTCGCGAACCTGATCTTCGGCACCAGAGATAATCTCATGCTTATCATCGGGAATAACGAAGTCGTTAACGCCGATAGAAACGCCTGAGCGCGTTGAGTAGTTAAACCCGGTGTACATCAGCTGATCAGCAAAGATAACTGTCTCTTTCAAACCAACACGACGGTAGCACTCGTTGATAACGGTAGAGATTGCTTTCTTAACCATTGGCTTGTTAACCAATTCAAACGGTAAGCCTGCAGGAACAACTTCCCACAACAGCGCACGACCAACAGTGGTGTCTACTATTCTACGATCTTCAGTACGCTCGCCGGTTACTTCATCAACCAATACTTCGTTGATACGCAACTTGATGCGGGCCTGCAAATCAGCAGCGCCAGTCGCATAGGCACGAGAAACTTCGCGAGTATCGGCAAATACCATGCCTTCACCAAGCGCGTTCACTCGGTCACGAGTCATATAATAAAGACCCAAGACAACATCCTGAGACGGAACAATAATCGGCTCACCAGAAGCGGGTGACAGAATGTTGTTCGTCGACATCATCAGAGCACGAGACTCCATCTGCGCTTCAATAGTCAGCGGCACGTGTACTGCCATCTGATCGCCATCGAAATCGGCGTTGTAGGCCGCACAGACTAATGGGTGTAACTGAATCGCTTTACCTTCAATCAGCACTGGTTCAAAGGCCTGAATACCAAGACGGTGAAGTGTGGGTGCACGGTTAAGCAGCACTGGATGCTCGCGAATAACATCGTCGAGAATATCCCAAACCACTGGCTCTTCACGCTCGACCATTTTCTTGGCCGCTTTAATTGTCGTCGCCAAACCGCGCAACTCTAATTTACTGAAGATAAACGGCTTAAACAATTCCAGTGCCATACGCTTAGGCAGACCACATTGGTGCAATCTAAGAGTAGGACCAACAACAATTACAGAACGGCCAGAGTAATCAACTCGCTTACCCAGCAAGTTCTGACGGAAACGACCCTGCTTACCTTTAATCATATCGGCAAGAGATTTTAATGGGCGCTTGTTAGAACCGGTAATAGCACGACCGCGACGACCGTTATCAAGCAATGCATCGACAGATTCCTGGAGCATACGCTTTTCGTTACGCACGATAATATCTGGCGCACTAAGTTCTAACAGACGCTTTAAACGGTTGTTACGGTTGATCACTCGACGGTACAGATCATTGAGATCTGAGGTCGCAAAACGACCGCCATCTAGAGGTACTAGGGGACGTAGATCTGGTGGCAGAACTGGCAGTGCTTGCAGCACCATCCACTCTGGCTTATTGCCGGAACCATGAAACGCTTCTAGTAACTTAAGACGCTTAGAAAATTTCTTAATCTTGGTCTCAGACTTAGTGTTGGGGATTTCCTCACGGATATCCGCAATCTCGTCTTCGAGAATAATCTCTTTAAGCAGTGCCTGAATTGCTTCGGCACCCATGGTTGCAGTGAACTCGTCACCGAACTCTTCGAGAGATTCAAAGTATTCTTCGTCGGTCAGTAACTGACCTTTTTCCAAGGTTGTCATACCAGGTTCGGTAACAACAAAGGATTCGAAATACAGTACGCGTTCAATTTCACGCAATGTCATATCTAGCATTAAACCAATGCGCGATGGCAGAGACTTAAGGAACCAGATGTGAGCAACTGGACAGGCCAGTTCAATGTGACCCATGCGCTCACGACGTACTTTTGTGAGTGTTACTTCAACACCACATTTCTCGCAGACAATGCCGCGATGCTTCATACGCTTGTACTTTCCGCACAGGCACTCGTAGTCTTTTACGGGTCCAAAACTTTTGGCACAGAAAAGACCTTCGCGCTCAGGCTTGAAGGTACGGTAGTTGATGGTCTCAGGCTTTTTAACTTCACCAAATGACCAAGAGCGGATCATTTCAGGCGATGAGAGACCGATTCGAATATTATCGAATTCAGTATTTTGTTCTTGCTGCTTGAGTAGGTTGACTAAATCCTTCAAGGCTTTTCCTCCAGTAACTGGGTTTGCCGAGGCGATTGTTCGCCCCGGCCATTATTAAGCAATACAGCGCTTATTCGTTTTCCAATTCCATGTTGATGCCGAGTGAGCGCACCTCTTTAACCAACACGTTGAATGACTCTGGCATGCCAGGCTCCATTCGGTGATCGCCATCCACGATGTTTTTATACATCTTGGTTCGACCTGCAACATCATCGGACTTAACGGTAAGCATTTCCTGCAACGTGTAAGCGGCACCATATGCCTCCAACGCCCATACTTCCATCTCACCAAATCGCTGCCCACCAAACTGTGCCTTACCACCCAGCGGCTGCTGAGTAACCAAGCTGTAAGAACCGGTTGAACGAGCGTGCATCTTGTCGTCTACCAAGTGGTTAAGCTTGAGCATGTACATGTAGCCAACAGTAACAGGACGTTCAAACTTATCGCCTGTGCGACCATCGTAAAGTTCAGTTTGACCACTTTCATTCAAACCAGCTAACACGAGCATTTTCTTCAGCTCTACTTCGTGAGCGCCGTCAAATACTGGCGTCGCAATTGGCACACCTTTACGTAAGTTGGAGGCTAACTCAAGAACTTCACCATCACTCAGTTCTTTCAGATCGGTGCCGTAAACGGTATCGCCTACGTCATAGATTTCTTGCAAGAATTTACGAATCTCAGCAGCTTTAGACTGTGCTTTGATCATGGCGTCAATTTTAACACCCAGACCTTTAGCAGCCATACCCATATGGGTTTCAAGTACCTGACCAACGTTCATTCGCGATGGAACACCTAGCGGGTTGAGCACGATATCAACTGGTTCGCCCTGTTCATCGTAAGGCATGTCTTCAATAGGTTTAATTACCGAGATAACACCTTTGTTACCGTGACGACCAGCCATCTTGTCACCGGGCTGAATACGACGCTTAACGGCCAGATAAACCTTAACGGTTTTCAGTACGCCAGGCGCTAAATCATCACCGCTCTGCAACTTGCCACGCTTCTCTTCAAAACGATCGTCGAGATCAATACGACGCTCGCCAAGCTGAGTTTGCGCTGCACCAATCAGGTCGTTGAAAGCCGCTTTTTCCATGCGGATAGCAAACCAATCATCGGTGCTGTATTCGGCAACTGCTTCAGCAGTTAATGTCTCGCCCTTTTTAAGACCGGCAGCCTTGCTTACTTTGCCGCCTACCAAAGAGGTAAACAAACGACCGAGTGTGGCATTTTCAACAATGCGGTACTCGTCGTTTAAATCTTTACGATACTGGTCAAGCTCAGTTTTCTCGATGTCCAGAGAGCGCTGATCTTTGTCCAAGCCATCGCGAGTAAACACCTGAACATTAATAACAGTACCCTTGATGCTGCTTGGAACACGTAGGGAAGTGTCTTTAACGTCAGACGCTTTTTCACCGAAAATGGCACGCAATAGTTTTTCTTCCGGCGTAAGCTGGGTTTCGCCCTTAGGCGTTACCTTGCCAACCAAAATATCACCGGCAGAAACCTCTGCACCAATATGCACAATACCTGACTCATCGAGACGGGCCAGCGCTACTTCACCAACATTTGGAATGTCGGCAGTAATGTCTTCAGAGCCCAACTTAGTGTCGCGAGCAACGCAAGTCAGTTCCTGAATGTGGATAGTGGTGAAGCGATCTTCCTGAACAACACGCTCAGAGATCAGAATCGAATCTTCGAAGTTGTAACCGTTCCAAGGCATAAATGCGATGCGCATATTCTGCCCAAGAGCCAGCTCGCCCAGATCAACCGAAGGACCATCAGCCAATACGTCTCCACGGGAGATAATATCGCCTTTCTTTACGATAGGACGCTGATTGATACAGGTGTTCTGGTTAGATCTGGTGTACTTAGTGAGGTTGTAGATATCTACACCCGCATCACCAGAGGCTGTTTCTTCATCACTGACACGAACAACAATACGACCAGCATCAACACTCTCAATAAGGCCGCCACGTTTGGCAACCTTACAAACACCGGAATCACTGGCTACAGTGCGCTCAATACCAGTGCCAACTAAAGGTGCTTCTGCGCGCAGAGTTGGAACGGCCTGACGTTGCATGTTCGAACCCATCAGGGCCCTGTTTGCATCATCGTGCTCAAGGAATGGAATCAACGAGGCTGCTACCGATACTACCTGGCGTGGTGACACGTCCATGTAATCAATATCTTCGGGAGGCTTAACGGTGAATTCATTTTGGTGACGCACGGCCACCATGTCTTCTGCAAATTCGTCTTTCTTGTTTATTTTTGCAGAAGCCTGTGCAATAACATACTGAGACTCATTGATCGCTGAAAGGAACTCGATCTCTGCGGTTACCTTGCCGTCAATAATCTTACGGTAGGGTGTTTCAATAAAGCCGTAGCTGTTAGTACGCGCGTAGGTTGCCAATGAGTTGATCAGGCCAATGTTTGGTCCTTCAGGAGTCTCAATTGGGCATACTCGACCGTAGTGAGTCGGGTGTACGTCACGGACTTCAAAGCCTGCACGCTCACGGGTAAGACCACCGGGCCCTAGGGCTGAAACACGACGTTTGTGCGTAATTTCTGACAGCGGGTTGTTCTGATCCATAAACTGAGAGAGCTGGCTTGAGCCAAAGAACTCTTTCATGGCAGCAGCAACAGGCTTGGCATTAACTAGATCCTGAGGCATTAGGCCTTCAGATTCAGCAACACCCAGACGCTCTTTAACCGCACGTTCAACACGTACTAGACCAACACGGAATTGGTTTTCAGCCATTTCGCCAACAGAGCGAATACGACGGTTACCCAGGTGATCGATATCATCAACCGAGCCCTTACCGTTTCGAATATGAATCAATGTCTTCATTACATCAGAGATGTCAGACGCATCGCCGAATTGCTCGTGCAATTCTTTGGCTTCGTCAGTCTTCTGCATGGAGAAGTAGCGCTCGTCATAAAGCACGCCTGCGCCTTCTTCAGCTTCACGATCCAAGCGACGGTTAAACTTCATACGGCCTACCGAAGACAGGTCATAACGCTCTAGATTGAAGAACAGGTTGTAGAACAGGTTCTCGGCTGACTCTTTAGTCGGTGGCTCACCAGGACGCATCATGCGGTAGATTTCTACCAGCGCTTCCAGCTGAGTTCGTGACGGATCAGCACGCAACGTATCAGAGATAAACGGACCGCAATCCAGATCGTTGGTGTATAGGGTTTCAACAGACTTAATGCCGGCTTCAATAATAAGGGCCAGATTTTCTTCTGTCAGCTCGGTATTACACTCGAGCAACAATTCGCCAGTCTTAGGATCGGCAACATCTTTCGCCAAAGCCAGACCCAACATGTACTCGGGAGTAACTTCTAGCGTGGTGACCTTACCTTTTTCTAGCTCGCGGATATGACGGGCAGTAATACGACGACCCTTCTCAACAACCACGGTACCTTTCTTATCTGTAATGTCGAATGCGGCGATCTCACCACGTAGACGCTCAGGATCCAATTCCAAGGTAAATACTTCTTTCTTATAATGAAATACGCTGGTGTCGAAGAACTTCTCAAGAATTTCTTCTGAGTTGTAACCGAGAGCGCGCAGCAAAATAGTTGCTGGTAGCTTGCGACGGCGATCGATACGTACATAAAGCAGATCTTTTGGATCAAATTCAAAGTCCAACCATGAGCCGCGGTAAGGAATCACGCGCGCTGTGTAGAGGAGTTTGCCGGACGAATGGGTCTTGCCCTTATCGTGATCGAATATAACGCCAGGTGATCTGTGTAGCTGAGACACGATTACACGCTCAGTACCATTAATGATAAAGGTACCGTTGCCAGTCATCAGCGGGATTTCGCCCAGATACACTTCTTGCTCACGAATATCTTTAATCGCTTTGTTAGTCGACTCTTTGTCGTAAATAACAAGGCGAACGCGAACTCTTAAAGGTACTGAGAAAGTAACGCCGCGGAGCTTACACTCTTCAACATCAAAGGCAGGTTTGCCTAGGACATAATCGACATACTCTAAGGCTGCGTGCCCAGAATAACCAACGATCGGAAAGATCGAGTTGAGCGCAGCGTGCAAACCGGTGTTCTTGCGGTCTTCGACCTTAACACCCGTCTGCGTAAAATTTTTGTAGGAATCAAGCTGAATTGCCAGTAAATACGGCAGATCCATAACATCTGGCAACTTGCCAAAATTTTTGCGGATCCGTTTCTTCTCAGTGAAGGAGTAAGCCATTTGCATTCCTCGGTATTAACTTTGATTGGGACATACCAATCTTGAGACTATTCTCAAGCTTGCTCTGCTTGTAACTTCCCGTATTTACAAGCAGGAAAGGGCCGAAGGGAAAACCCCTTCAGCCCAACCTGATAAATCAGGCCACTAGCACTGTAAACTTACTTAAGTTCAGCAGTTGCGCCAGCTTCATCCAATTGTTTCTTAGCGTCGTCAGCATCAGCTTTCGATGCGCCTTCTTTAATAGTAGAAGGTGCTCCGTCAACTAGCTCTTTTGCTTCTTTCAGGCCAAGACCAGTAATTGCGCGAACTGCTTTAATCACGTTTACTTTCTTTTCGCCAACTGCAGACAATACTACGTCAAATTCAGTCTGCTCTTCAGCAGCGGCTTCACCACCAGCGGCAGCAGCAGGAGCTGCAACTGCAGCAGCTGCAGAAACGCCGAACTTCTCTTCCATAGCGCTTACTAATTCAACAACATCCATTACGCTCATTTCAGCGATTGCGTTTAAAATATCTTCGCTTGATAGGGCCATTTTGGGCCTCCTAATGTTTTATCTATTTGTTATGAAGACGCTTATGCGGCTTCCTTTGCATCACGAACTGCTGCTACTGCACGGGTTGTCTTCGTTGGTATCTCATTAAGAGTACGAACCAACTTAGTAACCGGAGCCAATGTAACGCCAGCCAACATACCAAGAGCCTCATGTAGAGTTGGTAAGCTAGCAAGGATGTCAATTTGACCCTTATCAAGCAGTTGACCACTGACCGACAACGCCTTCACTTCAAATGCTTCGTTTTCTTTCGCGAAGTCTTTGAATAAACGCGCTGCTGCACCTGGATCTTCCATAGAGAAAGCAAACAATGACGGACCGACCAAAACATCTTCTACGCAAGCGTAGTCAGTTTCTGCGAATGCACGCTTAGCTAAGGTGTTGCGGATAACGCGCAATTGCACGTTCTCAGCACGTGCCTTAGCACGTAGAGCATTCATATCGGTTACGTCAACGCCACGGGCGTCAGCAATCACCAGGCTTAGTGCCTGAGCGGCTGTCTCGTTTACTTCAGCAACAATTGCTTTTTTATCATCGAGATTCAATGCCACGATAAATCTCCTCGATTTACCTGAGTTACAGTCGGGTTTAACACCGACCACCTAGGTGAATAATTACCAGTTCAAAAATCTGTACCGGGTTCACCGCCTGCGTAGGAAACTGTCAGCAATACTGCACTACCAATTATTAACCCCTTTCGGGAACCTACGGTCTTTAACGACCCAAGCTAGCGTTTAACGGCTAGCTCGGACCCCAAAGCCTTTGTGGTGACTTACGTCACCGACCGATCATTCGCCCAATGAGCTCTGATCAATAACTAAACCGGGACCCATAGTCGAAGAAACTGTAATCTTCTTTATGTAGATACCCTTGGCAGATGCAGGCTTGGCTTTCGCCAAATCAACCATCAATGCCTCAAGATTTTGCTTCAATGCAGACGCATCAAAACTAACGATGCCGATGCCGCCGTGAACAATGCCGCTCTTGTCGGCACGAAAACGTACCTGTCCTGCTTTAGCATTGTTAACTGCAGTCGCTACGTCTGGCGTAACTGTGCCAGACTTAGGGTTAGGCATCAGGCCACGTGGACCAAGAACCTTACCCAGCAAACCCACAACGCGCATTGCGTCAGGAGCAGCGATTACGACGTCAAACGCCATCATGCCGCCTTTAACTTCTTCAGCTAGCTCGTCCATACCAACAAACTCAGCACCTGCAGCCTTAGCCGCTTCTGCTGCGTCGCCCTGGGCAAATACACAGACGCGGACTGCTTTACCAGAACCATTAGGTAATGTGGTTGCACCACGCACTACCTGGTCAGATTTACGAGGATCAATACCGAGGTTAATAGCAACATCGACGGTCTCAGGAAACTTAACAGTAGACAGCTCTTTTAGCAGATCAAGTGCTTCTGTCACCTGATAGACCTTGCCAGCTTCTACTTTTTCATTTATCGCACGAACGCGCTTGGATAACTTGGCCATTTACACGCCCTCCGTTTCGATGCCCATTGAACGGGCTGACCCGGCAATGGTGCGAACTGCAGCGTCAAGACTTGCCGCTGTCAGATCAGGTTCTTTTGTTTTTACGATGTCTTCCAACTGCGCTCGAGTCACCTTGCCCCCTTTCTCAGTGTTAGGTCGACCAGAACCACTCTTCAAACCAGCAGCTTTCTTTAAAAGATAAGATGCGGGTGGAGTTTTCATCTCAAAGGTGAAACTGCGATCGCCATAGACAGTAATAACTACTGGTACAGGTGCGCCTGCTTCGATGCCTTGAGTCTGAGCGTTGAAACCTTTACAGAATTCCATGATGTTTACACCGTGCTGACCCAATGCTGGACCAACTGGTGGACTTGGATTGGCCTGACCGGCAGGCACTTGCAGCTTAATATAAGCCGTTACTTTCTTAGCCATCTTTCTTCTCCACTGGTGGGTATTAGCGCCTCCAGATTCAAACTACCTAGGGTAGTAACAATCCTTCACTGGCTCCCCGATACGCCTGCTGAATTACAGGCCTATCAAATAATTTTTACTAGGCTTTTTCGACCTGAGTAAAGTCCAACTCAACTGGCGTTGATCGACCAAAGATCGACACGGCAACGCGGAGCTTGCTCTTCTCGTAATTAACTTCTTCAACATTACCGTTAAAGTCATTAAACGGACCATCGGTAACGCGAACCATTTCACCTGGCTCAAACAATGTCTTGGGTCGTGGCGCTTCGCCAGAATCCTGCACGCGTCGCAAGATCAGGTCGGCTTCTTTATCGGTAATTGCAGCAGGCTTGTCCGCCTTACCGCCGATAAAGCCCATAACACGCGGCGTCTCTTTAATGAGGTGCCAGGTATCATCATCTAATTCCATCTGTACCAAGACGTAGCCTGGGAAAAACATACGCTCACTGGTGCGCTTCTGGCCGGCTCTCATCTCAACAACTTCTTCAGTTGGCACTAATATCTCGCCAAATCGGTCGCCCAAGTTATGCATTGCCACACGATCTTGGATCGCTAGCGCAACTTTCTTCTCGTAGCCCGAGTAAGCATGTACCACATACCATCGCATCGACATGCTATCTCCTAGCCCATTATCAGTGAGGCGAAATAACTCAGCAGAGAATCAATACCCCACAAAATTAATGCCATCAATAAAATAACCGCAACAACGATCAACGTTGTCTGGTTCCGCTCCTGCTTGGTAGGCCACACAACCTTGCGCCATTCAGTGCGAGCACCGATAGCCAGCTCGATAGTAGCCGCACCTTTTTCTGTCTTCGATGCGACAAAGGCCGCAATCACTAAAACTAACACCAACCCGATAACACGGTAAAGTGCGGATTCTGCTGAGAAATACCAATTAGCATAAATGGCACCGCCCACGAGCAACAACGTGACAAGCCACTTGAGGCCGTCTAGTCGGAACTGTTTTTCGTCTGTTACAACACTCATGCGAAGTTATTTCCCAAGCTTTTAAAATGGCAGGCCAGGAGGGACTCGAACCCCCAACAGCCGGTTTTGGAGACCGGTGCTCTACCAATTGAACTACTGGCCTTCTAAACTTTTACGGCGTTACTTTTATTGCTTTCCCTATCTGACAGCTAAGCCGAGACATCAAGATGCCTCGGCTTTGCGCTTCAGACTCTGTGTAACTATTACTCGATAATCTTAGCTACAACACCAGCGCCAACAGTACGGCCGCCTTCACGAATTGCAAAACGAAGACCTTCTTCCATCGCAATCGGGTGAATCAACGTTACTTCCATCTGCACGTT
>Ga0115546_1002425_pt1 | contig 10722 bp, 13 predicted proteins | sample COGITO_mtgs_1004_FD_87186 | JGI IMG/M metagenome (GOLD analysis project Ga0115546, IMG submission 87186) | Pelagic marine microbial communities from North Sea - COGITO_mtgs_100413 | ecosystem: Environmental > Aquatic > Marine > Epipelagic | place: Germany:Helgoland, sampling site Kabeltonne... | reverse complement strand
GAAGGAGCACAAGGTTATTATCTAGACATAGATCACGGTAATTATCCTTATGTGACTTCCTCAATTACTCTTCCTTATGGTGCTTGTTCTCTTGGGTTTCCTCCACAGAAAATTCGTCGTATATGGGGCATATCCAAGTTATATGATACCCGTTCTGGTGTGGACCCACTATTCCCCGATAAACTCTTAAAAGACAAAGAATTGGCTAAATTGGGCGATCTAGGGGGTGAAGTTGGAGTAACAACCGGACGGAAAAGAAAGTGCAACTGGTTGAATGTTGATTTAATGATTGATGCCGCGAGACGAACAGGAACAACTCACTTGGTTATCAATAAATGCGATGTTATTAGAGAATTGGGAGTGTTTAAGTGTTATAGCGGAGGAGAGTTAAAAGAATTTTCTTCTTATCACAAGTTAACGAGTTATATTACCGATAAAGTTGGTCAATCTGATTCATTAGCCAAACATGTTTACCTTTCAAACTCCCCGGAGAGACTATGAGCGAGAACGAAAGCAAAGAAACTCCTTTATCTTCCAGCAAGCCGATTAATAGCATATGGGGAATGAGGGGAGTTTACAAAATTACAAATACCAAGACCAATAAGGTTTATATTGGTGGTAGTGTTCACATAGGTCGTCGCTGGTCGCGACATAAATCTGATTTAAGGCACAATAAACACCACTCCACTCACTTACAGGAGTCTTGGAATAAATATGGAGAAGACAGTTTTACTTTTGAGGTTATAGAAGAGGTTCAAGATAAAGACGATTTGCGAATCAGGGAACGACATTACGTAGACACAGAGAAGGCACTTTTGAGAAACAGAGGGTTTAACACTGACCCCTCCACTTCGGGTTACTTTGGTTATAAGCACTCGGAAGAAACCAGAAGGAAAATATCCGAAGCCAATAAAGGAAAAACTTTATCGGAAGAAGCCAGAAGGAAAATATCCGAAGCCAACAAAGGCAAGCCTCTTTCCGAAGAACATAGAAGGAAAATAGGCGAAGCCCGTAAAGGAAAAAAACACTCGGAAGAATCCAGAAGGAAAATGAGCGAAGCCCAAAAAGGAAAAAAACACTCGGAAGAAACCAGAAGGAAAATATCCGAAGCACAAATCGGCTGTAAAAACCACTCTGCTGTTCTTAACAGAGAGCAGGTAATAGAGATAAGAAGATCTTATTTGGAAGAAAACATAATCCAAATCGAATTAGCAAGAATGTATGGTGTCTCGCGACAAACTATATCAAATGTCTTGTATAAGAATTATAGTGATGTACCGGAGTATCTTGATATTTTAAGAGGTGAAAAATGAGCGAGAAGAAAAGATTATTAATTATCGATGCCTTGAATCTGTTCATACGGAGTTATGTAATTATACCCACAATGGACCCCTCCGGTATTCCAATCGGAGGAACCATCGGGTTTGTTAAGTCCCTACAGAAAGTAATGAGACAATGCCGACCTCACGAAGTGGTTATCTGCTGGGACGGTATCGGTGGCTCTCAAAGAAAGAAGCAACAGAACGAGAACTACAAAGAAGGCAGAAAACCTCTTCGTTTTAATCGTCGTATGATTGATTTGGACCCAAAGAGTCAAGAACAAAACAAGATTCACCAACAGATTCGCTTGTTTGAGTATTTAAACGAGTTGCCTATGATACAATTGACTTATGACGGTGTTGAAGCCGATGATGTAATTGCTATTGTTGCTCGGCACAAGCACTATGAAGGTTGGCAGAAGATCATTGTATCAAGCGATAAGGACTTCTTTCAGTTGTGTGATGAAGACACAGCAGTTTATAGACCAATTCAAGATGTTTTGGAAACACAGGGAACAATTGCATATAGGTTTGGAATCCACCCCAATAACTTTGCACTAGCCAGAGCAATAGCAGGCGATGCTTCAGACAACCTCAAGGGAGTCGGCAGAGTAGGGCTAAAAACCATCGCCAAAAATTTTACATTCCTTTCCGAGTCAAAACAATACGAATTGGAAGAATTGGTCGAATATTGCGAGAGTGTAGAAAAAAAGAAAGTTGCACACAATAAAATCATCGAGAATCAAAAGTTGGTAGAAAACAACTACTCAATTATGCAACTATACAACCCCTCGATTTCAGTACTCAATAGAAAGAAAATTGACTACACCATAGCCAGTTTTGAGGCAGAGAGTAATAAGATGAATTTCACAAAAATGCTTTTTGAGGACGGACAAGGCTCCTTAAATTTCACGGACTTATGGAATTTGATAAAAAAACTTGAAAGATAAAAGAGTAACTTGACAAGGTTACAAAAAGTTGTTACATAGTTAAAAACGCATTGGAGGAAAGATGGAACAAACCAACGAAACATTTCAGAGATTCGGTAAATCATTTCAAGAGGACTTGTGCCATTTGATGCTTCAAGACCGACCATTTTGTGATCAAATCACAGAAGTGCTTAGTCTTGAATTTTTGCAATATGAGTATTTACGAGTATTCACTAAGACAATATTAGATTACCGCCGCGATTATAAAATGCACCCGTCATATAAAATCATGGCTACACACATTTCCGCAGGGCTTAGTGAGTACTCGGATGCTCTTCAAAAACAAATAAGGCAGTTTTATGCCAAGGTGCTTTCTAATTCAGAAGTAGACGGTGCCCAATATATTAAAGATAATGCCCTTGACTTTTGCCGGAAACAGGTCCTAAAAGGGGCCATGATGAAATCGGTAAAACTCATTAAAACTTCATCTTTCGACGAGATACAGAAAGTTATCCAAGATGCTCTAAAACTCGGAACCGACAACAATTTCGGTCACGATTATCTCAAGGATTTTGAAGAAAGATTCTCAATAAAAAATCGTGATCCGATATCAACCGGGTGGGAAAGAATAGATGATATTTGCAAGGGCGGTCTTGGCAAAAGGGAGCTTGGAGTCGCGATCGCCCCTACCGGGGCTGGGAAATCGATGATACTTGCTTGCCTTGGAGCCGCCGCACTCAAGCAAGGAAAAACTGTTGTTCATTACACTCTTGAGTTAGCCGATACAGTGGTTGGTTCAAGGTATGATTCGTCGATAACTGGGGTTCCTCTGGGCGACCTAATGTCGAATAAACAAAAAATTCTCGATGTTGTGAAAGATGTTGAGGGAACTCTAATTATTAAAGAATATCCAACGAAGTCTGCTTCAACGGAAACAATTAAAAATCACATCGAAAGGCTAAAGAAACGCGGCATTGAGCCCGACATGGTTATTGTTGACTATGCCGACCTTCTAAGGCCAGTTAAGGAGACCCGTGAGAAACGACACGATCTTGAAAATATTTATGAAGAATTGCGAGCAATCGCACAAATTTACGACTGCCCACTTTGGACAGCCTCACAAACAAATAGGTCGGGTTTGAATGCGGAAGTTATCACCATGGAGGCAATCTCGGAAGCCTTCAATAAATGCTTTGTCTCTGATTTTATATTTTCGTTGTCGAGAACCATCGAAGATAAGAATGCGAACACTGGAAGAGTCTTTGTCGCCAAGAATAGAAATGGTCCGGACGGTCTTGTGTTTCCGATCTTCGCTGATTGGTCGAGAGTTGATATGAAAGTATTAGAGAGGCAAAGTGAAACAATGGACGATGCCGTACAAGAGTCCACGAAGTCAACCGTAGAATTTCTAAAGAACAAATATAAAAATATGAAAAAATAAAGGGAGTCATTATGATGAAAATTGGAAACATTAATGTTCGTAAATTTGGTCTATCAGATCAATTTATTGAGCAATATAAAAACAAAGAGGTTCCATGGGGACCTGTTGGGTATATTACCTATAAACGAACCTATGCTCGTCGTTTAAATGAGACAGACCCAAATGCTAAAGGCACAGAAGAATGGTATCAGACTTGCCGTCGTGTTATCGAAGGAATGTTTGATATTCAAAAGAGGCATGTATTTGCTCTTGGTTTAGAGTGGAACGATGCTAAAGCACAAAGAACAGCCAAAGAAGCTTATGATCGCTTGTTTAATTTGAAATGGACACCGCCTGGTCGTGGTCTATGGATGATGGGTACTAAGTTTATTTATGAACGAACAGGTGCTGGGCTTTTTAATTGTGCTTTCCGCTCAACAAAAGATATCCATACCAAGGGTGGTTATCTTTTTGCTTGGATGATGGATGCCCTTATGGTTGGTATTGGTGTTGGTTTTGATACACTTGGTGCTAAAACTTTAACGATCAAAGAACCACAATGGACAAAAGAGACTCTTACTATTGATGATAGTCGTGAAGGTTGGGTTGACTCTGTTCATATGCTTCTTGATGGATACCTGCAAGGCAAGAAGGTTCCTAATTTTGATTATTCACAAATTCGTCCCGAAGGAGCACCTATTAGAGGCTTTGGGGGAACTTCAAGTGGCCCTGGTCCTTTAATTGAACTTCACAACAATTTAAAAGAATTATATAACGAAAAAATCGGCGAACTGATTTCATCAGTTGATATTGTTGATACTGAAAATCTTATTGGTCGCTGTGTTGTCGCTGGTAATGTCCGTCGTTCTGCTGCTCTTGCTTTGGGACAACATGACGATCGTGAATACTTATCTATGAAGAATGACCAAGAGAAACTTTATCATCATCGCTGGGGGTCTAACAACTCCTTTGAAGCAAAGATTGGTATGGATTATTCTTGGCATGCCGAGCAATCACAAAAGAATGGAGAACCGGGTTATATCTGGCTTCACAATGCTCGTTATTATGGTCGCATGAAGGACGGCAAAAGATATGACGATACAAAAGTTATGGGCTTCAATCCTTGCGTTGAACAGCAATTGGAAGACGGAGAACTTTGCTGCTTGGTTGAGACTTTTCCAGCAAAACACGATTCATATGAAGATTATGTAAAGACACTTGAAATTGCTTATTTATACGGTAAGACAGTTACACTTGTTAACACACACTGGAGAGAGACCAATGCTATTATGCTAAAGAACCGTCGCATTGGCTTATCTCAATCAGGTGTTGTACAAGCTTTCAACAAACACACACGAAGAACTATGTTGCAATGGTGTGATGATGCCTATGAACACGTAAGAGAGATGGATAAAGAATATGCCGATTGGCTCTGTATTCCTCGATCTGTTAGAATGACTTCTATTAAGCCAAGTGGAACAGTGTCTCTTCTCAATGGTTCAACACCGGGTATTCACTTCCCAGAGAACGAGTTCTATATTAGAAGAATTCGCTTTGGAAAAGATTCGGATCTGTTACCGACTTTGGAAGAAGCAGGTTACAAAATTGAAGACGACAAATATTCACCGAATACTGTTTGTGTTGAATTTCCTGTTAAGGAGCCTTTTTTCGTAAAAGGAAAGAAAGATGTTTCTATGTGGGAGCAGTTAGAAATTGCCTCCCAATATCAGCATTATTGGGCAGATAACAGCGTTAGTATCACGGTCACCTTTAATGCGAATGAAGCACCACAAATCAAAGATGCTTTAGAACTTTATGAGTCTCGCTTGAAGGCTGTCTCTTTCTTGAGATACCAAGAAACAGGATATGAACAGGCTCCTTACGAGCCAATTACGGAAGAAGAATATAATGAAATGGTAAAGGGAATTACCCCTATACAGAGAATTGATACCGAAGAAGAAGGTGTTGGTTCTAAATACTGTACGAATGATTCGTGCGACATTAACTTTGGAGAAGAACAATGAATGATAAAATGTTAGAAATAATCAGTATATTAAACGGCACAGCCGATGATATGGATAAGATTGAAAATAAAAAATATGGCTACAAGTCCTCTGCTGTTAGAGCAAGAAAGGCTTGTCAAGAGGCCATCGCTTTACTCAAACAAATGAGAAAAGACATTCAAGATGCTAAAAACGAAGTGGAGGGATAATGAACTTTGAACCAACTAATCGTCACATTTTAGTAAAACCCATCGAGGAGAAGAAAGAAGAAAAAAATTCTTTAATTATGCTCCCCGATGATTATAAAAAACAAGAATCACCTTATCTGGCTTGTTCTGTCCTCGCAATAGCGAGCGACAGCAAGCTTGTTGGGTCTGTAACAGATAACGATACTATAATTGTTGAAAGAAGAATGCTAGAAAAAATAGAGATGAAAGGAAGAGAATTCTATTTAGTCCTAGATAATTATGTTATGGGGAGACTAACAAAATGAAATTAGATGCTAAAATGATCAAAGAATTAATTAAAGAGGCGGCTGTTCCGTCTATGCTCTTAGAGGAGCCGGTTATTGCCGAGTCTTCTTTTAACCGCATTAAAGACAAAGTGGACAACTCGGATGTTGCTTTTGTTGTAATGTCTGCTGATCGTCACGAGAAATCACGAAATGAAAATGATGCAAGAGGAAAAGAATTGAAGTCTGCATTTCAGGCTGCTGGTTTTCCTTTCACAGAAATTGAAGGGTCTTGGCTTGAAAAAGACGAAGACGGAAACGATGTTCGCGTTATTGAGAAATCAATTGTTGTAACCGACGAAACAAGAGGTGACGTTGAACAAGGAGAGGTCTCATTATTTGATTTAGCCAAGAACTTGAGTGGAAAGTATGAACAAGATGCTTTTATCTTCGGAGACATTGGAAAACACACAGGCAAAAGATCAATCGATGCATACGATGCAGAAGGTAATCGCGTTGCTTATGGTGGACCTTGGACAAGTGTTGAGCCAATTGATAAAGATGCTGACTTCTGGTCAAAAGTTCGTGGATCAACATTTGTCTTCAAAGAAGATAAAGACGAGCCATTCACAGGAGACAGTGATATTGATCCCGGCGGTGAAATTGTCGAAGTTGATGCTCCAAGTTCCGTTATCGAAGCAATGATTAAGGCAGAGATGCACAAAGGCAAGAAAATTAAATTTGTGCGGAGGGATAAGTGAACAAATATGAAAAGTCTGTTCTCTTATATGATGACGGGATTGGTCGTGTGGACTACATTAGTCATATGGGCAGTGACCTTACCGTCGTCAATTCTGCTCGCGTCAGTTTTGGTGTCGAAAAGTCTGAGTTGGATAACAGGGACAGAAAACTTATTAAGTACCTTATTAGACACAGGCACACTTCTACACTGGAGCATTGTGCTATTACCTTTAAATTTACTGTGCCTTTATTTGTTCGTTCACAACACCACAGACACAGAACCTGGTCGTATAATGAAATTTCTCGTCGGTATACCGACAAGGATTTACAATTTTATCTTCCAAAGGCATTCAGGACACAACACAAATCCAATAGACAAGCCTCCAACCCAGACGAATTAATTGATCCAGTTGTTCTTCATGATTTGAGCGATTATGATCACGGTGTTAGTGCTTCCGAGGTTTTAAAAATGCAGACACAAAGGTCATTGGATACATTCCGAGATCTTTTGTCAAATGGTGTTTGCCGAGAACAAGCAAGAATGATTCTGCCGCAGAATTTGTATACTGAATACTACGGAACCGTAAATGCGTCCAATTTACTTAAATTTATTGACTTGAGAACACACGAAGGAGCACAATGGGAAATTCAAAAGACAGCAGAAGCCTGTTTGGAGATTGCAACCGATTTGTTCCCAGTTACTGTAAATTCTTATAAGGAAATAAGAGGTGGAAGCTAAATTTAAAGTAGGAGACTTGGTTATGCTGAATGAATTTGGACAATTGGTTCTTGAAAACAAAACCACAATTATTGGTCTTATTACCCGTGGACCAATTAATCTAACATATCCATTGTTTCCAGCAGCAGAGGAGAAACCTTTCTCTTTCTGGGCTTACAATGTAATGGTCGGTGATCAACTACTTACTGAAGTACCACAAGAATTTTTAAATAACTTGGTAGAAACAGACTAATCAACTGGTGTTTGATGAAGCAGGAATTTTTTTATAACAACATAATCATTGGGGGATCTCTGGAAGCATTGCTTTATTCATTTGTATCAGAGACCCCCATTATTATTAAAGAGCCAATTATCCCCTTTGAGTTGGAGAAAGTAACCAACTTGGTTGACTTTAAATTCTTGGGCTACGAAGGAGTAAGGGATATATACAAATCAGAATTATGGGACAGACTAACCTTTCTCTTATCTATGGGTGGTCTTGTTTTGGTTCCAAATATCGTTAAGAACATTAGAAGCGAACGAAAAGCCTTTACAATAACAACAATAGATAATTCACGAATAAAGATAAGATACAATGAAAGAATAGATTTTGATAAGATTTCCAATTCGTCTTTGAATGTTTATGATTGGTTTCATGTTCACTCTGGAACTGTCCACCCGCATATTTTTATTGAAGACAGGAAATCTAGATTTGTTAATAAATTGTTTTTTCACTCTCCGCGACGGATTGGGCTCAATAGAAGCCGCAAAGATGTCGTTGCTTTCTCCAAGATTAGAACAGCAGACATTGAAAGTTATGAAAGCAGCGAGAGTTATGCGAGACTTAAAGTATTGAAAATGATGAAAGACAATGGTATCCGAGGAACAGCCAATGGCTATAATAAGAGAGGACTCCAGTTACACTATGCTGTAAAGATTGAGCACTCCCACCGAGACATAATAAAAAATTATACACCATTGCACTCAACATTAGAGATTTTAGAACAAAGAAAAAGAGAAGGTAAATTATGGAATTCCACGAAAAAACTTTTCCGTCACAAGCAAATTTCCACCTTACGGGGATTATACCAATTGCCGGACAAAGCTTAGATTTTGAAATGCCCTATCCCGATTGTATGCTGCCTGTGGCTTCTAACTATACATTGTTGGAGGCAGCAGTTGTGGAGTGTGCTTTCGCAGGGTGCGATACCATTTGGATTGTTTGTAACGACGACATTGAACCTATTGTTCGCTATCGGGTTGGAGATTACATTCAGGATCCTCTTTACTTTTATAATACTCTTGGTCCCAAACCCTCGTCATTAAAACGAAGGATACCAATCTTCTGGGCTCCGGTTCACCCCAAAGACAGAGACAGGCGAGACTGCCTATCTTGGAGTGTAATTTATGGTGCCCTCACTGCATTTAAAGTAGCAGCAAGATTATCAACTTGGATGATCCCAGACAAATATTATGTCTCCTTTCCTTATGGAATCTTTGATCCAAGGTTTCTCGACAAGAAGCGAAAACTTATCAAGACACAAAAAAACTTTTATGTCTCATATCACGGAAAGACCGTCCAAGACAATCAGTATACCTCTTTTACATTCGGCAAGGAAGAATTTGTTCAATACAGAAGGAATGTAAGAAAAGGAACAGGTAAATATAGAAGTGTCCCAGACTCTACAAAAAGAATACCAGTAGAACCTCTTCCAATTGAAGAACGTTGGAGTGCTCGTAATTTTGAACTAAAGGATGTTTTTCAAGATTTAGATTTAGAAAATGCCACAATTCACGAACCAAGGCAGTTCTCAAATGTAAGCTCTTGGGAACAATACAGAGATTTCATGAAAACCGAATTAGCACATACAATTAAGAGACCAACAAAGAACTTGTTCAAGTATAGCGAATTTAATCGCATTGCAACTGACATTGGAGAATAAAATGAAAGAAGAGAAATATAGTATAAAGACAGGCGACAATGACCCTGGTGTGTTCTATTTAGAATTACGCGACCTCTCCGAAGCCTCAATTCAAATTTGGGAGGAGGAAGGTGAAAAAAAAGCTTTTGTTAGAATTAAACTTTCAAAAAAAGAATTGGAGAAAATTGTAAATGAGTATAAGCACATTCAAACTCTATAAGAAACTCTCCAACGAGTTGAAGTTCAAATATTCAGAATTAGATTATGTCGATCAAGCCTGTGTTGAGGGTAACATGGAATTTGAAACGCATTATAGGGATTTTTGTACTAAGCACAATATCTCAATTGCTGATCTCGAAGCGCAACAACCAGAAAAAGTAAAGCAGTTTTCCGATAAACCTACAATTACTAAAGAACAGAAAGAGGAAGAAGTCAAAGCAGAACTAACAGACGAACAGGTTCGCAAGAAAAAAATCTTTCAAAGGATATTTCGCGGCATCGCCAAGAAGATCCACCCGGATAAGTTTTCCAATATGGAACAAACCCCCGATGTTTTAAAAAAACAAGACATGTTCAAGAGAGCATCGGAAGCTCTTGATAATGAAAAGTGGGGCCAGTTGTTGGAGATAGCAGAAGAGCTAGATATTCACCCGCAGAAGTATGAAAAGGTAAATGAATTGCTTCGCGAAGAGATATCTGATGTTAATAAAAAGATCGTCGCAAAACAAAAGTCATTTGGCTGGCACATGGCTGAAGCCGAGACAGAAGAAGAGAAAGATAAAGTTATCATTTCTTTTCTTAAAACATTGTTTAATTATACATTTAAACCTTGACAATTAATAATTATAAGTTATAATATTAACAAAGGTGAAACATGAAAAACGAATTCGTAATCTTCACCGGACCTATGTTCGGTGGAAAAACTACAAGATTGCTTAGTGCAATTGAAAGATACAGGCTGAGACAAAAGAAAGTCTTTACCTTTAAACCTCTGAGGGATACTCGTTATGATCCCGAAGGGCAGTCTATTGTGACACATAGAGGCTACGAAATGAACTCTGTACCCATTGTAGCAGCAGAAGAGATATACCTACATCTTGAGAAACGACAAGCGAAAACCGGTGTTATAGCACTTGATGAAGCCTTTATGGTCGATGGAGCAGCAGAGGTCTTAATAAATTTATTTAAGTCTGGATATACCGTTTTAATTTCGTCCTTG
>Ga0115546_1002412_pt1 | contig 10777 bp, 7 predicted proteins | sample COGITO_mtgs_1004_FD_87186 | JGI IMG/M metagenome (GOLD analysis project Ga0115546, IMG submission 87186) | Pelagic marine microbial communities from North Sea - COGITO_mtgs_100413 | ecosystem: Environmental > Aquatic > Marine > Epipelagic | place: Germany:Helgoland, sampling site Kabeltonne... | reverse complement strand
CCTGCGCCTAGAAAGCTGTCGGCACATCCCGTTAGGGTCATAGGCGTTGAGTTTCTTGGCTTCCAAACAACTTACGACCTAGAAGTCGAAGGGAAATGGCATAATTTCGTTGCCAATGGTGCGATTGTTCATAATTCCTTCAGATATACAGGGTCGCGCATCATTGATGTAGCTAATGGCAAAACTGATGTGGAAGACGTTTTTTACCTGCGCCCGGTGGGTGCCTATAGCGATCGCCAGGGCAAAAAATACGACTACACAGAGGCCTTTCGACAAGAAGATCTCGACTGGTGCCGTAAAGGGTGCGCCCATTACAAAACTCGCATTGACCAGGGCTTTTCGGAAGAACATGCTCGCGGCCTCATCCCGTTTGACGTTCGTCAGCACTGGGTAGTTTCGGCCAATGCGCGATCGCTTATGCACCTGCTAGATCTGCGGTGGAAAGCCGACGCTCAGCTAGAAGCCCAAAAGCTCTGCGAGGCTATCTGGCCCCATTTTCAAGCCTGGGTGCCTGCTGTCGCTAATTGGTACGAAACCAACCGACTCAAGAAAGCCCGTTTGTCTCCTTAGGCAGCTTACTTCTAGGCAACTCACCTAGAGTTGCCGTTGCTTAATTTCTAATAGCAGTTAATAGCAGTCAGCAGGAAAAGTGACCCAAACGCTCAGAAAAAGCTATCTATCTTATAAGTTTTTCTGATAGAGAAAACCAAACATAGGCAAATCCCGCAAAAAGCAGCTTTATCCTAATTCGCTTTTTGTCTATTTTTGTAAGCTATTTTTGCTAGTGAATAATCTACAAAAACGGCAATTTTCGCATCTAACTAGAGGCATAGAAATATTGCACTGTCCCTGTTACAGCTATTTTCCTAGCTGTGCAACTGTCAGCTACTAGGCAGCAGTTAACTGGCAAATCGAAAAAATAATCTGCCCTAAACATATGCAGTTCTACCGCACCCGTGTTAACACTGTAGGAACACAGCCACTTCAAAAAGTAGCTGCCTAACGGAACCATAGGTGGTAGATTCTTGTCTTAAAAGCTACAATCTATGAGGTTCTGAAGAAGATAGTTAAACATTACTTGATTAACGGGTAATCTATCTTCGGTAGATTCCACTAGAATGCCAGCAAGCTTTATTACTTTGTTTGCTAATTCTTCATAAGCTGCCGATAATCTCAGCAGCTCGTTTACTACCTAGAGGCAAGTCCCTCTCAAATTTCTCTTAAAACAATGCTTTTGTCATCCTTATATGGAAAGGAGTCAATATAAGTAGCGCTTGATTTTTCGCCGCTTGCAGTTCAATCGCACTGGCCTTTTGGTCGCTTACGTCTACCGGCAGCTATCCTTTTTGGATCCGCTCATAGACAAAACAACTATTCGATTTACAGCACGCAAGCTTAGCAAACAGCGATTAAGCAAACAGCGCCTAGTTAATATTTGACTGATCGAAGCAGCTAACTCACTGATTAAACCGGCTAGCTGATTAAATCTGCTAAGAAGTGCTTGGAATACAAGACAGCAATGTTTTGCACTCTAAGCATCCAATCGATCTGCAAAGCAATTTGTTTTCACAATGTTTGTCCATCGGCAAGCATCTACATCTAACACCTACATTCGAATAGAGCTTACCTAGAATTGGCGGCTGATTAAGGCATTAATCGAGGCTATGGGATAAGCGTTGCTGAATATAGATTTCACAGTACAGTCACACTCGATATTGAAGGAGCCAGGAACGCGGCATGACCCAAGCTAAGGACACTCTTGAGACAGCAGAACCTACTGGTGCAGTTGGCACTATAGATCCAGCAGTAAAACAGTCGGTAAAAATCGATCTCACCGGGGAAGACATCGCTACCAAGGCCACAAAGAGTACGACCCGAGCTAGAAAGGGAACCGCGACCAAAACCAAAACCGCTGCCCAAAAGAAAGCTGCTGCGGCCAAAGTTAAGGCTACTAAGGCTGAAAAGGCCAAAGCGACTAAAGCAACCAAGGATGAAGAGACTAAGGCCACTAAGGGTAAAACCACCCGTCGCCGAACGGCTCAGACTAAGAAAAAGCACTACACCGAAGATTCTATTCGACTGTACCTGCAGGAGATTGGCCGCATTCGACTGCTGCGCGCAGAAGAGGAAATTGAGCTAGCTCGTAAGATTGCAGACCTGCTAGAGCTAGAGAGAATATATGACGAAATTGACGACCAGCTAGAGAATGAGCCTACGGATACCGATTGGGCCAATGCGGTTGATATGCCGCTCCCTGCGTTCCAGCGCCGATTGCATCTAGGTCGCAGAGCCAAAGACAAGATGGTTCAGTCCAACCTGCGTCTGGTTGTCTCGATTGCGAAGAAGTACATGAATCGCGGTCTCTCTTTCCAAGATTTGATTCAGGAGGGCAGCTTAGGACTGATTCGCGCTGCTGAAAAGTTTGACCACGAGAAGGGCTATAAGTTCTCAACTTACGCCACCTGGTGGATTCGTCAGGCGATTACTCGGGCGATCGCCGATCAATCGCGCACTATCCGTCTTCCTGTGCACCTGTACGAGACTATCTCGCGCATTAAGAAAACGACTAAGCTGCTCTCTCAGGAGCTAGGCCGCAAGCCTACCGAAGAAGAGATTGCGACTCGGATGGAAATGACCATTGAGAAGCTACGCTTTATTGCCAAATCTGCGCAGCTTCCTATCTCTTTGGAAACGCCCATTGGTAAAGAAGAGGATTCTCGCTTAGGCGACTTTATTGAGTCCGATGGCGAAACGCCAGAAGACGAAGTTTCGAAGAGTCTGCTTCGCGAAGATCTAGAAAGCGTACTTAGCACGCTAAGTCCTCGCGAACGGGACGTACTTCGTCTGCGCTACGGCCTAGACGACGGCCGGATGAAAACGCTAGAAGAGATTGGTCAAATCTTTAACGTGACCCGCGAGCGCATCCGTCAAATCGAGGCGAAAGCGCTGCGTAAGCTGCGTCATCCTAACCGCAACAGCGTACTCAAAGAGTACATTCGATAGGTTAGTGACTACCTACCAAAAAGCGACAGATTCTCTATAGTTTATAAGAGTTTGTAAGACGCAAAGGCAGCCCTAATGGTGGGGCTGTCTTTTTATATGTCTGGGCTTGCCTAAGGGTGGGACTATCTTTTGATATGAGCTTGCGAAAGAATGACCTGTGGACAGATCGCAGCAGAATTGGTACAGTTGTTCTTACTCATACTTAATTGCTACTCCACTAATTGCAATGGAACCTTTAACCCAAGCTCAGCAAGAACTGTACGACTGGCTAGTAGTTCATATCAAAGAGAATCATCATTCTCCTTCTATTCGAGAGATGATGAGAGCGATGAAGCTAAAGTCTCCTGCGCCTATTCAAAGCCGACTAGATCATCTGCGCACCAAAGGCTACATCAGCTGGACGGAAGGCAAAGCGCGAACGATTCGCCTGTTGCAAGAGTTTCAGGGCGTACCTATTTTTGGCGCGATCGCAGCGGGTTCTATGGTCGAAGCCTTTACAGACGCCACAGAGCACCTAGACCTAGCGGCACTCTCTTTTAAAACAGGCGACTTTGCTCTTAGAGTCAGAGGTGATTCTATGATTGAAGCGCTTATTGACGATGGCGATCTAGTCATCATGAGAAAAGTAGAGGAGCCTTCGCGCATTCGCAACGGCACGATTGTAGCCGCAAGGGTAGAGAGCACGACGACGCTCAAGTACTACCACCGCAAAAACGACACCGTTACGCTCAAGCCCGCTAACCCTCGCTTTGATCCAATGAATTACCCGGCTGAAGAGGTTCACATTGACGGCAAGCTGGTTGGCGTATGGCGCAATCAGGACGTTGATTAGAGACATTGATTAGAAACGCTTAGAAGCAAAGACGCCTAGAAGAATCGCGGTTCGCAACGGTGTACGCAGTTTGAGCGATCGCAAAACTGATGGGAATTTGTTGAAAGGTGTCTGAAACGACGGGGCAGGCAAACAGCGGTATAAACTTGTGAGGAGATGCCGTTGATTGATAGCTGGCAATGACTTCACAAAGCAGTGCCGCTAGTCGGCCTACGACCTTCCCCAATCGTCCATCGAGCAAAACGAACCGCGCCTTTTTTGGGGTGCTGTTTACCATAGCGCTGGTGCTGTTAACCGCAGGCATTGGCGCTTTTGGGTATCTGGTAGCAAATGGCCCGCTTGCGCTGCGTTCTCAAGGCGATCGCCCTATTGCCCTGGCCACTGCTTTTGTGCCCGCAGATGCGCCCTTTGCCTTCTCGCTGCTGACCAATCCAGACAATATCGTGGCGCAGCAGCAGGCTTTACCCAACGCCAATCCGCAGGAGGTGCTCGAAACCGCCCGACAGATTGAGCAGTCCTTTTTCAAAGATTCTCCAATAGATTACGACCGAGATATTCGGCCCTGGCTAGGAGATGAGATCACGATCGCCTGCACGACCTCAGACTTGGACTTTGATGAGGCCAACGGTCGGCAGCCAGGATATTTGCTTGCGTTTGAAATTGCGCCGGGGCGATCGCAGCAGGCCAAAGAAAGCCTACAGATCTTCTGGCAAAGACAGAGCCTGGCGGGAAGCAGTCCTCAAAGCGAACAGCTCAGCGGTGTTCGACTGCTAAGTATTGCCGCTACTCGTTCGAAAAAGATCGGCTTAAAGGCAGCTCAAGACCGTGCGATCGCAGGCCAATTTTTGCCTATGGGCGCAGCTACTGCCTTAGTGGGCAATCAGTTTGTGCTGTTCGCTAACGACGCTCAAGTCATCCGGCAGAGTCTTCGCGCGACCGAAACCGCAGCTAATCTCGCTCAAAGTAGACCCTACCGAACAGCCGCAGGCAAGCTGCCGCTAGAAAGACTAGGGCTAGCTCATCTGAGTACAGTAGCGCTCAAGGAATTTGAACTAGAACGACCCTCACCGCAAGGCTTTACCACAGTCGGCTTGAAGCTCGCACAGACCGGAGTTGCCGTCACCGCTCTGCTGCCAGAAAGCACATTCAGTGGCAGTGCAATTAATAGCTCTCAGTCGGTGAAAGAACTGACACCGCTGCTGAAGTTCATTCCACCAGAAAGCGCGATCGCCTTTGTCAGTCAAAATCTTAGCCAGCTAGAGCCGACCATTGCGGCCACCGGGCTTCCTATAGCTCTGCCGGACTTTCTGGTGCCGCCCCCTAATAGCAGCGAGGAAAACTCCGATCAGACTGTTCAATCGCCTTGGCAATGGGCAAAAGGAGACTATGCGATCGCCCAAACGCAGTCTGATAAAGCCGATTGGATACTCGTTGTTGAGAGAACAGCCGATGGCGTTGCAAAAATGGATGAATTCGCCAGATCGCAGGGCTATAGTGCTACACCGCTAACGCTTGGAGGACAAAAAGCGACTGCTTGGACCAAGCTCAAAACCCGCTCCCAGCGCAGTCGATCTAGCAGCACACTCGAAACTGAACTGCTAGGGTTGCATCTACAACCCAAACACCTACTAAATGAAGATTCATTAGATAACGACTTACTAGATGACGACTCACTGAGCGGCTACGAGATCTTTGCTAGCTCTATTACAGCCATGAATAGTGCTCTTGGCGCCCTCAACGCTCCATCTAGCTCGCTTTCAGGCAGTCCAAAATTTATTTCATCTGCGGCGGAAAACCTCAACCACACCGACAGCAACCAGGAAGGTTATCTATATATGGACTGGGCGGCGATTGCACCCATCCTCGCCCAAAGCCCCATCGTCAATAATGTAGCGTCAGCGCTACGCCCTATCACCCGTCAAATAGACCATCTCACCGCTAATAAATCAGGCGATACCCTCAACCTGTTCATCCGATTCAAGCAAAGCCAGTCTAAAAACCAGTCTAAAAGCCAGTCTGAGTAGAGCAGCCTATGAGCACTTCTTCTATCTGGCCTACCGTTACCGCTTGGGGCGAAGGCCACTCGCCCTCATCGCAAGATTATCAAAAACTCATAGACTGGGAGCTAAATCGCGCCGAGAAGATTCCTACCTGGCAGATTAATGCAGAAAATGTTCACGCTGTTCTAGAAGCTCGCGCCCAAATTTTGCAATCTCTGCACAACAGCGAAGTCGCGCTGCCGCTGCCCCACGATTGGCAAGCTCATACCGAGCTGCTGTGGACTTTCTGGCTACCGTTTGCCCAGCAGCTAGACGCCCAGCAAAAGTCTTTAGGCAGGCCGTTTATTCAAGGAATTTTAGGCGGACAGGGCACTGGCAAAACAACGCTGACCCACGGGCTGAGCGCAATTTTGAACCAGATGGGACAGACCACAGCGAAACTGTCGATAGACGATCTTTATCTGTCTTATAGCGATCGCCTAAAGCTTCAGCAGTCCGATCCGCGCCTTCTCTGGCGAGGCCCCCCCGGCACTCACGATATTAAACTGGGCATCCGTACGCTCAACGCCATCAAAACCGCCGCACCGGGTAGCCCGCTCAGCCTTCCCCAGTTCGATAAGTCTCTGCATAAGGGACAGGGCGATCGCTGCTCGCCTAATCTTCAGCCTGCGCCTAAAATCTTTTTCTTCGAAGGCTGGTTTGTAGGAGCCATACCGCTCGACGATGCTCTCTTTGCCGACCAAAGAATTACGCTACCCTCGCCCATAGAGACACCAGAAGATCGGCAATTTGCCCGCGATATGAATCGTCAGCTTAAGCGGTATCAGCCACTTTGGGCATTGCTAGATAGCCTTGTCGTCCTTGTGCAAGAAGACTACCAGCTCTCTTATGAATGGCGGCTACAGGCCGAACAGAAAATGCGGGCGGCTGGTAAAGAGAGCCTTTCAGATCGAGAAATTGCTAGCTTTGTCACATACTTTTGGCAAGCGCTGCATCCCGAGCTGTTTATCTCGCCGCTAGCAGCGCCTACCGCCAACGGGCTTAGCAGCAGGCGCAAAGCGAACTTAGCGGTAAAAGTTGGGCAGGCGCATGTTGTAAAGGCGATCTATTCTCCCTGAGAAGGGCAGCCTAGCCTGTATACGTAGCAAGTCTTAGCTTTTATAGCCTCAGCACTCCTGCGTAAACAAGTACAATGAACATCAGCCGATTCAGTATGCAAACGAGTATGGATACCGCCATTCAAGTGCTAGTGCCCTCTGGCATTCTAGATAGCACCCAAGCCGCCGAAGTCCGCACTCAGGTGAGTGAAGCGTTAGCAACCGGAACTAAGACGCTGCTTATCGACCTTAAAGACACCACGTTCATTGATAGCTCCGGATTAGGAACGCTGATCTCGGTGCTGAAGAAAGTGCGATCGCAAGGCTGCGAAATGGTCGTTTGCTCAGCGAGTCCGCAGGTGAAAATGCTGTTTGAACTTACCAGCATGGATCAGGTGTTTCAGATATACGAAGACAGAGCGGCGTTTGACGCGGCGCTTTAGCAGAAGCCAATAAAAAGCAGATAAAAAGCAAACAGAACGTAAATAAAACGACTAGCCAGCGTCGGATACATCCGCATATTGGCTAGTCGCTCTGTCTGCTGTCTATTGGATATCTGCTGTCTGCTAAATATCTGCCGCCTTTTAAGATCAGTCCCTAGAACGGAATATCGTCATACTCTGCGGCTGCCGCCGCCGGAGCTGCCGGGGCCGCAGGAACCGCTGCCGCAGAAGGCGTAGATGCTGGAGCGCTGCCAACAAATTTACCGGCTGGCATAGGCACTGGCTCATCTATATTGGCCGACTGTAGCTCGTTAATCAGCGTCACGCGCTGCACCGTCATCTCCGCCCGCTTTTCCTTGAACCCTTCAGGGCGCTCTAAAGTGTTCATGCCCAAACGACCTTCTAGCAGTACGCGATCGCCCGCCTTGTAGCGCTCTTGAACTTCTTGCGCCAAGTTTCCCCAGCCAATCACTTTCATTTGTCCGACAGCATCGCCTTCGCGCAGCCCCGGAAACTTCACCACAAACTCAGAAATAGGCGTTTGGTTATCGGCGGTGTAGCGGAGCTGCGGAGCTTCTACAATTTCGGCCATCAAGATGCAGTTATTCATACAATCGATTCCTTAATTCCCTGCTCTGCTTCAATAAATTTCTGTACTTTTTCTCGGTAGACCCGGAGCTGCCCGTCGACCCAATCTCGGCTGTCGCTGTCGGCAATAATATGCACTAACGGATCGCTTGCATCTGGCAGAACCAGCACCCAACTGCGGTCTGTCGGATCTATTATTTTAACGCCATCTATCAGCTCTGTACGCTCTTTTGGGTGGGTTTCTACAAGATAGCGCATCAATGCCCCCTTTATAGACCAAGGGCAGCGCAAGGTTTGTACTCGGTGTGCTGTACTCGGTAGCTCGTCCCATATCTGGCCGAGCGATCGCTCTTGAATTAGCAGCATCTCAATCAGCTTAGCAACGCAAAACATCGCATCAAACCCCGGATGCATCTGCGGAAAAATAAAGCCCATATCGCCGCTGCCACCGAGTACAACGTTGGCATGTTGACGACAGCCCTCCATCAGCGCAGTAGGATTTGCCTTAGTGCGAACTACTCGCCCATCATGTCGGCGAGCCAATTCTTCTATCGCGCCCGAAGCGTGGACGGGGACAACAATGGTGCCTCTAGGATGAGCGGTCAGCACCATATGCACCATGAGCGCCGTCAGCGTTTCGCCGCGAATAGGAGATCCCACTTCATCGACGAGGATCAGCTGCTCGCCGTGGGCTGAAATCTGGACGCCAAAGGTGGCTTGCAGCGCCTGCACGACTTGGCCTAGCTGCCGAAGCAAAACTTCTCGTTCAGCTAAGGAGAGCACTTTGGGGTTCAAGCTCGCATTGAGCACGACCGCATCGCAGCCAAACTTGCCTAATAGCTGAGGCAGCACCGCGCCCGATACAGCATAAACGTAGTCAATTACGATCTTAGATTTGCTGTTGCGAATCGACTCGATATTTAGGTGCTTTTCAAACGCGGTAGTGTAGGTATCAATCAGACGGCTAGGGTAGGCGACTGAGCCTATTTCATGAATTTGCGATCGCCGCATGTCTTCTTTAAAGAAGGCGCTTTCAATCTTTTTCTCTTGTCGCTTAGGGATATCAATTCCTTGCGCGTCAAAGAACTCAATCAGCACCTGGTCTGCAAACTTAGGATGCACCCGCACATGGATACCGCCCGAAACATCTAGCGTTGTCACGACGTTTCTGGCCACTGGAATGGCGATCGCCTCCAAATTCTGCACATTCACGCCCACCGACATTAGCCCCGCAATCAGCGATCGCGTCACCATGCGCGAAATTCGCCTTTGATCGCGCGATACGGTTACTTTAGACCCTGGACTTAGCGTAGAGCCATAGGCCGCCCCCAGCTTTACAGCCAGCTCCGGCGTAATATCAACGTTAGCTTTTCCAGCTACGCCGCGCAGCCCAAACAGATTGCGCTTAGCGGTATGTCCCCAAATCAGATTGATATTGAGCGTAGCCCCCGGTTCCACCTGCTTGCTAGGCCACACCCTTACGCCTGGGCTAACCTGAGCTTCTTCGCCAATCGTAGAGAGCGCACCAATAATAGCGCCTTCCATCACCTGCGCTCGATGGCCAACCCGAACCCCTCGGGCGATCGCACATCCTCGCAGCAGCGACTCATCGCCAATTACGGCCCCATTCCAAATAATCGGACGGTTCAAATGAGCATCGTGGCCTATCGTCACGTTATCGCCTACAACCGTTCCAGGCTCTAGCAGCGATCTAGCACCAATCCGACAGTTATCCCCCACCACTACCGGCGGCTGTAGCCGAGCCGTTGGGTCAATAAACGTATTTTGGCCAACGTACACCTCAGTCGTTTTTTCGGGGTAGGCATAGTCGAGATGCACTTTGCCCTGCAAGGCATCGTACTGGGCCTCGCGGTAAGCATCCAAATGGCCCACATCGCACCAGTAGCCATCGGCAATATAGCCATACATCGGCTCGCCTTCATCTAGCAGCCGAGGAAACAAGTCATTCGAAAAATCTTGCTCGCAGTCAGTCGGTAGATACTCCAAGACCTCCGGCTCTAGAATGTAAGTGCCGGTATTAACCGTATCCGAAAAGATTTCGCTCGTAGAAGGCTTCTCCAAAAAGCGAGAAATTCGTCCATCTTCCGCCGTAATCACCACGCCAAACTCAGCCGGATTAGGAACACGAGTCAGCACTAAGGTAGCCTTGGCCCCCTTCTCTCGATGGAAGTCGATGGCCTTTTGCAAATCAAAATCAGTAATGCTATCGCCGCTAATTACCAGGAAAGTATCGTCTAGCAGCTCTGCAACGCTTTTAACGCAGCCCGCAGTGCCCAAAGCCTGATCTTCTTCTACGGCGTAAGTCATGGTGACGCCAAAGCCGCTGCCGTCTTGAAAATAATCGCGCATGACATCGGGCAGATAAAACAGCGTCGCGATAATTTCGGTGATGTGATGGCGTTTGAGCAGATTGATAATATGCTCAGCAATCGGTCGATTGAGCACCGGCACCATAGGCTTAGGCAAATCGCAGGTGAGGGGTCTTAGCCGCGTACCCGAACCGCCCGCCATCAAAACTGCGCGCATAATTGCCTCCTGATTTGGCCTCTTTATTCTAGAGGGGCCAAAATACCTATTTGGCCACAGCCTTTACATCTCTGCATACTTTCTTTTCAAACAGAGCTTTTCAGACAGAAGTTCTCAAAGAGAACTTTTCAAAAAGAAACGAACCGGCCGACGATAGCGCCAAAAGTCAATAGAATAGAAAGCCAATACCTCAACAGCTAATAGCGCTCAGGAGATATCCATGGGAACTTTAATCGGCCTTATTGCTTTTACTTTTTACGGCATAGG
>Ga0115546_1002407_pt1 | contig 10786 bp, 11 predicted proteins | sample COGITO_mtgs_1004_FD_87186 | JGI IMG/M metagenome (GOLD analysis project Ga0115546, IMG submission 87186) | Pelagic marine microbial communities from North Sea - COGITO_mtgs_100413 | ecosystem: Environmental > Aquatic > Marine > Epipelagic | place: Germany:Helgoland, sampling site Kabeltonne... | reverse complement strand
GAGTTTCGGATATTTGAGACATAGTAGAAGGTGATATATTTCTGGCTTGCAAGGCCTGATTTCATATATATCAAGCCTTGCAGCCTTTTTCTACCTTTTTCCTTCTTAAGTCAGTGCCATTGAGATGCAGATGCATAAAGCTATCGACAGCGGGCGTATCTAGCTTTTGCTGCCGATAGCGAGCAGGTAGGTCTGAAGGCGATAAAAGACGGCTGTAGGTGTCCCAGATGGTGGCGTTAGAGATAACAATCGGGGCCTCTAGCTGCTCGCCGCTTTTAAGGCGTACGCCCTGCACTCTACCGGCTCGGCTGCCAGCGTGAGTGATAATTTGCTCGACATGCGTGCCTAGCCTGAGCTGCCCGCCCCATTTTGTTAACCCCCGAACCAAGGCATCGACAATGGCCCCGCTGCCCCCAACCGGATAGTCAATCACTGACTGGGCTCTTTCTCCGAACATAAAAGCCATTTCGGGCGCGACCGTTTGATCGCACTTCATGCCAGAAAGCAAGAAACATTCTAGATCGAGCAGCCGCTTGAGCCAGGGATCGCTCACATACGCGGCCATTACCTCGCCCATCGAGCGGCCCAAGTCCGGGAGATTTGGGAGCATCTGAGCGACTGCCGCCGGGTATTGCCGCAACAGTAGAGGCAATAGCTGCAAATCTGCTCTTAAAGCTAAGGTCGGAATTGCTTTTAGCGGCGCGTATATTTTCAACAGCCGCTTCTCTAGCTCGGCAAATTGATCAGCGCCTGCGGGACTAAAGTCTGAAATTGCCTGCTGATAACGCTTGCTGTCGCCATAGACAGGCAGGGTTCCTTCAGGAAAATGATAATAACCAAAGGGTTCATAAGGAACAGTTTCTATGGTCTCTTCTAAAACAGCCAGCACTTGACTAATCGGATTGGCTGACCCTAGCTCGCCTAGGCCGCAGTAGAAAGACGGGCCAGAATCGAAGGTAAATCTTTTCTTGGTAGGCTGGTTTTGCGGGTCTGTAGACGACTGATTATGCGACCTGATTTGACGGCTGAACGCATGGGCTGCGCCGCCAGGTAGGGTATGGCTTTCGCAAACGATCACTCGGCGACCATATCGCGCTAGCAGTGCGCCTGCGACGAGTCCGCCTAGCCCGCTGCCAATAATAATAATGTCTGCGGATGGCCTAGGCACATTGAACCTGCAAAAGCGTTCTTTCAATATCGGGAAGGTACTGCCTGACGAGTTCTTCTTCGGCGGGTGCGATGCCAGTAAGCGCGGCTAGTCGCCAGTCGTTGGCACTGCAAAGCTCTTGAATTTCCTGCTGAATTTTCTCTCGCTCTTGACGTTTTTCTACCGTGCTCAGCGCTGGAGCAGTTTCTATCTCACTGAGTCGCTGGTTTAGCCGCCCTGACTCGCGTTTGGCAAAAGCCTGAACAGCTTCTGTTTGAGCCTGAACGCCGCCTGCTTTGATAACGGAATACACTTCCATAAGCCGATAATAGGCTTGCAGGTAAGTCTCATCACCTTTGGGGAGGGCCGGGCCGAGACGACTGCGGGTATTGGCGATGCGCTTGCGCTGCTGCCACCATTCCAGCAGCAGGGGAATAGAAGCGCTGCTGACAAGTGTAGTAGGAGTAGTGGACGAGTTTCGTAGAGGCATGGATGATTTTCCCAAAAAAATAACTCGTGAGAGGGTTTTGTGAGCGCGGCTAAACGTTCGCCAAACTTTCTATAGCCGGTCTTTTGTGACTATAGATGACCCTAAATGTGCAAGGTGGATGTATATCTATCTAAAATCTGTAAATGCTACATAATTTAGAATAATTTGGAAGCCTGGAAAAGAGCGCTGGTTCTTATCTTAGAACGTCATTTGATTTTCGCAACGCCTAAGCTTAAAGAGCTTACAACTTTAGATCTATACAGATCTATACTGATGCATAAGCAACATAAATATGACAACCCGCGTACTGTGTTCTATCCTCTTTGTTTTGGCGGTTTTACAAATATCTGAGGCGGCTGATATAGAGGTCGTCTGCCCATTCACTGATGGCTTTTTATGGCACTTAAGGCAGTTTTATTTAGCTTCAACGGCATCATGATCAACGATGAGGCCATTCGTGAAACGTTGAGCAATCAGCTTTTGCTAGATGAAAACCTGCGCCCGGATGAGGATGACTATCGGCAGGTGTGTTTGGGGAGAAGCGATCGCGCCTGTCTAAAAACCCTTCTCGCTCAGCGAGGTCGCACTATGGATGACGAGGGTTTAGACAAGCTTCTCGTTAAGAAGTCGGCGGCCTATCAAGACTGGCTAGATGACTTAGAAAAGCTGCCGCTGTATCCGGGGCTAGATGATTTAATTTTTCGCTGTCGGGCGGCTCAAGTAAAAATGGCGATTGTGGCGGGCGCTCAGCGGCAGCAGGTCATCAGCGCTTTGAATCGAACAGAATTTTCAGATTACTTTTCGGTTATTGTTGCCGGGGAAGACGTAAGCGCTGACAACAGCAAGCCTGCTCCGGATGGTTATTTGCAGGCGATCGCACAGCTAAATGCCCGCTACCCTAACTTGAATGCGCAGCCAGATGAATGCATCGCGATTGAAGCTTCTTTTGCAGGCATTGAGGCGGCGCAAACCGCAAACATTGCCGCTGTTGGTGTGGCGCATGTGTATCCCAACCACATGCTGCAGCGGCGAGCGACCTGGGTAGTGGATTATCTGCGAGAGATCAAGCTGGATTGGATTAGCGAGAAGTTTGGCGGTGAGCTAACGAATACTGATTTTAGGAGCACTGGTTCTAAGCGCACCGATTTCGAGAGCACTGATTCCAAGAGCACTGGTTTCGAGGCCGAACCAGAAACCGAATCAGAAACTGAAGTCGATACCGAAATAGAAGCTGAAGGGACCGAAGCAGAGACCAAAATAGAAACTACTGAAGAAACAACATCGGAGTCCTCATCAGAAAAGTAGGCCGATCGCGAAGCGCTGACGATTTTTCCAGTCCCCGTTTCTTTAGTCCTCGTTTCTTCAGGCCCCCGCGCCTTCTGTGATAAAGACAGGCTCTCTGGCTGAGAGCAGCTTTAGAACGGCCAATAGACTATTAATATTCCATCAAAAATGGTCAATATGCTGGGGCACTAGGGCAAAATACTTATGTACACCCACTGAAAGGCTATCTGGATCTGGCCTTTATTCTGACGAAATGAATAGAGATAAGACAGTCCAAAGACGGTGGTAGCAAGCCCCTTGCTTACTTTACGATCTACACCAGGTTCTGTATCAATGCCCCTTATATCTAACGCCCATTTTGTGCAAAGTCATTTAGCAGTTAAAAATTATGTCAGCGATTACCCAATTCAAACCAACGACTGTTCATCGCACCTCTAAAAACTCTGAGACGAAAGCGCCTAAAGCAAAATCAGATGAGGCTGTTAAGTCGCTTGCTAAAGAAAAGCAGCAAGACTGCCCTCAGCCAGATGAAGCGACAAATCGCAGCGCAGACGGCATTAACGCAGACAACCGCAGCGTAGAAAACTGTCCTCAAGAAAGTGAAAAGGGCGCGGCACTTAAATCGCAGCCTGCATCCGAGCCAGTTATGGTTCAGCCTGCTGACTTGTGGCGTAAAAACTGTAGCAAGCCACATCGAATTTAAGCGGATTTAGGGCGATCGCACCTCCCGTACCCCTACGGCAGATACGGGACAGCCAGCCTCGCCCTTCCAAGTAAAATACGCTTACAACACGCTATAAAACGCCTTTAGAGCTTGGAATGCTCTGTGCCCGCCGTGGGTCTACTTCGGTCGCCATCCGCATGGCGCGCGCAAACGCCTTGAAAGTTGCCTCGATAATGTGGTGAGAGTTAAGGCCGTCTAGCTGACGAATATGCAGCGTCAGCTGTGCATGATTAACAATCGCCACAAAAAACTCGCGCACGAGCTGGGTGTCGTAGGTACCCACTCGCTGAGTTGGAATCTCTAAGCCGTAGCTCAGGTGAGGCCGCCCCGAAAAGTCTAGAGAGATTTGGACGAGGGCCTCGTCTAGCGGGGCCACAAAATGACCAAAGCGAGTAATTCCTTTGCGATCGCCTAGCGCCTCAGCTAGCGCCATTCCTAGCGTAATACCGACATCTTCGTTGGTATGGTGGTCGTCAATTTCAATATCGCCAGTGGCTCGAACCTCTAGGTCAAATAGACCGTGCGAGGCAATTTGATGCAGCATATGGTCTAAGAAAGGAATGCCTGTCTCTGCCGTGCAGTTGCCGGTTCCGTCTACGTTCAGCGTTACCTGTACATCGGTTTCTTTGGTCGTACGGCTTTTTGACGCGATGCGCGCGCGCTGCACTAAGTTTGCCTCTGCTGACGAAGCCGCCGAAGAGGAGTTTGCCGAAGAGGAAGCTGCCGAAGAAGAAGCGCTAGCGGATGAGACTGGGCGGGTACTAGAAACCATAGCTTGTGAGGTGAATGAGCAAACCCTTAGCAAGAAGCCAATTAGCAAGAAGCAAATTAGTAAGAGGCCAATAAGGGTCAAACAGAATTGAGCTGTCTTCTTAATTCTACGATCTTCACCGCCATCTAAAAGCTGTCGTCTAAAAGCTCTGAAATGGGGGCTTTGGCTCCGCTTAGCCCATAGCCACAACGCTGCTCAGCGCGCAACTATTCTCAACGATGAATTGAATCTAAACGAAAGAACGCGCATAATAGGCGCATAAAACACCCGTTTGGCGAGGCGTAACCCTATGTCTATTAGCGAACTAAACCAATTCATGACTTATGTACTGGATGGTTGGCTCCTTTTTAGCGCAAGCTCTGTGGGGATTGGCCTGGTTTCTTTTGTCTCCCGCCGCATTCAAGAAGACATTGCCGCAGAGAATTTGGCGATCGCACAGGCTACAGAGGCCCCCGCCAGCGTTACCGAAGCAGCAGAAAGTACCGTAGTTCAGACAGCCAATGAAGAGAGTAATGAAGCGGCTCGGCTAGAAGAAGTCGCTGCTGTTTCAGAACAGCTCGCTAAAAATAAAGGCAAGCAGTCAGATACCTCATCAGTTTCCGTGTCTACGTAAGTAGCCGGGTTTGAGCCAGCTTTACTCCCAGCTTGGCACTTTAAACCAGTCTTGCAAAAAACCTGTCAGCAGCTGAATTTTTGTAGAGAGATGGCGGTTTGCGGCGTAGCAAAGGTGGGCGGAGAGCGGCGTTGGGCTGTAGTCTGGCAGCACCGTTGTCAGCGCTCCAGATTTGAGGGCATCGCCGACAATAAAAGTGGGTAAAAGGGCAATGCCGACACCAGCGATCGCGCCTTCTTTTAGCACTTCCCCATTATTGGAGTAGCACCGGCACTTTAGCGGAACCGTATAGCGCCGATCGGGTCCATTCAAATGCCATTTGCTGCCCGTTGCCAAGTGCCCATATTTTAGACAGTCGTGCTGACGTAAATCGTCAGGATGCGTTGGCACGCCTCGTTTTGATAAATAGTCAGGCGCGGCACACAGAATGCGGCGGATGGGCGCGATCGCATGGCTAATCAGGGCCTCTTCTCGATCGACTTCGGCAATTCGCAGCGTCACGTCAAAGCCTTCTTCGATCAGATCAATAAAGCGATCGCTCAGCGTCATCTGTACTTGAATATCCGGGTACTGATGCATGAAGCGTGCGATCGCCGCCGCCAAATGCATAGTGCCAAACGACATGGGCGCATTCATCCGCAGCGTTCCTTTCGGCTCCGCCTGCATCTGACTCACCGACAGCTCCGCCGCCTTGACCTCCGCCAAAATATCCACACAGCGCTCATAGTAGGCTCTGCCCATATCGGTTGGGCTTACCCGCCGCGTCGTCCGCTGCAATAGCTGCACCCCCAAATCCTGCTCTAGCTGCGCCACTAGCTTATTTACCACCGAGCGCGACTGTCCCACATGCCGCCCCGCCGCCGCAAATCCACCGTGATTTACCACTTCAGTAAAGACTCGCATACTCTCTAGCTTGTCCATATTGCCCTGCTGATTGTTGACTCTATTGTATCTAGAATAAATACAATCTGCCCATAAAATAGACTATTGTCATTTATATAAGCTCAATACATAATAAAAACAAGCAAACAACGTCGCTATGGAGATAAAGACCCCAGATGTTAACAATCCGCAAAGCAGAAGATCGCGGCACCTCAAAATTTAGCTGGCTCAACAGTCAGCACACCTTTTTTTTTGGGGGCTATATGGATCCTGGCAATGTGGGATTTAGCGATCTGCGCGTTATCAACGAAGACCGCGTTATTCCAGGTGCAGGCTTTGGCACGCATGGCCATCGCGATATGGAAATTATCTCTTATGTGATTGAAGGCGAGCTTGCCCACCGCGACAGCATGGGGACAGGATCTGTTATTCGCCCTGGCGACATCCAGCGCATGAGTGCAGGCACTGGCGTCACCCACAGCGAGATGAATGCCTCTAAAGACAACCCGGTTCATTTTCTGCAAATCTGGATTTTGCCTGAAAGCAAAGGCATTGACCCTGGCTACGAGCAAAAGCACTTTGCCCCCGAAACCAGACAGGACCAGTGGCGATTGGTTGGCTCGCAAGATGGCAGAGACGGCTCTGTTATCATTCACCAAGATGTCAGCTTCTACGCTGCAACCCTTGATGCAGGAAAGCGTTTAAGCTACAACCTATCGTCAGATCGCAAGGCTTGGCTTCAGGTTGTAAGGGGCGCAGTTGAGCTGGATGGTCAAACAGTAAAAGCTGGAGATGGCGTCGCCTTTGCAGACTTTGACTCTGTTGTTATTACCGGTAAAGATCAAGAAACAGAAGTTCTGCTATTTGACCTAGCCGCATAGACAGCCGCATAGACAGCGTCTGCGCATTCAGCAGGATAACCCCAATCGCTATCCTGCTGAAACCCCGCGCTTAAAAAGGAAACGCCCAACAGGTTACACGTCAGACAAGTTACCTACCAGAATATAATCAGAACATATTAGACAAGCTATGAAAATTCTCCGCATTGACTCTAGTGCCCGCTATACAAACTCAGTGAGTCGTCAGCTAACCGATGAACTGATCGGCCAGCTAAAAGAACAACACACTGATGTAGAAGTTGTTGTACGTGATGTGGCCAAAGGGCTACCGTTTGTAGACGAAGCAATGGTCAGTGCCTACAACACGCCAGCAGAAGATCGTACTGAGGCGCAACAAGAACTGCTCCAGCCCTCAAACGAGCTAGTCGAAGAGCTTCAGGCTGCCGATGTGCTGATTATTGGCTGTCCTATTTACAATTTTTCTGTTCCGGCGGCGCTAAAAGCCTATATCGATCTTGTCGCCAGAGCAGGGCTTACGTTTACCTATTCATCTGACGGGCCAAAAGGGCTGCTGCGCGATCGCAAAACCTATCTCATCATCACCTCCGGCGGCACCCCCGTTGGTTCCGAGATTGACTACACCAGCGGCTATCTCAAGCATATCCTCAGCTTTTTGGGCATTACTGACGTAGAAATATTCGCTGCCGACAGCCTCTCTCGTACTGGTTCAGAAAAGCTAAATCAGGTACAAAAGCAGATCGCTGACACTGTTCTATAGCTGTTCTATAGCTTCTATCCCGCTAGGTTTCTATTGCGCTAGGTCGTCCTGATGCTAGATCGCCCTTATGCTAGGTCACCCTTATGCTAGGGTGCGATCGCCCCTAAAACCTGGCCTGCGTGCTCACTACTTACCTGATCGGTCACAAAAGCCTCGCCCAGAGCCTTTGGCAGCACAAAGCGAACCTTTCCCTCTTTCACCTTTTTATCGCTCTTAAGCGCAATCAAAATGTCATCAATGCTAATGCCTTTGGGCAATCGCGTCGGTAGCTGAGTTTTCTCTAGCAGTGCCTGCTGTCGTTGGGTCAAAGTACTATCCCAGCGGCTTTGATCCATTGTTTCAGCAATTTTTGCCGCTGCCACCATGCCAATCGCGACTGCCTCGCCATGATTAATTTGGCTATAACCGGTCAAGCTTTCCACCGCATGACCCACCGTATGCCCATAGTTCAAAATGGCCCGAATGCCCGCTTCTTTTACATCTTGACTCACCACATCCGCCTTGGCCTGACAGGACTGCTCTAGCATCGTTTGTAGCAGCTCGTCTTTCACCTCGGCAAAATCATCGAGCCGATCCGCAGCCTCCAGCGCGGTAAACAAAGGCTCGTCCCAAATGACGCCGTACTTGATTACTTCAGCAACACCGGCCCTAAATTCGCGCACTGGCAGCGTCTCTAATACCTGCGGATCAATCAGCACCAGTCGTGGCTGGTGAAACGCGCCAATCAGGTTTTTGCCTTTGGGATGATTAACCCCGGTTTTGCCTCCCATTGACGCATCTACCATTGCCAACAGCGAAGTGGGCACCTGTACAACAGCGATGCCGCGCAGCCAGGTAGCGGCGGCAAACCCAGTCATGTCGCCAATGACGCCGCCGCCAAGGGCGACCATTGCTGAGCTGCGCTCTAGGCGATTTTCGTAGGCCGCGTCGTGAATTTTAGCGATGGAGGCGATGGTTTTGTACTGTTCGCCTGCGGGGAGACTGCAGTGACAAACGCTGTAGCCTGCCTGGGTAAGCGATGCGATCGCCCGCTCTCCATACAGCTCAAACACCACCGGATTTGATACCACCAACACCTTTTGAACTGGTTTGACTAGTGGCTGATCTTCAGCGGCCAGCCACGGTCCTAAGTAATCTAAGCCACCCGGTGCAATGCGAATGTCGTACGAGTCTTGAGGCAGATTGACACGGATTGTAGTCTTCATGGTGGTCTTTATGCTTCATAGTACATTTTATAGTCTATGCAGCTACAGAAACAGCGCAATTTCTAGCCTTAAGCGGTTACCTTTTCGAAAGTGCATACGCATATGTGTGCATGTGTATGCACTTTTTTCTTCCCATTTTTGCGGATACGAGTGGACTGACATTCCGGGCATTGCACAGCGGAGAAAAACTCAGAATATCTCTCTATTATGCAGCGCCGCCGCTAGAACTCATCATCCGAGGTAAAAGCCCCCCGGAAGCGTAGCGAATATGTCCACAGGAAGCGTTACACCAACACCTTCTACAATGGCTATCAAATCATCAGTAGAAGCTAATGAAATATTCAAGCTCCCATTAATAATTTGTTGAGAATACTCGCCGGGAAGACCAGATAGCGCGAGAGAATCTTTACCAATATCAAAGCTACGGATTAAAGCAACGTCACTGTCACTAAAACCCAAATAGAATTTTTGATTTTGTGAGGGATTACCCAAAGCAAACGAATCTTCTCCGTCCGAATTGCCGATGAGAATATCTCTCGTTCCGCTGCCTGTCGAACCTACAGTAAATTCTCCAGTGAGAAAATCAACTGAGGTCAAGTCTAAACCTATAATTGACGATAAATCTCCACCAAAACTCCGAACAATATCATTACCTCCGGTGCCTGAAAAGACAGCATCTCTGTCATTCTCAAACTGACCAAATTTCAAGTAGTGTTCGTATCCGGAATCCAGAGATCCAAATCTAACGGCACCAGCAATATCTGAATGATTCTGAAGATATAAGGATTCATCGAAATATGTTCCAGAACGTCCTTCGGCCCTACCAAATCGGGCGAAATGATCGAATCCTGAAGCTAACGCTCCACGTGCCACTGCATCAGCAACATCTGTATTATCTCGAAGGTAAAATCCTTCATTGAAGTCAGTGCCACCAACACGTCCCTCGGCTAATCCGGCTACCAGGAAGTGTTGTAATCCAGAAGAGAAACTACCGCTTGCCACAGCATCAGCGACATCCGGATTTGCAGCGAGGTAATATTGCTCATTAAAAAGCGCATCGTAACGACTCTCATTAGAATCTTCTGGAAGCACAAAGTTAACAAAGTGCTGTAACCCAGAACTTAGTGCACCAGCGCTAATAGCCCCAGCGACATCAGGATAAGCCCGCAAATAAGCCTGCTCATTATAAAGTCCTGTGCTAAGACGACCTTCAGCCTCTCCGAAACGAATAAAATGTTCCAACCCAGAACTAAAACCGCCCGAATTTACGACTGCAGCAACATCTGCGTTCACTTGTAAGTAAAGTTGCTCGTCGTACAAAGGAGAAACTCCTGTTCGCCCTTCAGCCAATCCAAACTGTCGAAAATGTTCCAATCCAGAAGGGAAAATACCGTTGGCCACAGCGTTCGCAACATCTGGATTAGATAATCTGTAAAAGCTCTCATCAAAGATATCAAAGCTCATTGAAAATCTCCATTGGTAAATTCGTAGACCTACAGGAAACCTTTGAAAGATGGCTTTTAACTCGTCAACAAAGGTAGCGCTATAGAATATTACGAAATATTTTTAATAGATTATTTCAGCGATAGTTTAAAACAGTTTCGTCGCTGTAAATCTCTTCGCTAGCGTATCTGCTTTTGTCTCTTATCTTTTACTTATCTGTAAGCTTTACCTTTTGCTTACATTCTCCTTACGATCTTTAGGCAAAACTTCAAAAAATATTTTCGCAAGGTGATCAAAAGAAAGTCATCTTTTTTTAAGCTTTTTGGAAAGCGCTTGCTGTACCGATTTGTGCTGTGAGCTTCCTATCTATTCAATCTTGAGAAGCTAACTTCAAGGCAACTAGTAGAAATAGCTTTACGAATACTTGTACTTGCTTTAGCACTTCTTCCACTGATTGCTTGATTTCTGCAATAGACTCTCAAAGAGTAGACCTCTTGCAAAAATGATTATGTGCTAGTTTAAGAGGCTTTTCTCTCCATCCTACTTAGGCCAAGCTAAGCTCATAGTTGTAGAGTGCCGCAATGATATTGAAGCGCAGACCATAGCGCT
>Ga0115546_1002388_pt1 | contig 10834 bp, 9 predicted proteins | sample COGITO_mtgs_1004_FD_87186 | JGI IMG/M metagenome (GOLD analysis project Ga0115546, IMG submission 87186) | Pelagic marine microbial communities from North Sea - COGITO_mtgs_100413 | ecosystem: Environmental > Aquatic > Marine > Epipelagic | place: Germany:Helgoland, sampling site Kabeltonne... | reverse complement strand
GGCAGTGTTACCGCCTTTGCAAATAGTCAGTGGCACAACAGCGCCCTACATAGCTCAGGCTTTGGATTTAAAAAACAGCGCTAAATCCAACCCAGCGTCTACACAATTGTATTTTAATCAACAACAATCCCCGCAAGAATGCGTGGATTATTTTTCAAGCTTTAGTTATGAGAACGTTTTGGCGTTTAACAATGCCAAGGGGAAACAATGATAGTGGTGGTACAAAGGGTCAAACACTGCTCGGTGGTTGTCAATACACAGTGCATTGCTCACATTGATGCAGGTGTTATGGCGTTGGTGTGCGCCGAACTTGCTGACGAAAAAAACGCCCCGGTGCCGCTTGCAGATACATTAGTCAAGCTGCGCATACTCGACGATAACGGCAAAATGAACAAGTCCCTACTGGACACGCCAACCCATAATTTACTGCTTATTCCGCAATTTACTTTGGCGGCGGATTGTCGTAAGGGCAACCGACCAAGCTTTACTCAAGCGGCGCCCCCAGAGGTAGGTCGTCTTATTTTTGAGCGCTTCCATCAACGTTGCCAAGCATTATTACAACGCGACGTGGCCATTGGTGAATTTGGCGCAGAAATGGATGTTTCGTTATGCAACCATGGGCCAGCGACTTTTATTTTGCGCTAATACTCCACAAGTCTACTACTTCGCCGTCACCGACGGCGTCACTCTAAGCACTTCTTCCACTGTGGTCAAACCATGAGCCACCTTTTGAGCGCCAGCCAAACGTAGGCTTTTCATACCCTGCTCAAAGGCTTTTTGGCGGATGACATCGATACTGCTGTTGTCACTGACAAGTTCTTTAAGTTCATGAGACATACTTAAAATTTCATACACGCCTATTCGCCCATAGTAGCCGGTTTCACGACAGGCTAAACAGCCTTGTGGCTGATACACTTGCTCTGGCTTTTTAGCTTTCCACGGCGAGGTCATTAATCGCCACTGCTCTTGGGTCAAATGAGTTGGCGCCTTGCATTCAGGGCACAGTGTTCGCAACAATCGTTGCGCCATAACACCGTTGACAGTTGCAGCGACTAAATAAGGTGCTATACCAAGATCAATTAGTCGAGTCACCGCCGATGCTGCATCGGTGGTGTGCAAAGTAGAAATCACTAAATGCCCGGTTAATGCCGCTTGAATCGCCATTTCTGCCGTGGCAAGATCACGAATTTCACCCACCATAATAATGTCTGGATCCTGTCGCAACAGCGCCCTTAAGCCTTCGGCAAAGCCCAAATCCATCTGAGGCTGGACTTGCATTTGATTAAAGCTTGCTTCGACCATTTCAATAGGATCTTCAATGGTGCAGACATTAACTCGGCTATTGGCCATTTGCTTGAGAGTTGAATACAAGGTGGTGGTCTTACCAGAACCCGTGGGGCCGGTGACCAGCACAATACCATTGGGCTTAGAGACGAACGATTGCCACAAGGTGTAGTTATCAACGGTTAAGCCAAGCTCTTGAAAGCTACGGACTAAAACGTCTGGATCGAAAATTCGCATCACCAGCTTTTCGCCAAATGCAGTTGGTAAGGTTGCCAATCGCAATTCAGTTTCTTGACCATCTGGCGTTGCGGTTTTCAGGCGGCCATCTTGTGGACGGCGTTTTTCAGCCACGTTCATACGACCAAGAATCTTAATCCGACTGACCACGGCGGCCATCACCACTGGCGGTAACTCATAGACATCATGCAAGACACCATCAATACGAAATCGAATACGTCCCTTGTCTCGCCTTGGTTCTAAGTGAATATCACTCGACCTTTGATCAAAGGCATACTGCAGCAACCAATCGACAATTTTCACTATATGTTGATCGTTGGCATCAGCGGCTTTAAGCTCACCTATTTGCAGCAACTGCTCAAAATTCGAGCCTTTCATTGGGTCTTTAGTGGTAGCGTTGGCGACACTTTTACTGAGGTTATAGAATTCAAGCGTGTATCTTAGCAAATCAGCCGGATTCACTATCACCATGCGAAATTGTTTGTTGCGTACCACCTGAGCAAGGCCCTGCTGCCACTCCATGTGAAATGGCTGGCTAGTTGCAATCACAATTTCAGTTGGGTTGACCTCCACCGCTAAAATAGCGTGCCGATGAGCAAACTGGTAGGACATCACTTGAGTAATTGCAGGGACATCGACCTTCATAGGGTCAATATTGTACACAGGTAACGACGCTTTTTGCGCTAACCACTCCGTTAACAAAGTTACGTCTAAATCAACAGCTGGTAATAAATCTCGTTTGATATTGGCGCTGGCAATCTGTGTGAAAGGATGAGCCATCACCTGACGGCTAGCGCCAGGCAAACCCGCAATCATATTGGCATCTTCGCTGGAAAGCCATTGATCTCGCTTGAGTTCTTCTAAAACCCACACTAAATTGAGGGTCAGTGAGTGAGACGATCGAAATGGTGCAACACTTGACACAAATAACTCCTTTTGTGCAGACAACTTGTCAAATCCTTTGACCAGACGTACATAATAGGCTAGTCACCAAAGCATTTTATATTGACGGCTTTGAATGGCTAAAAAACTGATACAATTATCAGTATATCTTGTTTTAGCAAACTTGGTATTTCTACCTTGCTGTATGCAAAACAATCTTGCTATTATCGTCCTCGTGTGACTTGAGGTTCTCCGCCTTAATCTCTTTATGTATTCGTAAATCTTGATAAAGTCCAGGTTTATAATGCTTTAAGGGTGGATACTGCAACCTGGTGTTTATGGGCGTTGAGGGCTTAATCTGGATCTCAAACTCAGCACAATAGTCTAGAAACATATAAAACGAGAATAATGTGAAACTTGGACTTAATCTGTTACTGACAACCTTAAGTAAAACATCAAAACAAATTGGTATTTTAGTCTTAAGTGTTGTTCTCACTCGGTATCTGACGAAAACCGATTATGGTACCTACCTACACGTCCAATTGATTGCAAATGTGGCCATTTGGTCTTTTATGCTCGGCATCCCTCATAGCGTGTATTACTTTTTACCAAGAGTAAAACAGCAACGTCGACTTCTTTTAGCCACTATTGGCATTGTCTGCACTATTGCTGCTATTGTCTGTGCAGGCATTTTACTGCTTGGCGATCAACTGGCCCTTATTCTCAACAATCCAAGCCTTAATAACCTTATTCTATTAACTGCTGGTATTGCCATTTTTCAAATTCCCTTGTCTATTTTCGAACCGACTATGATTGCCGCTAATCGAGTAGGCACGTTTATCAAATACGATTCAGTGTTTAATATTACCTTCTTTTTTGTCGTGTTTACGCCAGCAGTGCTGACACAAGATGTCGACACTATTTTATACAGTTTGGTCATCTATCACGGCGTGCAAATGCTCATTATCTTGGGCCTTTTAATCCAAACAGCGCTACAACATGACAATAATCAAGAAGGGGTGGACTATTCAGTTGCAGAGCAGTTTAACTACTCCCTGCCCATCGGCTTATCTCAAGGCATATTTGAACTGGCCAGATACGGCGACAAAGTAATTGTTAGCCATTTTTTTGATCCAGCCACCCTGGCAGTGTATGCCCGAGGTGCCATGGACATCCCCATATTAAGCATTGTCAATAATACTATCGACAATCTAATGATGCCTCAACTCATGGAAGCGTATAAAAATCAATGCGCTAAAACACTGTTACACCTTTGGCATAACACCATCGCGTTAACAGCTTCATTCATGTACCCAAGCTTCTTTTTTCTGGTGTTTACCGCGCCTTATTTAATCCCTGGGCTGTACGGTGACGACTATCGGGAAGCAGTACCCATTTTTCAAATTTACTCGTGCGGTATTTTATTTCGGGTTTCCACTTATAATGTTATTGTTAGGGTTATTGGTAAAACAGGCATGATGGCTTGGGTGGCGACCTTTTCCGAAACCGCTAATATAATAGGCACCATACTATTAGTGCAGCATTACGGTCTGTGGGGCGCGCCCTTTGCCACAGTGCTGGCCACCGGTTGTATTGTACTCGGCTATTTAATCGGTATTTCTTACCGCTTAAAAGTGTCTTTAATCGATATCTTTCCCTGGAAAATTATATTTGGAGTAGGCTTGTTAGCAGGGCTTGCAGTAGTGCCCTTGATGCCCATTCATTATCTAATTCAAACCCAACAGCTTGACCTTGGTAATTGGTCCACCCTGGGTATTATGTCAATCCTTTATACTTTTACATATTGGTGTTTGATGCGCTTTTTACCAGTGCTGCAAGTTGAGCATCGTGACATGCTGCGATCAATGCTGCCGTACCGGCTTAAGTTTTTAGTCTAACACTGGTATACTTGCACACTTGACATGCACACTTGACACGTACACTGCCAACTTGGCAATCGCGTATTTTTAGGAGTTTTTATGACAGACGTTTCAACACTCGACACCATCAAACAGCAAATTGCTGAGCATGCAGTCATTTTATACATGAAAGGTAACCCACAATTTCCTCAGTGCGGTTTCTCAGCGCGAGCCGTGGACATCCTCACCAAATACAACAAGCCTTTCGCCTTCGTTAATATTTTGGACCATCCAGATATTCGATCTGAATTACCAAAATATGCCAATTGGCCTACTTTTCCTCAGTTGTGGATTCAAGGCGAGTTAATCGGTGGGTCAGACATTATTATGGAAATGGCCCAAGCGGGTGAGCTAGAGCCTATGGTGATAAAAGCCACAGACAATGCGCAAAGTGAAAGCCAAGCTTAATTTAGTGTGTGATACCCCAGACTATTTTTTTACGCAGCACGCTAGCAATTACCGCTGGCGGCGTAAAACCTGCAATCAATTGACTGGTGAGCTGCTCTTTGCTGTAACGCCATTTGGGTTCACGCTTTTCAATTACCTTAGCGAGGATGCCTTCTCGTAAATCACCATCTTTATACAGCTTGGCGGCAAGCCAATAATCTTCTTCAAACACTTTTTGTAAATCGTGATTAATTGAACGCTTCAGCATAATATCTGTCATGCAGATGCTTAAAGGCGACTGGTGATCAATCCCGCGTGGATCAAGGGTGAATAAATCTGGATGAGTTGTGGCATAGTATTTGGCCAAAGCCACTAAATCGTCATACCAGGGCACATCTGGGTAATCCCAATAAAAATCACACCAGTCATGAATGGCTTTTGGCACAAGCAAAGGTTGATCACTCCAGGAAGCGCCACCCAGATCAAAAGCATCATCTTCTGATGCATATTCGATATCAACATCAGTTTTGGCTTGCTCGACAGCCCACTTAGCAACAAAATCGACAATAGGCCCGTCTGCTTCACGCCACTGGCTGACTCGCTCATAAAGGTGAGACACTAAAATATTGCGATCTTGCTTGGGAATAATGTGATCGACAATGTGCAATGCTTGTGCAAGTTTAGGCGTAAAATAAGCGCCTGTTAAACCAAGCCATGCGCCTAAACCTCGCGGCAAACGCGCTAATTGATAGCGATAACCAACATCTGGAAAAAAGCCAATCGCAGTTTCAGGCATGGCGAACACAGCGTCAGCAATGCAGAGCTTCAATGCGCCTGACGCCATCAACCCTATACCGCCACCCATCACATAACCATGCATAAGATGGACGATAGGCTTGGGATAGGTGTAGAGCGCAAAATCTAAGCGGTATTCCTTCGCTAAAAACGTCACAGAATTATCGTCATGCAGGGCTTTAATATCACCACCGGCACAATAACCGCGCTCGCCATTGCCTTTTATGATCACCATGGCAATGGCATCGTCACTTGCCCACAAGTGCAATTGCCGCTCCAAAGCGTCGATCATACTGTGGTTCAAGGCATTAAGAGCCGCAGGTCGATTTAAACTAATCACCCCTACTTCAATGCCCAACTGATTAGTGAGCAATTTGTGAATTCGTAAATCCGGACTTTCCATTGACATCCTTTAAAGACAAGAGCTCATGTTTGTGATTGTTTAAAATCGAGCATTCGATTCAGTGGTAAACGAGCCTTAACAACAACCTCTTGATCTATACAAATTTCTTGCGGCCAGGTTTGAGCATTACGGATTGAGTGTAGCTTGCTTTGCGCCCGAGCGGCTAAAGCGGACTGCAACACTTGATCAAGCTGAGCCAATGAATTCATGGCCATCCAAGGGCAATGCGCACAGCTTCGACATGTGGCGCCAGCACCACCGGTGGGCGCATCAAGGAGGACTTTACCAGGAGCAGCCTGTTGCATTTTATAAAAAATGGCACGATCCGTCGCCACAATGCAATGCACATTGGGCAGCTCTTTTGCCGCTTTTATTAATTGGCTGGTGGAGCCAACCACATCCGCCAAGGCAATCACCGACTCTGGAGACTCTGGATGCACCAACACGGCGGCGTCTGGATAAATAGCTTTTAGCGCTTGAATACCACTGGCTTTAAATTCCTCATGCACCACGCAGCTGCCTTGCCACAGCAGCATATCGGCACCGGTTTTTTGCTGGACATAATGGCCAAGATACTTATCTGGCGCCCACAAAATTGTTTGACCTAAACTGTCCAGATGATCCACCACATCAAGCGCAATACTAGACGTCACCACCCAATCAGCTCGCGCCTTCACTGCTGCAGATGTATTGGCATAGACCACCACAGTGCGTTCAGGATGTTGGTCACAAAATGCCGCGAATTCATCGATTGGGCAACCAATATCTAATGAACAAGTGGCTTCGAGAGTGGGCATGATCACCCGTTTATCTGGCGTGAGAATCTTGGCGGTTTCACCCATGAAACGCACCCCCGCCACCACAATGACCTGGGCATCAGATTCAGCGCCAAAGCGCGCCATTTCTAAAGAATCAGACACACAGCCGCCAGTGGCATCAGCTAAAGCTTGAATGCGAGCGTCTGTATAATAGTGAGCGACCAGCACAGCATTAAGTTGCTTGAGTGCAGCGGTACAAGAGTCTAAGTATTGATCATCGTCAATGGCCGGTTGCGGTTGAGATAGAGCAATAGACAATGCGTGTTCAACGGTTGAAGATGATGAGGTCATGACCGCTCCTTGATAAGCGGCTCATGGTTTTGAGGCATGAGCAACTAGAAAACCTTTAATTTACATGGTCTTCAGAAGGACTACAAGTTAGACTAACCGCCTAACTGGTTGTTTCATTTGCCTGCGCTGCTTGTCTTTCTTCTTCAGACAAGGCCGTTAATCGAATACCCACACCTTGAATAGTGTGAATAAGTGGCTCTTGGAAAGGCCGATCAATCGCTTTGCGAATTTTATAAAGATGGCTACGTAAAGTGTCGGAATCTGGTAAATCCTCACCCCAAAGCTCAGCTTCAATAGATTGCCTGGACACAACGTTTGGTGACTCGCGCATTAAGATGCGTAAGATTTTTAAACAAGTTGGTGATAGCTGCAATATCTGGCTCGCCCTGGTCACTTCCGATTTTTTGACGTTATAGCAAAGGTCGGCAACTTCGTAAACGCCATTGACCACCTCACCACGGCTGCGGCGGATATGAGCGATTACTCGGGCTTCAAGTTCAGGCAGGTGGACAGGTTTTACCAAATAATCATCACAGCCAGCGGCAAAGCCTTTGAGTTTTTCTTCGTTAGAATCACGAGCAGTTAAAATAATCACTGGCGTGTCTCGACCTACTCTTTCTCGTAGCTGCTCAAGTACTTTAATACCGTCCATCTCTGGTAGACCTAGATCAAGCACCACAGCGTCGTAGCGTTCTTCTGACGCTAACTGCAGCGCGCTTCGACCGTCATAAGCATAATCTACACTTATGTCTGCTGATTCTAAAAAATCGCCCACGGTTTCAGCCAAATCGCGATTATCTTCAACCAAAAGTACCATCATTGCTGTTGAATCCATCGTTTTACCTCACCTACTTTTATTAATATCACTGTCAATTACAAGATCTGCCCTCTGAGAGGGATGCTGGCTTATTCTGCACAAATTTGTGACAATAGAGCGTGAACGCTCACAAATTATTCACCTTCAATTCATTTTGCTGATTTTTTTACTGGCTGTTGATGCTGAGCTTTAGCAGGCGCTTCAAGATCCACAGCTGCCTTGGCAGCAACATTGTATGCCAGGGACTGGGTAAGGTGATCATGTTTAAATTGAAAGCCAGCTTTGAGTAATACTGCTGGCATCACTCGAACTGAATCTAAAAATAAACTTTTCATTTCACCAAGCGGTGCTAAAGCCATAGCCGGGACTTTAATGCGAGTTTTTCGACCAAAAACACCCGATAAACTATGACTAAAATCTCGCCACCGCACTGGGTTTGGCGCTGTTAAATTAACCGCGCCAGAGGCCACATCATGGTGGAGTAAAAAGACAATAGCGTTGACTAGGTCTCGTCGATCAATCCAACTTAACCATTGCTGACCACTGCCAAGAATAGCGCCTAGGCCTAATTTATGGGACAACTGCAACTTGGCAAGCACACCACCTTCTGGCCCAATGACCACACCAATGCGTAAAGCATACCAAGGTGTGGCTGGCGTCGCATGGGTTTGACTTTGCTGTAAATCAAGTTCATTCTCTTTAATAGATGTATCAGCTACAAGCGACTGTAATTGAGCGGCCTTCGATAAACGCTGCTCTACGCCTTCGCACAGGTGGGCGGCAAAGCCACGACCTTTTGCCGCTGATTCCTCTATAAGGTGATCGCCCGTATGACCATAAAAACCAATAGCAGACGCGCCAAGGATGCGACCAACTTGAATATGGCATTGACGCAACTGCTGATGAAGTTGATCAATAAGATCCCAGCGACTCGCTTGTAAAACCTGCTTACGATCTTTAGTCCAGGGCCAATCGCCAATACCAGCACCAGCCAAGTGAATAACGCCATCGATGTACTGATCACCAAGCTTTAATTCACCGAGGACAGCGGCGAGTTCAGCAATGGTCTTGACCATGTGCAATTGTTTTGACGCTGGGAAATCAGGCACGCTTGTGTGCACTAAGCCAAAAACGAGCGCACCTTCAGCAAGTAAATAAGGTATAAGTTCTTTGGCGACAAAGCCTGCGGCGCCAGTGACCAAGTACGTTTTATTCACGAGTTTTTGCGGTAAGTCTGCCATAATTTTATTCCTTATATAAAGTTGCAGATGCCAATTGGCCGCGTTTAACACTACTGTGTAGGATTTGATACAATTGTCTAACTGTATCACTTATGTGTATTTTATTAATTGACAGCGAAATGGAGCTCTTATCATGGAATCAAATCAAGCCCAGAATCAAGACGCTTGTGACCAAAAAGCAGATGCAAGTTGGAGTGACCAAGCTCAGCTCAATCTTGGCCAATCTCTTTTGTTTAATTATATGGCCGACTTTACTTCTACTCGAAACTGGGATCCAAGTGTGGTCGACGCCCAACTAACGTCAGATGCACCGATCCAGCTTGGCAGTGAATTTTTAATTGATTTTAAAATGGGGTTTACAGTGGTGCAACTCAATTATAAAATTGTCGAGTTTACACCACCATCACTTGTGGTTTTAAAATGTACAACTAAAGACTATACCCTCACCGATCGAATCACCATCTCGCCGAATCAAGCCAATGAACACCAATCCATTTTAGAGTACAAGGTGACTCTTAATTATCATAACTCTAATGCTGCAAAAGCTAAAATAGGTCAATTTGCACTCAATCGGTTCGCCAGCAAAGCTTTCGATAATCTCAAAAAACTTGCCTTTGAAGACATTGGCCGCACACAACACTACCCTACTGTACTGGACAAGGTATTAGTACCAGGGCTTTATCAATTTACTCGGTTTGGTTTTTTTAAAAATAAGAAAAATTTTCATCCACTACCAGTGAATCGGCGCGGCGATAAAGTTGTTATTACCGGTTGTACATCAGGCATTGGTAAGGAAATTGCCGTTGAGCTCGCTCGAGCTGGCGCTGAGATTATTATGGTCAACCGCACTGCATCAAAAGCGCGGGCCTTCGCCAGTGAATTAGACAACAGATTTAAAGCCACAGTCCACAGTTATATTGCCGATTTGATCGACATTCAGCAAACGTATCAAACTGCGTTGCAGATTCAAAAAGATTTTCCAGACATTCAATGCTTAATTAACAATGCAGGTGAATTATTGCAAGAGCGCAAAGAAACGCCGGACGGCTTAGAACATAATTTTGCTATTTTACTGTTAGCGCCTTTTATTATTACCCAAGTTTTACTGCCAAGTCTTATGGCGTCGAAACCGTCAGACAGTTATGGCAAAGTCATTAATATGTGCTCTGGTGGGCTTTACGCACAAGCTTTGCATTTGGAAGACTTACAATACAAACAAGGCGATTTTGACGGCTCAAAAGCCTATGCCAGAGCCAAACGTGGGCTGCTGGATGCTTCTGCTTATATGTCTCGCGAATATAACGATAAACAAGTGCGATTTTTCTCCATGCACCCTGGTTGGGCCAACACCCCTGGTGTGGAAAAATCATTGGCTGCTTTTTATAAAGCGACTCAGAAAGTCTTGCGTACGCCATTTCAGGGCGCAGACACTGCTGTGTGGTTAGCGTTAAATAAAGCGCCTTTAGAATCTGGCGTCTTCTGGCTTGATCGACAAGTGCACACAGACAGTATCTTTCCCAATACCAAAACGTCGAATGATGACCAGGCTCGTTTGTATAAATCTTTATCAGCATTAATGACTCAACACACCGCCGCTCAACAGGCTCATTCACAAGAGGTGCACCAGACCGGCTCCCCAGCGCCGAGTGAGTTAGACTCATCATCGGATAAAGACAAGCGTCAAGCGTCGTGAATGATTTTCGATTGCCACTGGAGCAAATGGCAACATCATTAGCCGAGGCTGGTCACACTCAATCGAG
>Ga0115546_1002383_pt1 | contig 10841 bp, 7 predicted proteins | sample COGITO_mtgs_1004_FD_87186 | JGI IMG/M metagenome (GOLD analysis project Ga0115546, IMG submission 87186) | Pelagic marine microbial communities from North Sea - COGITO_mtgs_100413 | ecosystem: Environmental > Aquatic > Marine > Epipelagic | place: Germany:Helgoland, sampling site Kabeltonne... | reverse complement strand
CTACGGTATCGTTATCATTATTATCGTTGGTGTTATCCTGAGTTGAATCGTTTTGGGCTACATCGTCTGTCTTCACTGGTTTTTTCTCGACGACTTCAAGCTCTTCTAAAATCGATCGAACTTCTGAGATATCTTCACTGGTTGCAAAGCCGCCACAACCTGTCATTAGTCCACACGCAATCACACCAGCTACAACTTTAAGATTCAACATTTTTACTGCTCCAACACACCAAATTATTTATCAATTTTTTATTTATCAGTTGCCGCTGATAATTCTATTTTGATATTTATTGGCGTATCAGAACTTGAAGTGCGTCACATTTTGCGTATTTGGCAAATTAAAAACGATAAAAGCCGGAAAAACATCACTGTTTGCCGGCTTTTTTGGGTTATTTGGCTGATTCTATGTCGTTAGTCGCTATTTGGCAAAACCAAGTCCTGCAGTAACTCTACTGCCTCGCGCAGAGTAGACACACCTCTAATATCCATGCCTTCTACTGGTTTTTTCGGCATGTTACTTTTTGGGACTATAGCTGTTTTAAAACCATGTTTAGACGCTTCGATAACTCGAGTTTGGCCATTGAGTACTGGGCGTATTTCCCCGGTCAGCCCTACTTCACCAAACACAACTAGACTTTGTGGTAACGCTTTTTGCCAGAAACTTGCGCACAAAGCGGCAATAACGCCCAAATCTAAGGCTGTGTCTTGACTTTTTAAGCCGCTGACGAGGTTAATAAATACATCATTAGCGCCAACCGTTAAATTGCCGTGCCTGTGCAAAATAGCTAACAGCAAAGTCAGTCGATTAGGATCAACACCCACGCTTACCCGTCTGGGTTGACCGTGATGATTTTCATCTACTAGGGCTTGAATTTCCACCAACAAAGGCCGACTACCCTCCCAGATAATACTGACAATTGTGCCTGGCGATGGATGCTCCGGTCGAGAAAGAAACAGCGCACTCGGATTGGTGATTTCACGTAAGCCTTTATCAGTCATCACAAACACGCCAAGCTCATTGACCGCGCCAAAACGGTTTTTTTGGCTTCGAAGGCAGCGATAACGGCCCTCACTATCGCCTTCCAACATTAAAGAGGTGTCAATCATATGTTCTAAGACTTTAGGCCCAGCTAAATGGCCCTCTTTATTGACATGACCAACCAAAAATACCACCGTGGCTGTGGTTTTTGCAAAGGTCACAAGCTTTGCAGCACATTCTCGTACTTGACTTACGCTACCAGGCGCGGACGATACTTCATCACTATGCAGGGTTTGAATAGAATCAATAATCAGGATTTTTGGATTTTGCTTACGTGCCACATCTAAAATACGCTCGACCCGGGTTTCGCACAGTAGATTTAAATGTTGGCGATCAAGTTGCAATCGAATAGCCCGCTCAGCAACCTGTTGAGCTGATTCCTCACCTGTCACATACAAGGCTGGATAACGCCCCGCCAACTGGCATGACAATTGTAATAACAAAGTTGATTTACCAGCACCAGGACTACCCCCAACCACAATAGCGCTGCCAGGTACAAGGCCGCCGCCAAGTACTCGATCGAGTTCTGATAAGCCTGTGTCTAATCGCTGGGTGTCTTCGAACTTAATATCGCTAAGCCGAACTACCTCTGCTCCAGCGAGGCCAGTATAACCACCCGATGGCGCCAGGGCACTGCGTTTGACTTTAGGTGCTTCAACAAGAGTATTCCATGCCATACAATGACCACATTGGCCCTGCCATTTGGTGGTTTCACCACCACACTCATTACAGAAAAAAACCGACTGCTGCTTTGCCATAGTGGTCCTTGAATGAAAAAGTAGAGAGTCAAAAATAAAGCCAAACAGTGATCAATATCACTGTTTGGCTTTTTGAATACAAGAAGAGGTAGAGTCGGCCGATAAGCCGGGTTCTGTCGTGAACAATCATTCATCTGGGATCTTTGTCACCAAAGACCTCGTGCGTCCAACCCGAACTCGATGCGGATCACATCAATGAGTTCCTATTTGGTCTTGCTCCAGGTGGGGTTTGCCCTGCCACATCTGTTACCAAATGCGCGGTGCGCTCTTACCGCACCTTTTCACCCTTACCAGCGAACTGGCGGTCTATTTTCTGCGGCACTTTCCGTAGGCTCACGCCCCCCAGGTGTTACCTGGCACCTTATCCTATGGAGCCCGGACTTTCCTCCCTCTTTATCTATGGAAAACCACGCATAAAAACAGCGATTGCTTAGCCGACTCTGGGCATGAGATTACATCGAAGCATGCCTAGACGCAAGGCTAAATTTGCAAAAAGTGAGCAACTTTTACGACTTTTGCACGTAAATAGTAAAACTTTGCAAAATCTAAACTAAAATATAAGGCATAAGGAGACCTCTATGCTCTACGAAGAAAGCAAGGAAAAAGCGGCTCAGTACTTACGATTAATTGTCCCCAAGTTGGTCGCACTGAATCTGCCCACTAATCCAGTTAATTATGCGCTTTGGTATCAATACACAACTGGCAGTAACAGTGAACTCAACCAAGAAATTGATGAGCTATTAAAAGATGCTAAAGTGTTTTCTAAAGAGATCGCTCGAGATTTGTATTACCGTCATATTTTAGCTGAAGACACCAAGGCAATCTCTGAAGCCAATCTAAGCTTAAAAAAAATATTTCTTGACCTCATTGAAAGCGTAAAAGCAATTTCAGATGATAGTGAAGACTTCGTTGAATTACTCGCTCATCAATCAGACACAATTACTGATGACACAGATCTTGCAACTTTTAAGTTTGAAATCCAAAAAACCATCGACGCAGCCTCTAAAATACAAAACACCAACAAGCACTATCAAAATAAGTTTATCCAAAAGGCCAAGGAGCTAGAAAAACTAAAACATGATTTTGAAGTTGTACGCAAAGAATCTATTACAGATGCTTTGACTCAAATTAACAATAGAAAATCGTTCAATGAAATTATACAAAGCTTGTCCATTGACGCTATACAGCAAAAAACATCACTGTGCTTGGCGCTAATTGATATCGATTTTTTTAAGACATTCAATGACGAACATGGTCACTTAATTGGTGATCAGGTGCTACGTTTTGTAGCTCAATCAATCGTCAAAAATATCAAAGGTAAAGACTTTGCCGCAAGATTTGGTGGAGAAAAATTTGCAGTATTGCTACCGGATACAGAATTAAAAGGTGCCTTTTTCACGGCGGACAATATTCGAAAAAATATTTCGAAAAGTAAAATGTTAAATAAAAAAAGTAAGGTTGAAATTGGTAATATACAAGTGTCAATCGGTGTGGCTGAATATATCAATGGCGAAAGCACTACAGACTTAATTGATAGAGCAGATAAAGCGTTGTATGAGGCCAAGCATGCGGGACGCAATACCGTGAAAAGTAAGCCTGAACTCTAAATCGTTGCCCGCGCGAAATAAGGGATTACATCAGCAAGCTGATCACTAATAGAATTAACAAAACGCTTGAAAATGCTAGACTAATTGCCAATGGTGATGTTAGATGTCGAAATACCTTTTTTGTTTTTGACTCAACCACCACGCTTGGCTCAGATAATAAACGGCTCAAGTAATCTTGGCGAACATAAGACTTTTTACCGAGTCGCAACAAGGCTAAATCACTAATGGCTGTCGTCATTTTTGATCGACTAGAACTTGGCATAGATGCAACATGATCGTCATTGTAAGGTTGATCAGGTGTGACCGGCCCAAATGCCATCCATGACTCTACCTTTGCTCTAAAATGTGTATAGTCTTGATCCAACTTATGGTCTTTAAAAAGACAAGGTTCGTCTTCGATAGCGGGCTTTAATATAAATTGACCTGGTTGGACCTGATTTACTGGCACCAAGGCCGTGGTCTTAGTAAGACTTGCAACCACCGCCTGCACATCATGTTTAATTTTGTCTAAAGGCAAAGTCAGCGGCTCTAACCGTCGCGCTGATGCACAACCGACTACAAACCAGTTGTTATGCTGCCATGTAACATAGTCACCGACAAAAATTTGACTAGCACTGCAAGTCACACCATTGACTTTTAAAACGCCGTCAACGGCAAAAACCCAACATTCTTCATCGGTCATTTCAAAACTCAAAGCGCCAAACCGATACAGTACATCAAGCTCAGTAAAGTTATGATTTTCGTCGACTAAACCATAGTTACATGCTTGCGCTGCATCAAAGTAGTCATTAAATGCTTGCGCTTGCACACTTTCAATTGAAGCGAATTTTTCAGACTTTTGTTTTGGAGTCGTTTTAAATAATATCTGACCGACGGCTGGTTGAATGTCTTTTAAAGAGTCTGTTAAAAATAAATCTAAACAGTCTTTTGAATGGGGCGGCATCATAAGCGAGGATTCCTTGATCAGAATAGGACCTGCGCTTAAAGCGCGCTCATTTAGACAAAAACCTTGCGGCGCCTTTATGATCGTAATGCAAAGCCAGCCATGAGCTCGCTCAAATCCAAGTAAAACTTGCCACTCCACTTCTAACTTATCGGTTTCAGTGGATAAAAATGAGGTCATAGCGCCGTTGATTTGACAACCAATGAGGCCATTAGACTCAACTAATTCGCATTTTTGATCGCGCCAATGCAAATATAAACTTACTCGATCTGCTACCTTAATTTTTCTACTCATACTGCTTTAATACTTCTCACAAATGTCCAGAAATACACTTTAACATCGAGGCTTAAGTGCAACACAACTTCTGTTTTTTAGTAAGTGGATTTTATTTTTAGTCTGTAAAAAGTATAAGCGGTATTTTCAATTCATGGATAATAATTCAGCGTTAAATCTGTATTAATAAAATTTATCTATATATATCAAATTCTTAGTAATCAGCTATTTTTTTAAGAATAACTCTATATGCGTTATAAACGCGGTTGCAGAGGTTATATTTAATAGATGGCCACCACGTAAAATACTGGCGATTTCAAGGGTAGTGTATGTTTGTCTAGGCTGATTATTAGCATTAAAAATAGCCTGAGAAAAATGCTCAGCGGCGCTATCGTGTTCACCGTATAAAAGCAGTGCTGGAACTTGAGATCTCGCCAAATCGTCAGCGAAAGACACTGCAAAGGGTAATTGAGTCAGCACATGTTGCAACAGCATGGCCATAGCATAAGCCGGGTGCTCAAGAAACCCAAGTTTCACCAATTGAGCATCTTGTGGACTCAGCCCTGATGCTGGCCCCCAAACGTACATCTCGCCTGCTTGCTCCATGCCCTGATGCAGAATAGCATTGGCAAACTTGGCGCCGTTGCATGTTAGGCCTTTGTCTGCGGTAGGATTCGGCAGGGACGAAAAAACCACTTTGTCAAAAAGTGCTGGCTTGGCTATAACAGCTTGAAATAAGGCCATTGAGCCCAAAGAAAGCCCAACCCCTGTGCATTTTTGGCCTTGGCCAAAGTGCTCTACTAACTCACAAATATCCTGGCCTAATCGAGCCAAAGTATAGGATTGCGCAACTGTCGGCGCCTCGCTTCGAGCATGGCCGCGCATATCAAAGATCAGGTGGCGATAGTCGGTCAACTTTCGAATGGTTGATCGCCAGTTGCGCGCACTACCGGTGAATCCATGATTCCAAACCATCAATGGCTTGTCAGGGTCGCCTATTATTTCAACATGTAGTTTTACGTGGTCAGAAGTGAGAAAATGTGGTTTATCCATGGTTGATCCAAAATGCAAGGTTCAATATTATTGAAGAGTCAGGTTATATATTAAGGTGTAGCTTAACAAGCACTTGGCGGCTCTTTAAAATGATGTAAACGCAAACCTAATAGTGCTAAAGTAGCAGCAAAGCTTGTCACCCCAAGTAAAATTAAGCCTGACAACATACTGATTCGCATTGTAAACGACCAGCCAGCCCAAGTGAGTAAATCTACATCAAACCAAAGTAACACACCGACCATCACCACACTGCCAATGATAATTTTGCCAATAAAGGCAAAGGTCGCAGGTGAGAATTGATAGACGCCGGCCTTGGCGAGCCCTCGATACAGTAAATAGCCATTCAAGCCGGCAGAGACGGCAGTTGCCAGCGCTAAACCAACATGAGCAAAAGTTGAAATAAGACTGAGATTGGCAACCATGTTTACCACCATGGCGATAATACCAATCTTCACTGGTGTTTTTGTGTCCTGTCGAGAAAAATAGCCTGTCGCTAGCACCTTTATCATCATAAATGGCAGTAGCGCTAAACTATATGCTTGTAAGGCAGCCACGCTCTGTGCCACATCTTCTAAAGCAAAAGCACCATAATAAAATAAAGACACTAAAATAGGCTCTGCGAGCACCATCATGGCACAAGCAGCTGGTATACCTAGTGCTACAACCCAACGCACAGCCCAATCTAATGTCATTTGAAAACCTTTAGTGGATAGATCAACATGTTGAGATGCTAGATGAGGTAAAATGACCGTCGCAATGGCAATGCCAAATACGCCAAGCGGCAACTCGATTAATCGATCAGCATAATATAACCAAGACACACTACCCTCTGCTAAAAATGAAGCGAGGACTGTGTCCAGCAGTAAATTAATTTGACTTACTGACACGCCAAAAATTGCAGGTGTCATTAATACTAAAATCTTTTTAACTCCAGGATGACGCCATTGCCAGCTCGGCCATACAAGCAATTGAATACGAGCCAAAAATCCAAGATGCAATAAAAGCTGTAACAGACCGGCCAGAGCTACTGACCATGCTAAGGCCATGGCCTTAACGTCTAATAACGGCGATACTACTAACAAAGCTAGAATCATACATAGATTGAGTATTACCGGAGCAAATGCACTTGGCGCAAAAATTCGATAAGTGTTAAGCACGCCACTTGCACATGCCATCACACTAACAAAAAATAAATAAGGGAATGTAAGGCGCATCATTTGCGCTGTTAAAGCAATTTTTTCTGGATCACTGGCAAAGCCTGGAGCCACAACCCAGACTAGATAGGGCGAAAAAAACATCGCTAAGATGGAAATCAATATGGTTATCGCCCCTAATGCCCCCATAACTGGTCGAAGTAAACGCCGAACCTCTAACTTGCCTTGCACTTTATATTCAGACAACACAGGCACAAAGGCTTGTGAAAAAGCCCCTTCCGCGAAAAGCCGTCTCAAGAAATTAGGCACCTTAAATGCCACAAAAAATGCATCAGCGCTAGTGCCGGCGCCAAGCAGTTGCGCAATTAAAACGTCTCTAACTAAGCCTAAAACTCGAGAGAGTAAGGTCATCACACTGACTAAACTTGATGAGGATAATAATGATACAGGCTTTGGTTGGCTCGGCTGCAGATTCGGCTGTTCGTTCAAAAAATTCACCTTTTATATTAGTTTTCACGGGTTTCACTGGGCAACTAGCGCGTATTTACCACTATTCGCTGCTAAACTTGGATTTTTAATTCTAAACTCACATAAACAAGGGCGTACATTATGAATAAAATTGCTGTTATTGCTGGAGTTGTGATCTGTATTACAGCAGCAGGTGCCGTTTCCTATTACCCCAGCTATAGAGCTGCACAAGCTGAAGAGATTATTCAACAAGAAGTCGCTAAACTTAACTCTAAGCTACAACAACACAATGTGGGCAGTGTTGCCATTTTAAGCCATGAAGCCAATCGAGAAGGCTCAAACCTCGAAATTGAGTGGACGTTGCAGCTCCCAGAATCAATAACAGCAGACCTTACAAACCCTGAGCTTAAAAAACCAATAACAATGCAAACCCAAGCTATTATTGATTTCGGCTTTTTACCCTCGACCAAAGGCTTTTCAAAAGCTCACTCGATCACCTCGTCAAAAGATATTGATCAGTTTTTGGCAAAGCAAGGACAAAACGAAGGGCTTACGTTTGACTGCACCACAACCCCTTCTTCCAGCGGCTATGATACAGGTTGCACTACCAATAAACTTGAATTCACCAATAAAAAGCAACCTGGGGTTGCCAGTGAAATCGAAACTATTGTGCTTGCTGAATCCGAGCTTAATCTTAATCTCGACCAAGACAATGGTCAACTTGAAACTGGTCTTACTATTCCAAGCTTTACCTTACAGGGCAAGGGTAAGACTCTAGGCTCAGTGGAAAACATTAGCTTAGATCACACCGGCCCCTATGACGTAACTGGTATGGTATCCATGCTAGACACCATGCTTGGCAATGAAATATTGGTTGGAGAGTCCTCAACCAACCTGTCTATTGCCGAATTTAAGGTGCACAGTAAAGATCAAACGCAACCTTTTAATGCTAAAAACATAAGCATTAAAGGCCTCTCTTCGGTTAAAGACGAGCTATTAAACGGCTCGGCAACTTTTGCTGTTGAAAAAATGCAAGGCCTGCCATTTGATTTAGAATCATTTACCTATGGCTTTCAAATCGACCAAGCTCATGTACCGACTCTCATGAAATTTAATAAAATGAACCAGGAATCAAGTCAACATGATCAAGTCCCCAACAAAGATGTGATGACTGGATTGTTGGTTGATTTTTTAGCAGAAGGCCCTAAACTTTCACTTGATTTTGACCTAGCACAAAACTCTGGCGATAAACTGCAATGGGGCACAATGCTTGAATTTAAACCCACTTCGGCAAAATCAATCCAAGAGGGCATTACCCTATTTGATAAGGGCATGCAAGTTAACCCAATGGCGCCATTGCAGTTTTTAACGGACAACATGATTATTAAAATGAATGCCGAAGTTGATGAACCCTTAGCAAAAATAATCACAAGTCAAGCATTAAGCATGGCTGGCGCTCAACGCTCAAGTGTAGACCCTACGCAAGCAACGGCTGCGCCAACAAGTGATCAAGACATTCAAAAAGCATTAAGTGCGCTCGAAATGTTTGGCGTGCTTAAAAAAACCGATGAACGCTATACTAGTGCTTTTGAACTGAGCGAAAAAGGCATCTTAGTCAATGGTGTAGACATGTCAGCCATGCTTGGCCTGCCAGCGAGAAGTACTGCGCCAAAGACCGGCTCTTAAGATGGATTTGGTTGCCCTGATGCTGCAGCTAATTTAGTTAATTCAGCAATGCATAAAGCATCAAAGACTGGCACTTTAAGCATGATGCTTCGTAAGGGTTGGCGAGTAATTGGACAAATCTTAGTGCCACCGCGCCCAAGAATCGGCGCTATGGCCTGTCTATCAAACATTTGACCACTTGAAATCACCACTGGATCTTTCATCAACCCAAGAGTAATAGGGCATTTAAATTCACGGCTGATTTGATCTTCAAAGTTCTCGGGCAAATTTAAAGTGTCAACTGCTTGTTGAATCTGCGTTAATCTTGGCGGCTGGATTGGTTCATGTCGAATCGGCTGATAATGACTAACCTGTGCAGGTGGCGGCACTATTGGTTGAAATGACAGTAATGGAAAACGCTCTGGGCCCCTGATCGTTGAGACATAAGTTTCAATCGCTTGCACTATATCACTTTTTTTATGCATTATCGCCACTTGCCGTAAACGCGCAGGCAACATTATAGACCCTGAATCTAATAATTCAAGCACATGAGTCTTGTGCCCCCCAATAACGGCATGTCGGGCAACAGTTTGAAGATTCGCGCCACCTCTAATAAGGCTGTCTGCATAGTCTTTATGACCGCCCTCAGCAGCTCCACAGCCAACTCTTGTTCGGAAATTGACAAGCCCTTGAGTTAACTGTTCTATAAAAGCCGCGTCTCTATCTCCACTTCTGGCAGCATACTCCACAACATCTAATTGCTGTTGAGGATCAAGCTGTGGAAAATAAAATTCAACTAAGTTTCTATGCCCTCCAAGGGCTGCATAACAGGCGATCAAAGCGTGATTTTCTTGGCTCGTCGCTACACGTGACATGTATTCAGATCGATCTAAATTGCAAAAGCCTACCGCTTTCGCTAAATCTTGATGAGTTGCTGACCGAGTGTTTATTAAAGATTCCACTAAAAGAGTGGACTCTTCATGGCCACCCTTTATGGCACCAATCACGGACAAGGTAGGGCTTAATCGAGGGTCACGCAGTATATCAAGACAATGTCTAGAGTTGCCAGCAAAAGCGGCTCCTGCTGCCACCCGCTCTTTGCATTGTATATCATTAGTCATGACCTCCAATGCAAGATTTATATTGCCACCCTCGGCGTAACCCTGAGCAATTCGAGCGTTGTCTGCTCCAAGCGACCTTAAGCGATTACATGCTTGAACAAAGCCGTTTCTTGCCAAGTGTTGGGCAGCTGTTTTATCGTGTAATTGGCGATCAATATTTTGGCCTACTAAAAAATTTTCTAAACGACCATCGCTACCATGCAAACTTAATTGCACTAACCGATACATAAAATTATCAGCGTTACCACCGGCCGGAGATAGGAGTCTATGGTCATGACCGGACAGCCGAGCAACTTGCTCATTGGCTGACACCTGAGGCTGATTTCGAGTAAGGCCGTCCATTTAAATCTCCGACAAAAAAAATAGCATCATTTTGCCAAACATTTCGGCTAATATCAAGACAATGCCAGACCTAAATATCAAAATTTCATTTTAAGTGACGTTTTTAGCACCAAAACGCTGACGGTACTCAAGCATGGCGGGTAAAAAACTCTGGTCACCATTTTGGGTGCTCATGAAATCGATAAGGTCTTGCAAACAAAGCAAAGCATGCACCTCTAAACCAGTTTTTTGTTGCAAGCTTTCAATCGCTGATGGCCCTGGCTCTATCACTGATTCTTGTCGATCCATTGCTACCACTAAACCCTTGACCTGCGCCTCTGGCGCATGTGCTTTGATTTTTTCAAGAGCAGAGTTTACCGCCGTGCCTGCTGTGATCACATCATCTATCATCACAATTTGGCCTTGCAATGCTGCCCCT
>Ga0115546_1002382_pt1 | contig 10849 bp, 9 predicted proteins | sample COGITO_mtgs_1004_FD_87186 | JGI IMG/M metagenome (GOLD analysis project Ga0115546, IMG submission 87186) | Pelagic marine microbial communities from North Sea - COGITO_mtgs_100413 | ecosystem: Environmental > Aquatic > Marine > Epipelagic | place: Germany:Helgoland, sampling site Kabeltonne... | reverse complement strand
TCTGTTTCAGGTGTTGAGCGGGCAGGGTATCGATGTGCTGAGTATGCGCAATAAAACCAATCGACTGGAAGAGCTGTTCTTCACAATGGTTGAGAAAAATCTGACAGGAGAGAACCATGACTAGCCAGCAAAAATGGATTGCCTTTATCACCATAGTGCGCCGCGAGATTCAGCGCTTTTTACGCATCTGGCCTCAGACCCTGCTGCCCCCAGTGATCACCATCGTGCTCTACTTTGTGATTTTCGGCACCCTGATCGGCTCGCGCATTGGTGAGATGTCTGGCCTGCCTTATATACAGTTTGTCGCGCCCGGTCTTATTATGATGTCGGTGATCACCAATTCTTATTCCAATGTGGTGTCTTCATTCTTTGGTTCCAAGTTTCAGCGCAATATTGAAGAGCTGCTGGTCTCACCTGTACCCAGCTGGATTATTCTCGCTGGTTACGTGGTCGGCGGCATGAGTCGCGGTCTCGGTGTGGGCTTAATTGTTACCATTCTGTCGCTGTATTTCGCTGACTTCAGTATCCACAGCTTGCCGGTGACCATTGCCATTGTGCTGATGACGTCGCTGATGTTTTCTCTGGCCGGATTAATCAACGCCATCTTTGCCCGCAACTTTGATGATATTTCGATTATCCCGACCTTTGTGCTGACACCGCTTATCTATCTGGGCGGGGTGTTTTACTCCATCGATATGCTTGGCGAGTTCTGGGGCGGCGTGTCACAGATCAACCCGATACTCTATATGGTCAATGCCTTTCGTTATGGTATCGCCGGTATTAGTGATATCAACATTGTCTGGGCCTTCACTATGGTCACACTGTTCTGCGTGCTGTTGTTCGCCGTGGCGCTTAATCTGTTGGACAAGGGCTCGAGGTTGCGCAGTTAGTGGCAGACTATTCGAATACCGAACTGGGCAAGGACACGGTCTACAGCTCCAGCTACGACCCGTCACTACTTGATCCTATTCCAAGGGCGACTGCCCGTGAGCAGTTGGAAGCGGTTGGCGGACCTTTGCCGGACTTTATTGGCGTTGACCTGTGGACTGGCTTTGAAGTCTCTTGGCTCAATACTCAGGGCATGCCCCAGGTGGCCATTGTCGAGTTTTTGGTGCCCTGTACCAGCGTGAACATAGTGGAGTCGAAGTCCTTTAAACTCTACCTGAACTCCTTTAATCAGAGTCAGTTTGAGTCGCAGCAGGCAGTGCAAGAGTGTATGACAGCGGATCTATCCGCCGCTGCTCAGGGTGATGTAGACATTATTTTTTACCAACTGGCAGAGTACAACGGCTTGCGTCCGGTGACTGAACCTCAGGGGTACTGTCTCGATCAGCAGCCTATTGCGATTGATTGCTACACGCCAAACCCCGACTTTTTGGTCTTAAATCAGGCCGGGAAAGAGGGTGCAGACGGCTCCGAATCTGTTGATAAAGCTGCCGCTGAAACCGTCACAGAAACTGTCTATTCCCACCTGCTGAGAACTAACTGTCCGGTCACCGATCAGCCGGATTGGGCGTCGGTCTATATCAGCTATCAGGGTGCACAGATCGACCGCGCAGGACTGCTCAAATACCTGGTCTCATTTCGTCAGCATCAGGATTTTCACGAGCAATGTGTGGAGAAAATATACGGGGATATTATGCAGCGTTGCCAGCCTGCGCAGCTCGATGTCTACGCTCGCTACATGCGTCGCGGCGGTTTGGATATCAATCCGTTTCGTAGCAGTCGCTACCCATTCCCACCAAGTCACCGTCAAGTAAGGCAGTAATTTTGTTTTTATATCAGCGTCTTAAAGAGTTTGCTTAAAGTGATTTATTGATAATATTTCTTCCGGTAAAGCTCTAGGTGGAACGCTTTTGGCCAGGGCTCGATCTTCAATGGCCTGTTTGATGGCGATGTTCTTGTGCAGGTCAGTGACGCTAAAGACATTCACTGGGGCGGCAAATCCCTTGACGCTGATCTGCCCTTTATCGGTGCAGTCAACCGCGTCTGCAATTAGCACGTAGGTGTCTTTTGATATGAGAATTTCATTGCTTGCCGCTGCGGATTCTAGGCGACTGGCAAGGTTAACCGTGCGGCCCAGCAGGGTGTAATCGAGACGATTCTCAGTGCCAAAATTACCCACCTTACAGACTCCACTATTGATGCCCATGCGCAGGGCTGGTGGATTGGCAATTCCCTCAGCTCGCCAGCGCGACTGCAACTCTTTCATAGCCTGTTGCATGGCCACGGCCATAGACACACAGCTCACTGCATCAGCTCGCACACCACGGCTTTCTGGATCGCCAAAAAATACCATGATGGCGTCGCCTATGACTTTGTCAACGGTGCCGCCAAAGCGGAAGGCAATTTCCGACATCTCGGTTAGGTAGGTGTTTAATAAAGAGGTTAGCTGTTCAGGATCCAGTTCTTCAGCCAGTTTGGTAAAGCCTTCCATATCCGAGAAGAACACCGTTAGGGTTTTCTCCTGAGTGCCAGCTTTAACATCCTTGCCAGTGAGTATGGCTTTGCGCAGAGCTGGGGAGAGATATTTCGACAGATGAAAGGTACGCAGAGTCAGCCAGTCATTTTGCCTGATAACGGATTCATGCTGCTCAGCAAGCATAAAGTGAGTTTGCCGAGCCATGTTGACGTTGAACAGGCAGTAGGCAAAACCAGTGCAAGTCACTAATAGCTGCACAGGCGTGGAGACGGAAACTGAAAAGGGCAGTAGCCAGAGGCCGAGAAGGGCGCCGAGGAATAGGCCGAATAGATCTAGCGGGGCAGTGGGTTTCATCGCGCCGACTATGGTGACCAAAAAGGCTGCCCCCAGTGCCAGGGTGATAATAGGCTCAAATGCCGCCAGGGCGACTAACAGACCAGTAATAACCCCGTCGCTGAATTCCATGACCAGAGATAACCTTTGGCGATTTAACGTCGAGAGCGTTGAATGGCTGGTTAGGTAACTGCCAAACTGATAGATAAAGAGTGCCGGCAGTACAGCTAAGAGCCCTGAATGATAGCCGATGTCGCGCCAGGCTCCGAGTAATATGGTTACGCCACATATACAGAGTGCCAGCCGATAGAGCTCCTGCAACTTTGGCGAGGGGTAGGTGAATGCTTTCCATGTCATAGATACTAGTCTAGCACCGCTATTTGAGCGCCACTGAGTATTATCATAGTGGCCTAACTGGGGCTCGGGGCATGCCTTAGAGTTTGCATAGTTCGACTAGGTCTGAGATTATCCAACTTTGCTATGCCGTTTGAAATGGTCGCACCTAATAATAACAACGAGAAAATCGGACTATGAATAAATTTATCGCCTTTAATAAGGTTCTATTGCTGGGTTTCTGGTTAGTCTTCATCGTCAATATATTTATGCCATTTGCAGGCGCTGCCGACCAATGGGTTATGTTGATCGGTCTGGCGATGCTTATTGTGCACTTAATTGAGTTTGCGGTGATGCGCAAAAAGCTGCGAAGCCGCGGCCACTCAGGTTTAACAAATTTTGTTTCGGTCACGTTGTTCGGCGTTCTTTATTGGAAGCCTCTGCTGCGTGATTAATGAGCTAGTAATATGAGTCTGTTTAAAAAACGTACCCAAAAGCGGTCTGGTAACTCAGTCGAGCCAAATGTTGAGTCGAGAGCTGAGCCTATAGCCGAGCCCAAAGCTAAGCAAAAAGCTAAGCAAAAAGTCGAACCAAGAGCAGAGCCAAGAACAGAGCCAAGAGCTGAACTGGTATCTGAGGCTAATTCTCTGGCGAGGCTTTCCGCTAAGATATCTGCTAAGTGGGCCTCGGGATCCTCTACCAAAGACGCGGCTGAGCTCGTTGATAAGTTTTCTTCAGAATCTTCTGGCAAGTTTGCCGATGAGCCGCCTGCGAAATTTTCTGCGGCGCTCGCAGCCAGGCTTTCCGGTGAGCCTCAGATTAAGCCTCCGGCTGAATCCTCGGTTAGATCGGCGTACAGCCCATCCGATAGTGCCGATACTAGTCCGGCTTTTAGCGACTCGACTATAAACTCCCAGGGGCAGTCTTGGGAAATTTGGTACGCGACCTTTAAAACCGTGGCGACTCTCGGCAACCCGAGATTGCAGCTGCAGGGTGCGGATGAAAACATTATCGACCTTATGGACCACCTCCCATTAATAGGGGCATTCAATGGCGCGGTTGACCCCACTCAGTTAGGCGAGAAATTTGCCGCCGACTTTGATGTGGGGGCTTTTTTACGCGACAACGGCGTATTTGAATAAGCTCATTTAAGCCGTTTTATTTTAGAAAAAGTCATTTTGATTAAAACAGCAGGGATTGCCGTTAGTTTAAATTGTCGGTGGCCGTGTTAAATCTAGATTTGAGCAGATTTGATAACAGCCTTAAATATCAATGTTACTGCGAAACAGATGGCTTTCTATGATTGCTCGAATTTTATTAATATCCTCAGTACTGCTGCTCATTTCATGCGGTGGCGGTGGCGGCTCTTCAGCGGCTGGCTCTGGTTTAAATGACGGCTCAGATACAGGTTCTCCGGACCCCAGTTTTGGTACGCTTAGCCTCGCGGGGCAGACTGAAGTCTGGTCAGATCAAATTAACTGGACCCTCAGTGCCAGCGTCGACCGGCCAAACAGCACCGGTGTTTCATTCCAGCTGGCTGTTGATAATTCTGGCTTAGAGATAGATTCAACCACCGGTTTGATTCAGGGTGCCGCGACTCCGCCAGGGGTCTATGAACTGGAAATCACTGCCGAAGACGGTACTGGCGGATCTACTTCCGAATCCTTTAGCTTCACCAGCAACGCCTTTATTGCCGGCCACTGGCTTATGGATTTGCCGTCGAGCAACGAGCAGCTGTTGATGATTATCTCGCGCAATGGTCGCGCCAGCATTACCAAGTCGTCTACTCGTGGTGAGGTTAATACTGTCTGTCATGGTCCCCTAACTATTCTCGGTGACACTGTTTCTGGGGCTCTAGACTGCGTTGATGCTGAGTTAAATCGCTTTTCCCCGACTGTTGCTGGAACTGTGATTGAAGACAGCAGCATTACATTGACCGATTTTGCTTTTGGGGATGGCCAGTTTCTGTTTCAAACCCAAGCGGAGGTGTTTAACTTTGGCACCATAGCACCAGGTATCTATGTAGAGTATTCCGATATTGCCTCAGGTATCTCCCTGGTCGAGGTAACCGCTGATGGCACCCTGGCGTCAATAACGCCGGCTGAGGTTGGCTTTCAAAACAAGAATAGTCGCTGTGCTCTGTCTGGCAGTCTCGAAGCAGATGTGGTTTTTGCCGACTATGAGTTTGAATCGTTAAAGAATGCGCTGCAGGTGTTTGAGGCGAATATCACATTGACCGATTGTGATCTTGGCAGTGCCGCACTAGACAGTCTTGATTACAATCAGGTTCAGGCCTCTGTTCTGGGATCAAGTGTCCTGGATACCCTAGCTGACGCTCTGTCGTTTAACCTTTATTTTCCGGGTAACGGCAGTAGTAACGAGTCTCAAAATGCAGGGTATTTTCGCTATGTACAGTTCTGTGATGGGGCTGATCAGCTAACTGCCATTGCCGCGCTATTGAAGGATGGGGCTGAGCAATTTTCAATAATTGCCTGTCCGGTGGAAGAGGGCTAGTTCGATTGTCTTGGCTAGCTTGTTCGGTCCTTAGGCCAGGCTAGTTTTCAAAAACTCAATCAGCAGGTGCACCGCCTCGTTCTTTCTATTGCTAGCTGAACTAATCAAGCTGATACCCACCTGGCCAAGCTCCGGGAAACGGGCCGAAGGGGCGAGTATTTTAAGATTCTCCGGCACCGTACTTTTGGCCAGCACCGTAACCCCCAAGCCTTCCTGAATAGCATATTGAATGCCGGTTAAATCTGGGATGGTATAGACAATTTGCCATGGCTGATCTCCTCGGTCGAGAGTTTGAATAGCGCGATGTCGATAGATACAACCCTGTGCGGCAACAATCAATGGCACCACATCGGTCTTTAATATGGGCCTATCGACACTGGCCACCCAGACTAAATCGTCAGTCTTAACCAGGTTGGAGTTGGTGCTAGAGGGGTTGTCTTCGAGGGCCAATATTAGATCATGACTGGCTTTGCCACTCTTTGACAGCAGTCTCTTGCTCAGCTCGCAATTCACTTCCAATGTCACATTGGGGTAGGCCTTGGCAAAACGGCTGACGATCTTAGGCAGTAATACCGTGGCAAACTCACTGGGTATACCGAGACGAATTTTGCCTTTCACCGTACTCTTCGACAGCTGACTGATGGCCAGGTCATTGAGACTCAATATCTGATTGGCGTAGCCGTATAGATTCTCTCCCGCCTCGCTGAGTTCGAGATTTTTGCCATTGCGCAGCAGGAGCTTTTCATCGACCAGTTCCTCGAGGCGCTGCATCTGCAAGCTGATTGCGGGCTGAGAGCGACCCAGCAGCTCACCGGCCTTGGTAAAGCTGCTCAGTTGCGCCACCGAGACAAAGGCCCGCAGCAGATCCATAGGGAGATTTTTCATCGTATGCTCTCCTAGATAGAGTCAGTGGTGGTATTTAGAATATTAATGCAGTCATTATAGCTATTAATTTAACAAATTATCATGTTGAGCCTAAAATGGACGCCTAGTAGGGATTTTTAGCCTTTATTACCAACGTAACTTGTATTTCGGCCCTGACTTTTTCAACTCTTAAGAGAAGAGACCTATGTCGACAGACTCAGATATATCGAAAACAGTATTCTATGACTATCACCTTGCTGCCGGCGGCAAAATGGTGCCTTTTGCGGGCTACCTGATGCCCGTGCAGTACAGCAGCGGTATTATGCAAGAGCACTTGCACTGCAGAGACAATGCCGGTCTGTTTGACGTCTCCCATATGGGGCAGATTATTGTCGAAGGCGAAGGTGCCGCACAGGCTTTGGAAAAGCTTATGCCAGTGGATCTTGAATCTCTGGGTATCAACCAGCAGACCTACGCCACTCTGACCAATGAGCAGGGCGGGGTGATGGACGATTTGATCGTCACTCGCTGGTCCGAAAATGTCTTTTTTCTGATTGTTAATGCCGGCTGTAAAATGCAGGACCTCGAGCATATCCGCAGCCACCTGCCAGGATTTGCTGTTCGCTACCTCGGTGAGCGCGGCCTGCTGGCACTGCAGGGCTTGCGCGCCACGGAGATTATGGCCGAGCTGTCCCCTGAAGCAAATAGACTGGTATTTATGAATGGCTGTCACAGCAGCATCGACGGCATCGAATGTTATATCACCCGCTCTGGTTACACCGGCGAAGACGGTTTTGAAATTTCCGTAGATCCCAGCGACGCGCATAGATTGGCCGACAAGCTGCTCAGCTACGATCTGGTTAACTGGATTGGTCTCGGCGCGCGGGATTCACTGCGTCTTGAAGCGGGCCTCTGCCTTTACGGCCATGATATGAATGAGACCACCTCACCAGTAGAGGCGGGCATTATCTGGAGCATCAGTAAATCTCGTCGTGTGGATGGCGCCAAAGCCGGTGGCTTTTTGGGTGCCGAGACTATCTTGGGCCAGATCGCCAATGGCGTCAGCAAAAAGCGTGTTGGCTTTTTGGTTGATGGCCGCGCCCCGGTTCGCGAAGGTGCAGAAATTGTTGATCAGGCTGGCAATGTAGTCGGCGCAATCACCAGCGGCGGCTTTGGTCCAACCCTGCAGGCCCCAGTGGCTATGGGTTATGTGTCCATCGAGTTTGCCCCGGTGGGTACCCAACTCAATGCAGTGGTTCGTGGCCGATCACTGCCGATCACAGTGACTAAGATGCCATTGGTGCAGCAGCGCTATTTTCGAGGCTAGCTAAGTACTCAAGCCGTTCTTACATACAGACTTAATTTTTTACAGGAAATAATAAGATGTTACAGAAGACACGCAGTTTGACTGATCTTGAAAATGCCGCCGAGTTTATCGCCCGTCATATAGGCCCCAGCGCCGATGACCAGCAGAAAATGCTCAGCTCTCTAGGCTGCAGTAGCCTGGAGGAATTGACCAGCCAAGTGGTTCCCGAAGCCATCGCCATGACTCAGTCACTGGATATAGTGGATGGCTGCAGCGAAGCTCAGGCACTGGCCGAACTGCGTGAAATCGCCGCCCACAACAAAGTCTTCCGCAGCTTTATTGGTCAGGGTTACTACAACACCATTACCCCCAATGTAGTGCAGCGTAACATCCTCGAAAACCCTGCCTGGTACACCGCCTATACCCCGTACCAGCCAGAGATTTCTCAGGGTCGTCTGGAAGCCTTGATCAACTTCCAAACCATGATCACCGACCTCACTGGTATGGAGATGTCCAATGCCTCCATGCTAGACGAAGGCACAGCCGCAGCAGAAGCCATGTCTCTCTGCCAGCGCATGTCCAAGTCTAAGTCTCTACGCTTTTTTGTCGACAGTGACTGTCTGCCCCAGACTATCGAAGTGATTAAAACCCGCGCCGAGCCTGTGGGCATTGAAGTGATTGTCGGCAACCCAGATCAGTTGCCAGAAAATTTATTCGGCGCACTGTTTCAGTATCCCGGCGCCAGCGGTGAAATCCGCAACTTCCGCGACGTCATTAAACAGGTGCAAGAGCAGGGTGCGCTGGTGGTTATGGCCGCTGATATTCTCAGTCTAGTGCTACTGGAGTCCCCCGGTTCTTTAGGCGCAGATGTGGTTATCGGTTCAACCCAGCGCTTTGGTGTGCCTCTCGGATTTGGTGGGCCACACGCCGCCTATATGTCTACCCGTGAAGCCTACAAGCGCAACCTGCCAGGACGTTTAGTCGGCCTCTCTCAAGATGCCAACGGCGACCCAGCCTATAGATTGGCCCTGCAAACCCGCGAACAACATATTCGTCGTGAAAAGGCTACGTCCAACATCTGTACCGCACAGGTACTATTAGCCGTTATTGCCGGCATGTACGCCGTCTACCACGGCCCTGATGGCCTGCAGCGCATCGCTCGACGGGTTAACCTGATGACCTCTGTACTGGCTCAGGGTTTGGCTCTTCACGGCATTAAGCCAACCAACAGCCACTGGTTTGATACCCTGACTCTGAACACTGGCAGCCGCACAGAAGAGATTCTGAAAGGCGCCGCAGCTCATGAAGTGAACCTGCGTCGCATCGACGAGAACACTCTGGGTGTGTCACTAGACGAAACCGTAACCCGCGCCGACATCAGCTTGTTGTGGACGATCCTGATCGGTGAGCACCAAATCGATATAGATGAACTTGCTGACCAAGCCGCAGACTCATTGCCCGGCGAGTTAATGCGAACCGAGAGCTTCCTCACGCACCCCACGTTTAACCTCTATCATTCTGAAACTGAAATGCTGCGTTACCTGCGCAAGCTCTCAGACAAAGACATCGCCCTAGATCGCGCAATGATCCCCCTCGGCTCCTGCACCATGAAACTCAATGCCACCGCCGAGATGCTGCCGATCACCTGGCCTGAATTTTCCACCATGCACCCCTTTGCCCCAGCCGATCAAACTCAGGGCTACCGCCTGATGATCGATCAGCTCGAAGACATGCTCTGTGCCTCCACCGGTTACGACGCCATGTCACTGCAGCCCAACGCTGGCTCCCAGGGCGAGTACGCCGGACTGCTTGCCATTCGTGGTTATCACGAAAGCCGCGGCGACACCGAGCGCAACGTTTGCCTGATACCCAGCTCAGCCCACGGTACCAACCCCGCCTCGGCACAGATGTGTGGCATGAAAGTGGTAGTGGTCAAATGCGACGACCAGGGCAACGTCGATGTCGACGATCTGATTGCCAAAGCAGAACTTCACTCCACTAAACTCTCCGCGATCATGGTTACCTATCCCTCGACTCACGGTGTATTTGAAGAGCGAATCGGTGAGATCTGCGAAATCGTTCACGACCACGGCGGCCAAGTCTACATAGACGGTGCGAACCTCAACGCCATGGTCGGCGTCTGCCAGCCGGGTAAATTCGGCGGTGATGTCTCGCACCTTAATTTGCACAAAACCTTTTGTATTCCACACGGTGGCGGCGGCCCAGGTGTTGGACCTATCGGCGTAGGCGCACACCTAGCACCCTTTATGCCCAGAGAAACTCCAGACGGCGACCGTCAAGGCGCACAGGTATCAGCAGCCCCCTACGGCAGCGCCAGCATCTTACCGATCACCTGGATGTACATCCGCATGATGGGTCGCAGCGGCCTCAAGCAAGCCACAGAAATGGCTATACTCAATGCCAACTACATCGCCACCCGCCTGCAAGGGGACTATGAAATCCTCTACACTGGCGCACAGGGTCGCATAGCTCACGAATGTATCCTCGACGTACGCTCGATCAAAGACGACGTGGGTATCAGCGTCGACGACATCGCCAAGCGACTAATCGACTACGGCTTCCACGCCCCAACCATGTCATTCCCCGTTGCTGGCACATTGATGATCGAGCCAACAGAAAGCGAATCCAAAGCTGAAATCGACCGCTTCTGTGACGCGATGATCGCCATCAAGCATGAAATCAACCAAGTGGCAGCAGGGCAGCTAGAGCTCGCTGACAACCCATTGGTTCACGCCCCTCACACAGCCGAAGTGGTTGGCGCCGACGAGTGGACACGCAGCTACAGCCGCAGCCAAGCAGCCTATCCACTCAGCTCACTGCGTCAAAACAAATACTGGCCACCAGTTGGCCGTCTCGACCATGTATTTGGCGACCGCAACCTAATCTGTTCCTGCCCGTCGATTTCTGACTACGAAACCGACGACGTTTAGTTCTTAACAGATAAACATCTCTGTACAGGCCAGTCTTGATTGCTTTTGCAAGACTGGTTGTGTACAGTTCCGGCGCTCTCTAAAGAGCTATCCGCGTGTCATGAATAGCAGAGATGAGCATGTCGA
>Ga0115546_1002380_pt1 | contig 10861 bp, 13 predicted proteins | sample COGITO_mtgs_1004_FD_87186 | JGI IMG/M metagenome (GOLD analysis project Ga0115546, IMG submission 87186) | Pelagic marine microbial communities from North Sea - COGITO_mtgs_100413 | ecosystem: Environmental > Aquatic > Marine > Epipelagic | place: Germany:Helgoland, sampling site Kabeltonne... | reverse complement strand
GTAGTTCATCGTAATAAACTTTCTTGAACGCAGAGCCGGCAAGAGGGAGATAAAAAAGCATTTGATCGAACTCGGGTTCATACTCCTTCATCACATCCATGAGTTGATAGTTCATGAATTCTTTAACTCTGTTTGATTGATCTTCTCTAGCTCTATCTGCTAGTCCAACTATTCTAGTATGTACTGGACCATTAGCCGGTAATAATTCTTTGTAAGCTTGTGCTTGAAATTGTGTTACTGCTTCTGCAAGAACAGGATGCGTTGCACCACTTGCTCCTTGAAAAGGTTGAGTTGGGTTTTCATATTTAAATCCTAAAAGATCTAAACCTTTTGTGTAACTATCTTCCCAATCTTTTCTTGAAGATTTATATTGATTGTAATTTTCTGCAAGTTCAGAACCTAATTTACCTAAAACCTCTTCTGGTAAAAGTTCTGCTAAATTATCAAAATGAGATTCGCCACCACCTGCATTAACTGCTTCTGGATCGAAATTAATTGTTGCTCCACCATCTTCGTCTTGAGTTATTTGAATGTCTTCTGGTCCAACTTGTTCTTTAATATTTTCTTGTTGAGCTTCAACAATTTCGTCTTCTCCAGGTATTTTAATTTCAGTCTCTACGTTTGGTAGGGCTTTGTCTATATCTGCCATTTATATTCTCCGAGTTCCTTATGTTTGTAGCTTGTTTTGTCTGAACATTCAACCCTTGTGAGTCAGGTCCTTTTAAAGGTGGGATTTCCTTCCATTTAACGTGTTGCATATTTACAACAAGAGTTTTATTCTTCACGGAACATACCTCTTTTGTTTCTGTAGTCATCAAACATTTCGTATCCACTAATACCAGCAGATAACGCAAGACCTGGTAAACCAAATCTTCTAGATACAGTTTTCAACACACTTGGACTAATTCCAAGTCTCATAGTTTTTGCAATTGTAGGACTTAATCCTTTGGTAGCAAATTCAGTTGCAGGACCTGCAAATGCAGCTCCTAAATAGTTTGCTGGGTTAGTTGCAATCTCAGCTAATGAATCACCTTGTTGTACTTGACCTGCAATAAATAAAGGTTCAGTTGCAAGTAATGCAGCCGGTGTACCTAAAGCACTTAAACCTCTTCCTAAAGTTTTTAATGCAGTCTTTGTAATTCCAGATTTTTTTGCACCTAACGCTCCACTTCTCGCAGCCTCAATAGTTGATGGTGCAACTGCTGCAGTTCCTGCTACAGCACCAGCTCCAATAACAGGTAACTGATAATCTAATATTGCTGGTCTTTCTTGTGGTGTATCATCTAACGATCCTGTCACCATATCTATTAATAAATTTTTTTGTTGTTCTTCGTTTGATAAATAAGTTGATGGATCATCATTCATAAATGTTTTAACAGCACCAGTTGCTGCTGCACCAACTGCAGCTAGTGCACCAAACTTACCAGCCCCTCTTGTCAAAGGACTTTGTAAAAATTTTGTTGCTGAGTTTTTAAATTTGTCTAACCTACTTGCGTCTTGTGCTAATTTTTCTGGTTCCTTTTGTATTGCTTCTTCAACAGCATCAACACAACTTATTGTTCCACCATTTGCTTTTTTAGTTCTAACAATTTTACATATAGGTCCATTTGCTGCTGCATCTTCTCTTATATCAGAAAAAAGTTTGTAAGGGTCTGTATCAAAACCTAGTTGTTTTAAATTTTGTGATACTTTAGTTATTTCACCTTTTGGAATATTAGCCTGAGCCTCTTGAACGGCTTTAGCATTTTCTATAAAAAAATATCTATCAATAGGATCAGGTATTATTTTATCTATTGCTTTTATATTACCTCTAAAATTTTTTGGTGATACCTCCTGTATACTTTTACCTTCAAAAAGACCAAAAGGGTCGACTGTTTTTGGAGGATCTAATCCTAATCTATACATGTTTCTTGTGATAGGTTCTTCTACTTTAAAACTTTTATAACCTTTAGTTGCATAAGCAACAGCCGCTCCTTTATCATTAAGTTTGTTTATTTTATCTACATATCCTTTTGGTTTATTTTTAAAAAGTTTGTCTCTTTCTTTGTAGAGTTGATTTAAATAAGGATCTACGTTTTTTAATATTTCTTGATTTATTTGTTGAGGAGAATAACCAAGTGTTTCAAATTTAACCACCTGACTACCTAAATCATCCATATGTGATAATTGAGATGTTACACTTCCTTCCATGGCTCTTTCAAAAGCAGGAACACTAAATTTTTTAATTTTTTTCTTCCTAACCTCTTGAACTTTTTTTGCAGACTCTTCTGGGTTAAAACCTTTTTCTTCTCTGTATTCGTCAATTAATGCAGCTGGAATTGGTGTTATCTTTTTTTCTTCTATTAACTTAGAGACTAATTTACGAACCCTTGATCCTTGAGTTGATGCAGGTAGATCTGGATAAAGTTTTTTACCCATCGTCTCGCCTTTTAATTTTCCATAATTGTCCTCTATATATTTTAAAGATTCTGCATCTTCTAAATATGAAATATTAGGAGTGAGTGCACTATAACTTGTATTGTTATCTCTTAAAAGTTTTGCAATAGGTCTTGTGCTGGATTTATATGTTTCTGCTATTTCTTCTAATGTATCACCAGCTATAATTTTATTTTTAATTTTTTGTAGATCACCTTTTGGAATTTTAGTGTTAGCATCGTATTTTGCTTTTTTTGCAGCAGTCTGCGCATCTAATGCTTCTTTTTCAGAAGCAAAATATTCTATGCTTGGTTTTGCTTTACTTCCTGGTTTTGAAGATCCAGATCTTTTATATCTCCAAGGTTTTTTTGGATCAGGTGGGTTTGCAACTTTTTTAACAGCAGGATCAAGAGCTCCTTGTTTTTTTATCTTATCTTGAATAATTTTATCTGTTTTTTTAACCCACTCATCTCTTTCTCTTTTTGCTGTTTTTAATCCTGTAAATGTAAAAGGAAAATATTGTTTCTTTCCTGGAGCTCCTGTTCTTGATCCTCTAATCACATATTTCTTAGTGCCGCTTGGATATGTAGCCTCGTATAAATAAGGTTCGCCTTCTATTTTTTTAAAGGTTGGTTGAGCCATTAGACCTCCAGGATCTTAGCTAGTCCGCCTTTTGCAAAGTTTTGAGTGTTGTCAATAAACGTTGCAGTCAATCTATCGAATCTTGGATCACCTGGACGTAAGCCATTTGCATCTACGACATTGTTTAAAACTCTTTGCGTGAAGATTGCAATCTCCTCTGAACTTGCTCCTGATGGTAATGCTTCTGCAATCCTTGGACCAAAATATTTATTAACTAATGCTATAGGGTCTCCAGCAATTCCACCGCCACCTTCTGTAATATATTTAACATCAACTTCAGAAACTATGTCTGCGAATGTAGTATCATTAGGATTTTCTTTTTTTAATGCTTCTACTAAAAATTCTCTGGCACTTGCGCGTTTAACGGGTACATCACCTTTGTTACTCATTACTGTTCTGTATTGTGCAGCGAGTTCAGGGTCTTGTTTTGCTAAAGATCTAATTGTTTTTTCAAATCCTGCAAAGCCTTGTTCAAGTGGAATATCCTCTATGACACCTGAGCCTGAAGGTGGTAGATCCATATCAGTTTGAATTTTTTTAAAGTCATCTATTTTAACATCTCCTCTAACAACAGGATTTATAGTTGCTTTTGATAAATCTACTGGTTCATCAGGAACTATAAATGGTTGGTTATCAACCATTCCTACTTCATCTCTCAAAGACGCTAAACCTTCTTGATCCAGGTTCCTGGTCCCTGTTGCCAGGTCCGTGATGTTTGCGACTTGTTTCGGACTGAATACTTCATCAACCTTTTGCATGTTCTCTAATAACTTATTGGCCTGAACATCGTTAAGCTTGCCAGCTGTTAGATAGCCGATAGAACTTTCTAGTTCTTCTAAGATTTTATTTTTACCTAAAAAACCGATTGCTTCGGTATTGATGTCAGCGTCGATGAACCCTTCAGGATTTTTACCCTTTCCTAAAAAAGTAATGTTGGATCGGGAACCGAGGACATTGTTCATATTCCCACCTAACTTATTAAATAATGCTAATATTGCTTCTCCAGCTTTTGGTAATATTTGTTTAACCATAATACTTTACTTCTCCTCGTACAATAGGTTCATCTTGATAATCTTCAGGATGTCGAACCAAACCACCCTGTCTAATTCTCATGATGGCTTGTGTCGTACTGTCGACATAGTCATCATATTCTCCAAATGGGAAAGAAGCACATTCTTCAATGACTTCCTGTGCAAAGTGTTCATGCATAGGGGCCCAAATTTTACCACTCTCGAAGAGAGGGGCTACGGAGTTTAATCTTGTATGTTTATCATTTCCTCGGCTAGGAGTAAAGTTAATTACTGGGATATCCATCTGTCTCAATTCATGTGTCAGAGGTAGTCCAGAAGCTTTTGCTTCAACGATTACCATGTCAGGATTCCAATCTCGATACTCTTCCAGGGCTACTCGCCGGAGTTCTGGAAAGTCATAACGGTCTTTAAATGCATTTAGGAGTATAATATTCTGTCCTGAATCCTCGGTCGTAAAGACACCCCACGTGGTTATAGCACTAAAGTCAGCAGATGCTTTTTTAGTAAATGCTGTATCATAACTTTGTATAATATAATCTAAAGGTGGTGGATACTTAGCCTTCCAATCACGCCACCATTCTCTTTTTAATATTGCTCCTTCCTCAGCAGTCGGGTTCTGCATATATTGAGCCAACCAGTTTGAAACGGGGATCGAGGCTTTTGTTTTAAGTAATTCTTCTGTTGTCCAAAATTCTGGCCACACGGGTTTACCGTCAGGTAGGATTGCAGGTAGTTCTACAACTTCCCATTGATCACTCCCTTCTTCGGATTGAGCTTTTAATAATTGACCCGTTATATCTTTTGTAGACCATCTAGTCATTACAACCACAATTGCACCACCAGGCTGTAAACGTTGACGTGGACCTGACGTGTACCAATTCATTGCTTTGTCAAAAGCTTTACTGTCTTTTCTAATATCTTGTTCTTTGTGTGGATCATCAATAATTAATAGGTTCGCACCACGACCTGTGATTGCTCCACCAACACCGGCTGCAAAGTATTCTCCACCTTGATCGGTTTTCCATTTCCCTGCTGCCTGACTATCTTCTTGAAGTCTAGTTGCAAAAAGTTCTTTGTAGTTTGATTGATCAACTAAGTTTTTAGTTTTACGACCAAAGTCTATCGCAAGATCTGCTGTGTGTGTTGCTTGAATAATTTTTAGTTTAGGATCTTTTCCAATCATCCATGCCGGAAGTAGGTATGAAGCAAACTCCGACTTCGTATGTCTTGGCGGCATGTTAATAATCAGACGTTTAATTTTCCCGTTAGCGAGATCATTAAATTTTTTATTAATAATTTTATGATGGGACCCCTCTATAAACTCAGGCCACACGTACTTAACAAAACTTAAAAAATTTTTTGTAATATTTGGTCGGGCTTCATCTAATGCTACACTACGCTCAAGTTCGATTAGATTAGCGGTTTCGTCTGGGGTCAAACCTTGATATTTTTTTTCTAAAATTTTTTTGTTAGGCATATCTACAATATGTTTTCAAAACTTATACCATAATCGTCTAAATCTTCAACTTTAGTCATGACTTAGGATCCCTTTTGTATTTAGGGGGGATTGCCTTTTTGTTTTGCGATCTAGAATGACTACCTGTCTGGTACCTCTATGGGTGGGCCCGCCAGGGAGGGGGTGGGCCCGCCCGGTATATCTAGAAAAATTTTTTTCTTGACACACTATATATAGTGTATGCAATTTTAGCTATGCAGTTTTTGCATAGGATGTTGTAGGATTTGTGGCTCATGCCTAAACCACAAACCCTAGCGAGATTAAATCAGAAAGGCATTTCCGATTGTTCTGTTTCTTTCACTTCATCATTTAGTACAAGTGGTTTATCAACTGCACTAAAACTAACTTCTTGTAAGTGGTAAGAAATTCTTTCCCTGTCCTCGTTCAATGTATCAAGAGCCAACAACTTCCTAACAGCAGTTGTTAGAGTGTACATCTTTCTATCGTGTATTCTATAACTGGGAATATCTAAAAAGATTTCTTTCTCAATTATAAAAAACTTTTTTTCATCTAAAGGTTTTGTCATATTATATTACTCCTAGTATGGTTAAAATAATGTAGCCATACAAAAGTACAGCTACATTAAAGATTGCTAATTGAATACTCACAGCTTGATACTCCAACTATCAGACGCAGTTCTGTATCCATCTTGATCAACATCAAAATAAGTCATTAACATACGACCACTTTTTGATATCCAATATCTGCACTTATCTGTCCACAATGCATTTCTTGTTATTGTTTTCTTATCACTTGCTGAAAAGTAAGTGATTTGAAAAGGTTTATTATTTATCATTTGTTTTCTCGCTTTCTATAACCTTAAGTGGTTATGGGATTAATATACATTAATCCCATAATTAAACAACAATTAATTTAGGTTATTTACTTTTTTTTCTTCTTGTTGCATATATGCAACACGTTCTGCTATCTTTTGCTCTCTAGTTTTTTCAGTATTTTTCATACCTTTTATTCTTTCAGCTAGATTTTTCGGATTATAAATAACAAGCCCTGTACTATTAGTTCTTATTATTTCGTGGTCAGTAATTTCAACGCCAAGTTCATTTGCTAACTCGATCGCCTCGTCTAACCATTTGTAGCCCTTTAATCCAATCTTGATTTCTTTCATTTGTTTCAATACTGAATTAATCCATTTTTCGTGAGCCACAACAAATTGACCTTTACTCGCTTTCCAAGAAACAAGAAAATTAAATTCTTGTTCAGTACAAGCAATAGACCTGTCACGACAATAATCACGACCAATTAAATCAAGTTGATATTTTTCGTTCCACTCTTTACCATACTTGGTTTCATTGTTTCTTCCACCACTCAATCCAAGATACTCATTGTTATTATCAACAAATTTTCTTTTATGTGGATTGTCGTCTTTGTCAGCTTGTTCAATTAAGATATCAGCATTACAATTTTCTTGTGCGTTTATCTCATCTCTAAACAAGGCAAAGCCATAACTACTATCACGATTAGAAGAATAATTATTATTAGTATCAATATCGCCATTTAATCTAAAATCAAAATGTTTTTCTATTGGTTTCTCAACCATTGATACATTTCCATTATAGTCTTTTTCTTCTGCTAGACCTTGATAGTGAAAATGGAAACAACTATCTTTTGCAATAGTTGAAACATTTTCAAACTTGTTTTGTAAGTAGTAAGCTTTCTCTACATCTTCTTCGGTATAGTGTCGTCTTACTATGTCTTTTGCAACTGACCAAGCTTTGTCATTTAGATCAACTTGTTCCCCTTTGAGAGTGTCGTACTTTTTCTTCTCTTGAGTATCTTCTTGAAATAAAGATTGCTTGATACGATTTGCAACTTTGTTTCGGTACTCTTGGTTTAGTCTTATTCTAGCCATTTGTCCTCTTTCTTTGTTAGTGTTTAATGTTTATCGGCTCGTGGGGTTTATTCAGATTGCCCCACGACACCTTTGCAAATTGTAAAATTGCTGAATTTATTTTTATTTGCATAAATATTCTTTTAAACTATTGACTTTTAAAGTCAAGGGATTATATAAGATATTATATTAATTTATAAAAACTTTAATATCAATTAAAGCAAACTTGCGAGAGGTAGTTCTAGTGTAGAACACTCGCAAGTTGCATAACAAGAAAGAGGACAAGATGACGAAAGAAGAAATAAGGGAAGAAATAAGGGCTATTCTTAAAGCCTTTCACTATGAAAGTGATACCGAAAATATGTCTAAAGATGTAGTAGTAGCTTTAGAAAATTTAGTGGGGGCTTTAAAATGACATTAAAATATTGCCAAAGTCATAAGTGCCATACTTATGATACAAAGGACAGGAAACGAGGCTCGAAAGATAATCGAGTTAATCAAACTAGAAGAAGATCAACCCTCTATTATGGAAAGGGAAATTTTTGCTCAATGAATTGTTATAATGATTGGGCAGAAGATTTCATTGATAGAGCAGTAGATCAAATTAGTGGCAGACTTCACGAACCAATGACATTAACAGAAGAAAATGCGTGGCGACGAGTTTGGAACCCAAACAGATATGATCGAGATTATAATAGGATTGAAAGTCAACCCGATTATATTGAAAGGAATATGATTACCAATGAGGTAAGACCTTTACAAAATCCATAGTTTCATCTGTCCTTGATGATTTCCTAGTTTAGAATTATTCTAAACTAGGAAAAATTTTTTTGTTTTTTTTTTTGGGTGGGCCCCCGCCCTAAAGCCACAAGCTATGGGTGGGCCTCCCGCCCCATGGTTTCAAGCTATGGGTGGGCCCGCCCTGTTAGGGTGGGCCTCCCGCCCGTAATTTACAAGCTCCGGGCTGTCAAGAAAATTATTTTTATTTTTTACTTGTGGGATATCCTGGGACCTGCTATAGTAGCAGCATCACCCGTTTGCAGGTATCCGGTGTAAAACTCAAACCTGCAGAAAGTAGGACATATGACAACACAAACTGAAGAGAAAAAATACGAACGTAAGAACAGGTTCAGCGGTGAGTCCGCAATGCTTACAGCTGATGAAGCTAAGAGACATGACCGGATCTTTATCAATGAGCTTGCAGCGACGCTGGAAGATAAGGCTGCCGGCATCGATGGCACGTCGAAGCTATGGGACCAGGTCCGTAAGGATCTTAACTGGTTCAGGCAGCACAACGCCAGCGTTTATATGACGTTACTTGACTAGCCGGAGCAGGGCCCGCAAGGGCCCTTATCCACTGGGGTGGGCCCGCCCCTGAAGCGTCAAGCTACAAGCGGGCCAGTTGACAAGCTCACAAGCTTATAGTATAAGATTTTATAGGAGAAATAATTATGTTAAAAAAAGAAGCAAGAGAAATAACGGGCGGCCTTAGTAAGCCGTCAAAGATGCCTGGACCAGCTCACAACCTGCCGGCTCAGGCATGCAAGACCGGCGCTAAGCTGGTGAAGGTCCCGGGCTCAGTATGCGCGGGCTGTTACGCCCTGAAGGGTCGCTATAGATTTAAAAATGTTCAAGACGCATTGCAACGACGCCTGGCAGCATTGCAAGACCCGCGCTGGGTCACCGCGATGGTAACACTGATCAAGGACCAGGACTGGTTCAGGTGGCACGACTCCGGAGATATTCAAAGCGTGGAGCATCTAAAAAATATTTTTGAAGTGTGCAAGCTTACGCCCGGCACCCAGCATTGGATGCCAACACGTGAAGCGCAATTTTTAAAAGATATTGACCCGGCCACGGTTCCGCCTAATTTAATCATTAGAATGAGTTCACACATGATAGGACAGGGACCAGTTAAACAATGGCCCTGGACTTCTACAGTATCGACAGCCCCTGAAGCTCGGACATGTCCGGCCCCGGACCAGTCGAACGAGTGCGGCAGCTGCCGTCAGTGCTGGGACAGGTCCACACCTAACGTGTGTTATGGTAAACATTAACATGACTCACAGATGGTATCACCCGAAATATTACGCAGAGCTCAGGAAGCAGGGCCGGAAGTTTACAAGCTCTCAAGCTCCAGAACACAAGCCTTCAAGCCTTCCCTCAAAGGCTCAAGCTTCAAGCCTAAGTCCACAAGCTCCAGGATCCGAGCACCAGGGTACAAGCGCACAAGCTGGGGATCCGGGGAACAAGCAACAAGGATAAATGTATTTAAATTATGTTTCATGTGAAAGGCGATTTGGTGGGGTGAAAAGCGTATTTTGTTAACCGATGTTAACTTCAATTCTACTGTAAAAAAGGACCCACTAGGAGCATAGCCCAACAGATCAGGAGTACCGTGTAAACTACGGTTTTCAAGACGATTCCATATAATTTTACTTTTAGTTCCTTTAAGATCACGCCACAAATCCTTCTCTAATTTTATCAAGTTAACTTCAGAAGTTAATTAGAGTTTGCCTATGATCTTTGGCATCTTCCAAGTACCACCTCTTTTAAGTCCTTTTAGATTTAAAATGTGAGTGTCTCTATCACCAATCATTCGAGTTTCCAACAACTGAATTTCAACTAGGTCTAATTTTTCTCCGTTAGGTAATTCAAATTGAACTCTTGCATTTTGTGCGGCTGGTGACACTAGGAATTTGTCTAGATATTGTCTTAATTCTTTTGCTTTCATATATTGTGTTTATATAAGATATTATGTATAAAGCAAGCATGAGTCAAGAAATTGTCAAAAAGAAGGCAGCTTACCCTACAGAGCTTACAGAAATGCAGAGACGATTCTGTGAGTATTTAATCATGAATGAGGGTAGAACTACCAGAACTGAAGCGGCTATCCATGCTGGATATAGCTCTAAATCTGCAACACAAGAAGCAGCAGGGCTGATTCAAAATCCTAAGATTCAAAAATATTTACAGCATAGATCTAACGAAGTTAATAGAGCTTTTACTGTTACTAAAAACAACTATGTTAGAAGACAACAAGTGCTATCACAGAAGCTAGTTGATGATGGTAAGATAAAAGATGCAGCACCATTTGAACAATTAATAGGTAAAGCTACCGGTCAATTCGTAGAAACACACTTACACGGCAACTTAAATGAAATGGCTAAACAGGAAAAACTTGACGAAATAAAAAGGTTGAAGACTTTACAACAAGAACGCCTTAAGATATCGTCAGACTAATAATTTAGTCAACTTAACCACACACCCTTTCGGGAAAACATTCCTATCAGAAAATGAAATATCTTTATCTTCATATGAAGCGAACGTCCAAATACATTTGGAAGTCTTTTTGTATATGTATGCATGTGTTATCATTTTGCTGCATTCGAATTTATCAAATTCTTC
>Ga0115546_1002379_pt1 | contig 10862 bp, 8 predicted proteins | sample COGITO_mtgs_1004_FD_87186 | JGI IMG/M metagenome (GOLD analysis project Ga0115546, IMG submission 87186) | Pelagic marine microbial communities from North Sea - COGITO_mtgs_100413 | ecosystem: Environmental > Aquatic > Marine > Epipelagic | place: Germany:Helgoland, sampling site Kabeltonne... | reverse complement strand
TATGGATAGTCCAGACAATTTTACTGCCTTTGAGTTTAGCAGCCCAAAGTACAAATAAAATCATAAAAGTATAGGTGTATGCCTTGAGTCGATACTTGCTCGAGGCATAGACTTCTGGCCAATGCACGTGAATAATATCAACTTTTTGCGTTAAAGCCGCGCCAAAGGAAAACTCACTAATCTGTATAGATTGATCCGCTTGCTCGATTGAAGAATTGAGCAGATGATTATACGGGTTTGATAACTTATTGCGAAAAGCAGGAAAAGCCATAACTTTAAGTGAGTCTTTTAACACTATAAATCCCTGAAATTGTAGTAAAATTGCTAAATAGTCGCTGGCGCCAAATAGGCGAGCGACGAGAGATCGAGGAAAAAATGTTCGAAAAAGCGCAGTTTACATTGGTAAATGAGCATTTTGAGGCCATTTTTGACAAAGATATATCGAGCGCAGCCATTTCGCACCAGCGACTAAATGCAGCTCTTGCTTTAAGTATAACCAGCGATGGGCTATTAACAAACATTAAATGCAGCATTAGAATCTTGCAAAATTTGACATGTATTGTAAGCTTTATGCGTGACTGCTGTTCTGCTCAAAAATTGAGCATACAAATAGAATGGCTATCCTATCATGCTTTTAGAGTGGCTGGCGGCACTTGCACGATCGAGATTCTCTATAGATGAGTCGTTGTGGTCATTAGATAAGGATGTTTATTTTGAAAAAATCAACTAAAGCGCTGCTGTTATCGGCGCTAGTATTTCCAGGGGCCGGTCATTTTTTGCTCAAAAAATATAAAACTGGATTTGTATTGCTGGCCATTTTGAGTTGTGCATCCTATTTCGTCATTTCTCTAATGATGACCAAGGCTTTTGAACTGTCCGACCAAATTACATCCGGCGCTGTGGCATTAGACCCAGTAGAGCTTTCGGCGATGTTAAGCAGTCAAACCACAGCGGGTGATGCGCAAACTATGAGCCTGGCTACGACAGCATGCATGGTTGTGTGGGTTTTTGGTCTTATTGATTGTTATAGGTTAGGGCGACAATTATAACTTTCACCTGCAGTGTATTAATGCACCAGCGTCGCGATAGCAACACGCGCTTTGTATTGTAAGGCTTGCTCAACTTGAGGCAATACAGACTTATCCAGTGAGTGGGCCCTACTCACACGGACCAACTTAAATAATCCACTATTTTTTAAAAGCAAAAATTTGCTCAGGCGGGTGAGCGCCGGTGATTCGATATGGTTCTGCTAAATGCCATTGCAGCTCAGCCGGTGTGTAAGGTAAATAATGACATTCCTTTGGTATTTTTGTGTCAGGTACGTGGGCGAGAAGCGCTCTGATTTCAAGACTCTCATTACCGTGTCGGCCTAGTAAAGTTGAAAAATACGCAGATTTGACTGGTTGTTGATAGACAACCAGCGTGCGATGCTGCTCGACAACTGGTTGATTTATGCTGGAAAGCTCATTAATTTCAGTTTGTAATTTGGTTTTAAACTCGGCCCGTTGCTCGGCGTTTAGATCAAAGCTATAGGTCATCATATATTGATTAGTAAATACAGAATCAGACATCATGTGCGACAATGCATCACGGCGTTGGTACATGGTTGGTAATTGCGTGTCGGCCAAGCGGCTTGGCTGCAAAGGCATCAGGGCGTCGCGGGCGATACCAGAAAAAAAGTACAGTATATTGGTAAGGCTTGGCTCCAGACCAAATGCTGCTAAGCAGCGTTGTTGTAAGCCAAAAGCATTTTTATGCGGCACATGCTGGGCTATAAACTGCTCGCCATCTTGCTGGGCAAGTGCTACTTGCTCGCTTGATGGATTCAAGCGAGGTAATAGCGCCAAGGCATCAAAAAGATTGCGCAGCGGTAAATACTCAGGGATAAACAAAAACCCTTGGCGCTGTACACCTTCTAAAGCATCAAATACAGCCGCCAGTGTCTGCTCTACAGCTTTTTGTTGTTTGCTAGGGCGCCAGTGGGGTTTTTGCGCCAACTGCACCAAAGCTCGATTAAACTGCTGCCATTGTTGCACTTGCGGCTCAGTTTTTTTAGCGACGTTTTTTAAAAGATCAACTAAAGTATCATCATTTGCAAGTTGATAATGCTGTTGTATTTGCTCGGCATGAGTTGCTTGTTTTAAGCCCTTATCCAAGGTGAGACCGTAGCGCAACATGGCAGGAATCACCACACGAGCAAATTTTAATGGTAATTGAGCTGTTATGAGCTGGGCAATGGGGTGCCTTATACCCTTAACGTTCATGTTATGAAGATGTGGCCCACCAAAAAGTTGTTGAATTGGAATCAACAGCGATTTAACCCCAAAGGCCATATTTTCAAAACTCACACATTGATCTGCATCGCAAACCGCTTGGTACATTTTACTTTGTAAAATACAGCCGAGCGGCGTGTATTTTTTTTCATGCACAGCAGCTAAAGTGAAAGAGTCACTATCTATATCAAAGTAGTCTGTACGGTTATTTTGTACAGCGCCTTGGGCTAAATGAAAACGCAATTGGGCAACACCAGTCTCATCAAACAGTGAGACCTTATCCTCAAGCAGATGGGCATATGTTTGCCCACGAAGCACCATGGATTGGGGCGTTCCGAATATATATTTTAGGGCTTTATTGAGCTCATCTTGCGAATTGCAACGACTATTTGGCACTCCGCTTAGATCTTTTATCTTCGGGTTGGCAGTATGGCGACCAAGTGTAAGGCCATAAGGCGTCATGCTAAAAAGCCTTTCAAAATAAGATCCACGCCAATCTAATATTGGTGGTTTTATATAACCAGATCGCGCTGGACTATTAGCTTCAGCTTCAGTGTGGTTCAAAGTGGTTGACTGCGTTGGGTCAAGATCATCTTTGTGTACCGGCTGAATTTCATTGACGGGCTCAGGAGCTGGCTGGGTTGGCGGGGCCACAGGATGACGTGCCGGATAACAGCTTTGCTGTTCATCAAACGAGCTTTCAAATAGTGGATTTGTTGCCCAAAGAGGTTGGCTTGCCGAGTGGTCAATTGAATCAATATGAGTAAGGCGAGATGACTCATGTTGGTGTGGTTGCCGAACATCACGACCATGAAGCTGGCCATGCAGCCGTTCCACAAGCCTGGCCAGGCATTTAAAGGGTAGGCTCATTATACTTTTAAGTTTACTCTGCGGCCTTAATGAGCCATTGTCAAAATCAGCAATTAAATCGCTACTCGCCAATTGGTTTAACTGCTGAGCTATGACCATTGTAAACCTCAAGACCTTAAAAAGTAAGATTATTAAATAGTGATGATTCTACATTTTTAGGTAAAACAGTTTTAGCTTTAACTTTTAGCACTAGAAGTAAATAGGTTTTTACCCAGTGCCACTAGATAGTTGAAGCTATTGGCATCTTCTCGTAGTGAGTACCATGTAGAAGATGGTCTTTTATTAAAAATCTGCTTATAGATATTTTTTTCAGCCTTGTTGAGTTGCTCACAATTGCGTAAGTCAATCGCGACGCCATTCGCTTGTCGTGAATAGGCTCGGCCTTGCGCCAGGGGGGTTGTCTCCAGGCTAGAGGTAAACGTTGCTTTAAATACTTTAATAATATCCGAGGTAATAGTTAACTCGGCAAACCGGCTGCCAATATCTTTTCTATTAGATGGATTAGGGTTAGCTGCATCAAAACTTGATAGCGCAAATAACCCAAGATAATTAAAGTCAGCCAAGGAAGGTTTGGCATTACCAGGGTAGAGACCAATATCACTAGAGTTGCGTTGTACACTAGCTTCAATTCTAGTAAGCGTCTGATTGGCATATTGTAGTGGGCCAACTAATTCTAAGGCTTGCAGGTTTGCTAACTTCGCTTCAAGCTCACCATGTATAGTAGCCTTACCTTCTATTTTATCGGCAGCAATATCTCGACTAATATTGATTAATTCATCGATATATTGTTGCCCCATAGCATCAGTCACCCCGAGCATTTTTAAAATATCAATTGATTGACTTTTGCACAGTAATGACGGGCTTTGAATTATACGATCTAAATTTGATACGACTGAACGATTGTCTTTAAGACCGTGCGTTACGACAATGTCTCTTATGGAATCACCGAATTTACGCGTGATCGAAATTTCTGCTTGTGTGGGCAGGTGTCGTGTTTTTTTAGGGCGTGCATTATAAGCTTGTGTCCAATTGTGTTTATGCTCAATAAGTCGTGCGAAACTATTTGCAATTGTACGCGAATTGACAGTTTTATAACCTTGCGTTAATTGATCACCTATCAAGGTTATATTTTTTGAAACTTGGTTCCATAATTTTATTGTAGCCAGATCTTGTTTTGATGTTTGTTTAGTAACAAAGCTACTTCGAAATTGATTTAAACTATCAAGCCCCTTCACCAGTTCTAAAAGCGACATTCCAACCGCATGAAGATCATTTCTTAATGCCGCACATGGTTGACTGTAACTATCATCTTCACTTGGTGCACTGTATGTTGGCGTGATAACACGTGCAGCACTGTCTATAGTGCTAAGGCTGTCAATATCAGCAAGCTTAAGTATAAGATTATTACTGTATTGACTACTGCTATCAGGCACCAGCATACAATTTGATGGTTTTATATCACCATGACATTTTCCTTGCTGGTGAAGATTTAAAACTAAAGCACTGCTCTGTTTTGCCAAGTTGACCACAACATTACTCATACGATCCACCGCGTTAGTACGCATATAGTGGACAAATTTTGCAGCCGAAAAACGATTTTGTTCAGCAGTTGAGCTACGGCCGCTCAATGGATGCTCCACGTTTAGAATCATAAGTTTAAGTAACTTATCGGTAAAGTCTCGCAAATCAGCCGGCGCTGCATTAGGTGCGAATACAGAACGGCTTAGATCGCATTGATCAATAACATCATCTAGTGAGCTAAAGCCTAAAGTAGAAACAGAATAATAATTTGGCCGATCTGTAAAACCAGCTTCCAAAGCCGGCAATCGATTTGGATAGTTGTTAAATCTTTCTATTGATGCACCTACATGCTTGGTTCTTTGCCCTGAATTCATTGTAGGAAAATATTCACTACTCTCGATTAAACTAGAGGTACTTCGGTGGGCTACTTGTGGACGCACCACCGAGTGAACATGAGCATGATTATCTACTGCTGGTTTTTGCTGTCGAATGGCCACAAGTTTTGGCGCAAGATCTGATTTGCCAAGCTCATAACCAAGCTTTACAGTACTACAACCGCCAGTACCCAATTCACCACCACGTCGCTCTGCAGGGTTTATAGTGTGAGCTAAAAACGAACGCCATAGCGTGGGGCTAAAACCCTTGAGCTGTTCAAAGGCTTCTAAATATTCCTTGGCTTTGGGATGACGCACACTTTCGATAATTCTTTGCGGTCTTTGGCCTGACCTCGTATCAATGAAAACGTAGTAACTGCTATTCAAACCTGAATCTTTTTTACTGATACGGCCAAACTCTAGCTGTTGCGGTGCTGTTGCAAGCCGCTGATCAAAAAGTTGGTGATTCTTAGCACAAATACTGTCAAGCATTCGGCGTTGTGCCGGTGAAATGTCTCTTGCAGAATCTGTTGAAGATGCAGTACCAAGCCTTCTATTCCAAGAATTCAAGGTTGCAGTATACAGTTGCTCATGCATCTCTCTAAATTCGGTTATGGAACAGGCACGTCCACGAATTTCAGAAAAATGTAATTGGATACGCTCTAGAACAATTCTAAGGTCACTATCATTATTTCGGGGCCGGTTACCTCTTTCATCAAAAGTAGGATTTTCACTGCAATTTAGTGGCATTCTAGTCACTCCGCCACCATTTGGTGGGAAGGGTTGACCATCTAAATTTGTTTGACCTGGTATTCTTTCCAATCTTTCCATATTAGTTTTCCATCCAGAATAGTATTGACTTACAATGTAGTGATTTTGTACAAAATGCATTCATACTCGTGCTTGCAAACGAGTGTCAATAAATAATCTATCAATAAATTTGAATACTAAGTTGGTCTTGTGTTGCCATATATTGCTTATTTAAAATAAAAAATGCCGGACCAGCATGCTTGCGCACATGCCAATAATCAGCCAACGTAGGATTTTAGGATTAGCTCTGACTAACAAATGAGCACCAATCCAGGCACCCATAGCTTGACCACACATCATCACCAGCCCTGCTGTCCACAGCACCTTACCAGAGACCAAATAGACCATGACCGATGCAATATTGGATGCAAGGTTGAGCGCCTTTGCTTGTGCTGTCGCTTTAATTAACGGCATTTGTCGTAGAGAAACGCCAATCAAGGTGAAGAACGAGCCAGCACCTGGGCCAAACATACCATCATAAAAACCAACCAAAGGCACTGACTGTCGACAAAAAGCTTTTTCTGTTTGCGGTTGTGAGTGAGCTTTGAAGTGCTTGCTAATGATTGGCGCGAATAAAAAATAAGCACCTGTGATCGCTAATACTAGAGGAATCATAAACTCTAAAACCGTGCTATCAATAAAATGCACGGCGACTGTGCCCAGGATAGAGCCAACAAAAGATGCCAGCATCAGTGGCTTGACGGCGGCCCAGGTAATTTGCTTTTGGCGGAGCATCATCAATGTAGCCATAGCAGTGCCCACACCACCTTGCACTTTATTAGTCGCAAGTGCATTTAGTGGATTAACACCAGCAATGAGCAGGGCAGGCACAGTAATAAGGCCACCGCCACCTGCAAGTGTGTCCAGAGTACCTGCGGTGACAGCCACTGCGAATAAAAGACCTAAAATATCCCAAGCCATTGAGAGGTTATCCTTGTTTGCGTTTTTTCAAGCCTCAAAGCTGGCTAGCACTCGCTATAATTCTATGTCATATTATGCTCTAAAGCCTCGCTGCGCGTAGTTCTATTTTACGCCGTTATCTTACCCATTTATTGCATAATGCACCACAAAAAAATCAAGGAGAAAATGATGGCTGGAGGATTTGGAACAGAGTTCACCCCTGAAATGATCATGTCAAAATTTGATGGTACGGCTTGGAGTTCTCCAGTATTTGTCGCCAGTGATAGCCTCACAATTCACCCGGCAGCCCATGTGCTGCATTATGCGAGTACCTGTTTTGAAGGCTTAAAAGCCTTTAAACATGACGATGGTCGAGTTGTGCTGTTTCGAATTGATCGCAATGTCGCGCGTTTTGCCAGAAGTAGTGATGCCTTATGTTTGCCGCCGATTGACACCAAGTTACTCACTTCAATGATCATCGATATTGTGAATAAATATCAGGGTCAGATTCCAGCGCCACCAGGCTCGTTTTATATTCGGCCAACTCATATAGGGATGGATGCAGCGATCGGCAAGGCAGCAGCAGCCTCCACCACATCGATGCAATATGTTTTGGTATCACCAGTGGGGGATTATTTTTCAACAGGTGAAAAAGCGTTACGCCTATTGGTGGATGATGTTCACATGAGATGTGCGCCAGATCATGGCCGTGTCAAAGGTGGTGGTAACTACGCCAGCGCCTTAAAGCATATTGTGAAAGCCCAGCAAGAGTGTCAAGCAGACCAGGTCTTGTTTTGCCCGGAAGGTGATGTACAAGAAACTGGCGCGGCTAATTTTATGGTGTTCACGGATAACACTCTTATCACTAAGCCGCTTGATGAATCTTTTTTACATGGCGTGACCCGAGATACGGTGTTGCAGTTGGCTAAAGATCACGGTATTCAAGTCATAGAGCGAGACTTTACAGTCAATGAGTTGCTTGACTATGCAGCCCTACCTGGTTGTGAAGCCGCTTTATCTGGAACTGCAGCTGTTCTGGCAAGTGTTGGAACTCTCATATACCAAGGTAAAGAGCACTTAGTTGGTGACGGTAAGCCTGGTGCAACAGTTCGCAAGCTTCGTCAAGCGTTGAACGATATTCAATGGGGTCGTGCTGAAGATAGTCATCAGTGGCTTACTTTTGTTGGCGACTAAGTCAGCCTTGATTTCAGCAGAACATACACAAAAAGCGCTCATCCTGGGCGTTTTTTTTTAACAGATCATTAGTTATGCAAATTTTGCATTGTATTTATATATATTATGCATTTGTGTTATGGATAAGGGCAGGTTACCTTAACTACAAATAGACACTAATCGGAGGACACATGGCAAAACAAACTTTATACGACAAGCTTTGGCAATCACACTTGGTGCTTGATAGGCCAGATGACAGTTCACTGATTTACATTGACCGCCACCTTTTACATGAGGTCACATCACCTCAAGCATTTGAAGGTTTAAGACTTGCAGGTCGGCCTTTGTGGCGCAAGAACGCTAATATCGCAACTGCGGATCATAATGTGCCAACCACGCCGGATCGGCACATTATTAAAGACGAGGTGGCGCGCATTCAAGTGGAAACCCTTGGCCGCAATTGTAAAGATTATGACGTTACCTTATTTGATTTAACCGACCATCGCCAGGGTATAGTGCATGTGGTGGGCCCAGAACAAGGCCTAACTTTACCAGGCATGACAGTAGTCTGTGGTGATTCTCATACTTCTACTCATGGGGCTTTTGGCGCACTTGCCCATGGCATTGGCACCAGTGAAGTAGAGCATGTGCTTGCGACCCAGTGCCTTGTGCAATCCAAATCAAAAAATATGCGCATCTGGGTTGATAGCCCTTTACAGCCCATGGTGTCAGCAAAGGACTTAGCATTGTTTATTATTCGCAGCATTGGCACAGCTGGTGGCACAGGCCACGCTATCGAATTTGCAGGCCCTGGTATTACCGCCTTGAGCATGGAAGGGCGTATGACCCTTTGTAATATGGCTATTGAAGCTGGTGCTCGAGCTGGCATGATTGGTGTTGATGATAAAACCATTGACTATGTGAAAGGTCGAGACTATTCACCCAAAGCAGATATTTGGGATCAGGCAGTCACGGCTTGGCGTCAACTCGTGACAGACTCAGACGCAGTTTTTGATAAAGAAGTGGTTATCGCTGGTGCTTCAATTATACCGCAAGTCAGCTGGGGCACTTCACCTGAAATGGTGGTCGCCATTGATGAAGCGCTTCCTGTGCCAGAGCAAGAATCTGATCCAGTCAAGCAAGACGGTATGATAAGAGCCTACAAATACATGGGTTTGACGCCTGGTCAGTCTTTAGCGGATATAATTCCTAATCGAGTTTTTATTGGCTCTTGCACTAATAGCCGTATTGAGGATTTACGAGAAGCTGCAGCCGTGGCCAGGGGGCGAAAAGTCTCCAGTGCGGTGACTCAAGCCATGGTGGTGCCTGGCTCTGGATTAGTCAAAGCGCAAGCAGAGCAAGAAGGCTTGGATGCTGTGTTTCTTGAGGCTGGTTTTGAATGGCGCGAGCCAGGCTGTTCCATGTGCCTTGCTATGAATGCCGATCGATTAGAACCACAAGAGCATTGTGCATCCACATCCAATCGAAATTTTGAAGGTCGACAAGGCTATGGTGGTCGAACTCACCTGGTCAGCCCAGCCATGGCAGCAGCAGCAGCGATCGCTGGTCGCTTTGTTGATGTACGCCAATTAATTGCTAATTCCACCATAAACGGAGGCCTCTAGTGAAAGCATTTTCAAATATTTGTGGTATTGTAGCGCCGCTTGATCAAGCCAATATTGATACTGATCAAATTATTCCAAAGCAGTTTTTAAAGTCAATTCAACGAACCGGTTTTGGACCAAACCTTTTTGATGAGTGGCGTTATTTAGACCAGGGTTTTCCGGGACAAGATTACACTATCCGACCAAAAAATACAGAGTTTGTGTTGAATCAATCACCCTATGATCAAGCAGAAATTTTATTGACGAGAGCTAATTTTGGTTGCGGTTCAAGTCGTGAACATGCGCCCTGGGCTTTAGAAGATTTTGGCTTTCGAGTCATTATTGCACCATCTTTTGCCGACATTTTTTACAATAACTGTTTTAAGAACGGAATATTACCGTTGGTGCTACCCGAGCCTGCAATTGATGCCTTATTTTTAGCGGTTTTAGGTCATATAGGTTTAAAATTATCAGTGGATTTGCCGAGTCAAACCCTATCGATTGCAGCTGAATTTATTGACCAAGTTGTCTTGCCGCCGTTGCAATTTGAGATTGCACAATCGCGCAAGCAAGCCTTATTAAAAGGTCTGGATGAAATTGGTGAGACCTTAGAAAGTGCAAACAAAATAAAAGCATTTCAAAGCCAATACGCGCAGCAAAATCCATGGTTATTTCAGACGGAGACTTTATGAAAAAATACACAATTCTAACCATTGCAGGCGATGGTATTGGACCGGAAATTATGGCAGCGACAAGACCGGTGCTTGAGGCTGCTTTGCAACAAGCCGATGTTCAAGGTAATTTTACGGTTGGGCTGCTTGGCGGCCAAGCGCTTGATGAGTATGGCGTGCCTTATCCGCAAGACACGGCTGATAAAGCCAAGGCGGCAGATGCTATTTTATTTGGTGCTATCGGTGGCCCAAAATGGGATCAACTGCCTCGGCATTTACGTCCAGAATCTGGGTTGCTTGCCATTCGTGAGGATTTAAAACTGTTTGCCAATCTACGGCCAGCTACTTTATTCGCAGAATTAGTGCAAGCATCGAGTCTTAAGCCTGCGCTAATCCACAATTTAGACATGCTGATTGTACGAGAGCTCACAGGTGGTGTTTATTTCGGTAAGCCAAAAGGCATAGAGCAGCGAAATGGTGAGCGAGTTGGTTTTAACACCATGGTGTACAGCGAATCTGAAATTCGCCGAGTGGCCCAAGTCGCTTTTGCAGCTGCGCAAAAACGACAAAAGCGATTATGTTCAGTTGATAAAGCGAATGTTTTGGATGTCTCGCAATTATGGCGAGATGTGGTCATGGAGGAAGGAAAAAACTGGCCAGATGTTG
>Ga0115546_1002378_pt1 | contig 10864 bp, 12 predicted proteins | sample COGITO_mtgs_1004_FD_87186 | JGI IMG/M metagenome (GOLD analysis project Ga0115546, IMG submission 87186) | Pelagic marine microbial communities from North Sea - COGITO_mtgs_100413 | ecosystem: Environmental > Aquatic > Marine > Epipelagic | place: Germany:Helgoland, sampling site Kabeltonne... | reverse complement strand
CGTCGATGTAGTCAAGAAGACCGTACCGGAGCACTCGTGCGTAATTTCCTATGACCTTACTCACCGCCGCGAGCTGGGCAGATTTAATGTGCTAATACTCGACGAGAGCCACTATATCAAGAACAAGTCTGCAAAACGCACCAAAGCTCTGATGCGACTTGCAAGAATGACCCCGCACGTTTTTCTGCTGACGGGCACACCTGCTCCAAATAAACCAGTTGAGCTGTGGACGCAACTTGCAGCAATTATGGGTGTGAACCGCATTGGTACCTATACGTCTTTTACGCGCAGGTATTGTGGTGCGAAACAAAGTCCTCTCGGGTTTGTGGACGTGTCGGGGGCTACGAATCGGCGGGAGCTAGCATGGTTTATGAAAAACACCTGCCTAATCCGTCGATTGAAAAGAGACGTGCTCCAGGACTTACCTAAGAAAACAAGATGTACGCTGGAAGTCGATGTCGCACAAGGCAAGATGAAGAAGAAGTTTAAGCGCTGGAAAGAAATTAATCGCTTGTGCATGCAGCAGGAGACGCATGAGCTCATTTTCGAAAGAAAGGCGCTGGTTTCAGAGCTTTTTATGGATACTGCTTACGCTAAGATAGACGTGATTAAAAAAATTTGTGCCGATCTGCCGCCAAAAACGCTGATTTTCTTCCACCACCAAATTTTAGGCGACGCCATCGAAGAAGCACTGCCCGAGTGCATGCGCATAGACGGAAGTACTCCCCAGGAGAAGAGAGACGAGTACGTACAAGACTTTCAAGAAGGAAGGGTTGATTATTGCTGTCTTTCTATGCTCGCTGCTGGAACTGGAGTTACTTTGACCCGCGCGAATAATATCTTGTTTGCTGAGCTCTTTTTTGTACCTGGCACTATGCTACAAGCGGAAGACAGAGCTCACCGCATTGGTCTGGAGGAGCCTCTGACGGTGACGTACGTGCTTGCAAACGGGTCGCTGGATTCGCATATGTTCAAGAACATCAAACGCAAGCTCAGCACGATTGACCGTTGCTTAGATAACCGAACTGATCGAGTTTTTATGAATTAAAAGTTATCTATAAATATGATAATCTTTGCGTTTAAATGCTTTTAATCACTAGTGTAGATGGCAAGGGTATAATTGGAGTGACGGACGAATTTGCGGCAACAATCAAAGTATATGTTACAGAGGCTTTCAAAAAAGTATGGAAAATTATTTTTGTTCGGAAAGAGTTCGAAGAAAATGCTAATTATGTTGCTTTTATGGATGATGTCGTCTCCGTTCAGTTTGGCAGATACTCTGTCATAGTAAAATCAGCAATGGATGGAAATTTTAGTTTTTTTCCATCTGAATCGTTGGATGTGAAGCAACTTAAAAAAATTATGAGAGACATGATTTCTGAAGGAATGCCAACGCGAAAGACTGTTCCTGATTACGAAGGTGAAGATCTACCTCCGTATGTTGAATGGGACGTGGAAGGCAATTATGTTGATCTGCCGCTTGATAGGGTAGTTCTAGAGAAAGCTTCCCAATTGCTAGAAGCTGAACTTAATTTAACTCCTGTTCCAATGATGAAACAGGTCATCGAACCTCCGAAGAGGAGACGAAAGAGACGGCGTAGAAACGATGCTCCTGTAAATACGACTTCAGTGTCATCGGATGATTTTGCCGATGTTGTGTATGGAATTTTATATGAATATGAGAAGGGAGCAGCTGATTATCAACAGGCATTAGGGGAACTTAAAACTCAAGCTGAAGATTTTATACGTCTTATGCCTCAGGAAGAGCCATTATATGTACTAGGGGATACTTTTGAAACTGCATCAGGTCAATACGCTATTATTTCTGGTGGAAGACTTGCGCCTGAGGGAGCAGCTGGAAACGGCAGTTTTTTTTACGATCTCATTGATACCAAAAAAAATCTTAGAAGACATTCCGAATCAGAAATTAGACTATTATTTGGAGAACCCTCAGAAATGGATTCTGAAGTGAGTGTGTTTCAATTTGGTATTCCTACTTTACAGCTACGTAACCTTATTGCAAGAGCTCAAAATTTACGCAAACTTATAAGAGCAAAAAAGTTTAATTCTGGTAAGATAGTGCCTGAATTTGCACGGAGTGAAAATCCCGATGAGGATGAAGCAGAAAGGGAAAATAAAGAAAATTTTGACAGAGCGTACTGGGAAAGGGATCAAAAGAAGAGAGCAAGTGCTGCTTACTGGTTGGGAGACATTGACGATGATGACCCTAATGCGGCAGCGAATCAGAACCAAGTCGAAATTACAGCAGAAGCCTATGCGTGGTCTAAGCTGCATGATCGTAATGTGTGTACTATCTGCCTATCTGGCTTTAGCAAAGAAGATGAAGTAAACGAATACCCTGTAAAATTAAAATGTGGGCACTTTTTCCACTACACATGCATAAAGCGGTACCAACAACCAAACTTTGCTGATGGAAGCTATTTGGGATTAAAAGCCAGAGATACTTTGTTATGTCCAATTTGTAGGACACCTGCACTTGACAACAAATTTGGAGATGGTGTGTACAGATACGTTAATTTAAGATTTTAAAAAAGTTATAGTAATTTTATAAAAGACTTATTACCAGCCTCGAATGTAACAAAATTAGCTTCTCCCTGCAAGCTCTCTATGATAGATCCTTCCATTTCCTTTCCGTTCACTTTTGTCAGTAGGTACCCCGGGGCAATTTTCTGCACATTCCATTCTGCCGAGAGTGCATCTACTGCTACAACCACCCCAACTACCTTGTTATTAAATGGCGTTTTCAAGTACTTCGGGTACGATTTCTTAGCCATCTGTGCATTCATCTGTGTGACTGTAAGGCCTCCAATCTTAACAACTGCTGTGGGTTCAAATGGTGTGAGTTGGGGGGCATGAATTCGTGGGATTGTCTCTACTAAATTGTATGTATAATCTACAGTTTTAACACCTTCCTCTGATCCAATCTTGAACTTGCATACTTTTCCTGGCTGGAACTTGAACGCAGTGAAATATGGGGCACTATTGTCAACAAAATTCCCAAAATTATTGAGTTCACGACCATCGATAGATAGCAAAATGTGCCCATCCTGCAGATTCTCATGCTCCAATGCTGCAGTAATGACAACACCTTCACTTCCGTACTTGTCTTTTAGCTTATCGAGAATAGGAACAGTTGAGGATACCTGAAAGTGTTCGTTAAACACAATTCTTTCTGGTACAATGTGAGATTCAACACCCTTACATTCCAATGTGTGGTTTGTACACTTCACCCATCCCTCTTCACGCAGTTCGTGAATCTTCTCGGGCATGTCTACCTCTAAATAGGTTAAGACTTTCTGGATAAGGTTGTGAGATTCTGGTTGGAAAAAGCAGTGCTCAGAAAACCATTGGCTAAACTTCACAGGCACTCCTTCATCAACTCCACCACACTCGTGTTCCTCAAACTTCTGTATAAGTGCTGCAGGGGGGGTGGATACATGGTAATGTTGCATGAGCTGTCTGAAAGCTTCGTGACTCATGTCAGAGTGATCTTTCTGCGGTTCAAGGTATTGGAGAAGACTATCCACGAGTTCAACAGGGGTAGCAATAGATACAGACTGAGGTTGAGTGGAGATGGCAGTATTGATCCCAACAAGCTTTCCTTCATGGAGAAGTGCACCACCAGAGTTCCCAGGGTTGATTGTACAGTCGTGGTAGTGCATAACATTCCCACCAAGGACATCTTTAGCAGTGAGATTTCCGTGAGATATAGTCTGGTGGGCAGTGCCACTGGGAAATCCAACAGAAGTTACAGCAGCAAACTCCTCAAGAGGTTCGTCTATGAGAGGACAGGATTCAACAAGCTCAATTTTTCGCTGGGCGTTCGTCTTGGGGTCAACATTTGCCAAACAGAAATAGGGGCTCTGGGTATCGATATGGAGGAACGCCAAATCGTACTGGGGGCATACTTTTAATACACTGGCGGGGATCGGCACCTCAGAAAAGTGGAAGTTAATCGCAACGCTCTTTGCCTCACCAACTACATGCATGTTGGTGACTGCAATGATAGCGTTCGGATAAAACTCCGCTGCCAGATCTGTTGCAGCTTTTGATAAAACTGCAGACCCTGCCTCTAGACCAGCAACTGAGATGCCTTGTTTGAGAGTGTTTAGAACTCGGACGACTCCGTATATTTTCTGCGCCATTTCAGTACTCAACGTCTGTATATATACGGAGGAAAAAGTCATTTGAAATGGTCTTCAAAAAAGGGAAAATATCCGTGTACTTCAAATCTGCAAGTATAATTCGAGCGATTTGCAGGCAGATCCGCAGCGCGGACGCTGTGTATGCTTGCGTAGCTTGGGTGACGCATCCCAAAATCCTGGACGCCATGGAAGAGACAAAAACGGAGCTTATAATGACGAAAGCGCGGTGCAATCGTTGGAAGCGCAAAATTCAGGTAAAGCACTTAGGTAGTGGGCGTGGAAAGAAAAAAAGCCTTATGCATCATAAATTTCTAGTGGGCTTCCGCAAAGGAAAACCAGCGTTTGTTATAAACGGGAGCGCAAATTTTACAAAATCTGCAGTGAGACATGCAGAAAATATTATGGTAATCGAGGATTCAGACGTTGCACAAGCGTTTTACAAACAATTTCTGGAGTTGAAAAAACAGTGAAGTTTTTGATTATATGGTGTATATAGGACAGACTATTATTATTAAAAAAATGAACATGGACAATACTCAAAAAATCCAAATGGCAATGTCACGCCTTTTGATGCATATTATTAAAGCAGATCTTCGAGCTCTGCAGATGAAAATACGTAAATCGGAGTATAATATTTTGATTAACGTTTGTGTAGAAGCCGAGCAATACGGTCTAGACACATCTAAACTACGCCAGGCAAGCGATGACATTGCCAACGAAGTCACACCATACACTGAACACCCGGGAAAAAATGCTCCAGAAATCATGCTCAGTCTCACCGAAGGTCTTGAACAAGTAATAGAAGGATATGGCACTAGAGAACCAGAGCGTGTAGCTCTTTTGAACAGCGTGATGCAGAATTGTATGAGACAGAAAAAGTACATGTTCGAAGCAATTCAGCAAGGTGTGAACCCAGAAAAAATCCTATTTTTGACAGACACGTTTATTAAACGATACAAAGGCTGCCAAGAGTACAATCAACGCATCATTGACATTATTATTAACAGCTTTGAAGCAAACGACAACGCACACGTTTTGAAAAGCGTAACAGCATATATGATCCTGTTAGAATTTGTGTCTTCGTACGCGTCTTACAATGACGATAGTATGGTTCTTTTTGCTTATCAGCAGCGGTTGAAAGCAATGACTGACGCTGCTGGAACAATAAGGGTAATCTATTTGGATTTCAAACAAGATGGAATGTTCCACGAATCTATGCAACAACAAAATCGAGATTCTTACGAGGAACAGGGCAGCCGTTTGAATTCTTTAAAGAACCTGGAGGCGGAAGCAACGTTCAGGTACATAAGTGGTATTTTAACTGCGTCAGAAACAAAAATTCAAAAGTTTTACAGGGAGGCGGGGGCGCGCAGCAACAGCAGTCTCATGCAAGAGGTCGGTATGAAATTGAGAGAAGGATTTTACAATAATCTGTTTGGTTCAATTCAGAATAATTTTCTGAAAATTATCGTGGAAAATCGAAAGTTAATCGATTCTCTCACACAAAACGGCACGCGGAACAACTTTATTGAAGATTCTCCTATCAACATACTGCTTGAACACATGTCGCATAATCCAATATCTTCGACAAACCATGCACGCAACACGAATCGTGATTTTGAATCAACTTTAAAGCGCGTTTTGGTTTCTGACAAAAAATTTGAAAATATAATCACAACGCCTCGGTTTAAAGGAACGAGAGAAACAGCAGCAATGAATCCCGGCAACCGCGCTGCAGAAGGACTCGTCAACAACATCCAAATGGAACTTGACGATGTAAGAGACGAATTTCAAGGCATGCGCGAGGAGCTAAATTACACGGTAAGAATCTTCGGAGAATACATTCTCACCCGGAGTGACTACAGGGAATACCCAGCCGAAATTCCTGTCATTCAAATTCAGGACTACACCACTGGATCCTTAATTGTGGGGGCTAACGCCAATGCGTATCGACTCGGGTTTTCTCAGAACCTGTTTATTACTAGTATAGAGCAAGTAGATTTTGATGAAATTGAGGATTTCATGAAAGATTCTGGTCGGGGAGCAGCAGGTGGTATGCGTAAGTTTACCCGCTTCCGACTAGTAGCGCTAGCAAGACCAAAACAGGATCTAGAAGACAAGGATGAAGAATTGATGAAAGAGGCGCTCGATGATCAGACACCTGTATTAGACGATACTTTTTTTGATTTAATTAAATAAGATATTCATTATTTAGATATTTTGTGTACACAAATTTTAGTTCCGGATATCCTGTTGCAAGGTTCACAAGCCCTAGAATGTAACCGTGCCCAAATAAAAGACGCTCTTCCCGCTTATCTGTGTCCCATGTGCACCACGCTTGCTGGAGCCGACTTGCTGCCGTCTGAGCTACCCAGTTTTTAGAGCCATATATTAGCTCACGAAACATAAGATTGTAGTCTATCATTTTGTCTGAGCAAAAAAGCCTAGCATAAATACACCATATTTCTATCCTAAATGTTACTCTCGGAAGTAGAAGATTTGCCACTCCGGTACCACGTCAAAAGAGTATATGATCTGCTAAACGACATTGTTCATGGTGCGTATCCTTGTATAGATTTTTTTGACAATAAAGAAATCCGCACGCTTATGAATGGGGAAGATTTAGATGATGTGAAAAGCCCCTTTTGGGGTCTCAGCACCAATATGCAAGTCAGTGTTTTACCGTCCATGCAGCTCAAAACAACAAAAGACGTTTACAGCAGAAGACGTCAAATGAACATTTTAAGTTTTTTTACAACTATTAACAAAATGCTCAGAATACTGACACTTGAAGTTCAGAGAATAGAGGATGAAACAGTTGCGGTAAGACTGTATTAAGCAAGACCTTTTTTTAAAGAAATGCGACCTCTGAGCACCCGTGTTTTTAAAATGCAAGCATCCTACTCCGAGATCATTCAAAGTATAGATACGCACAAAGAGCTGAAGAAGATGAAGGCGCTAGTTATGGAGAAAAAAGTTGTATTTATTATCTACAGAGGAGGTGAAAAAAACGCGGTAATAATGATGAATTTAGGCAATGGTTTTCACGCATCTGTGCAGAGCTGTCCAAAAAACGCTAAACTTAAATCAAACCCAGATTTTCTCTATACTCTTTGTTATGGTTTCTGATTATGGTGTACTTCTTGAACCCTGGTTATTTTAAAGAAACTCAGACAGGATGGATACTAAGGATACTAAAATCGAAGAGCCAGTGGTTGCAACCAAGGTGGAAGAAGTAGTCCAAACTGCCGCTGAGCATCATGCAAGCGTCATTGAGCACCTAAACAATGGTAACTCGGAAGCTGCGTTTCAAGCTCTCATGACGGACCACTCTACTGGGCGTAAGCTCGACTACGCGGAGTCCCGCATGATGTACGGATAGTCTAGTCGTCTTTATGCATTGTGAGCACCAGAAGAGCTTCTTCGACATCTCCATCTTTGAGCAATTTTATTAATCTTACGCGTGTGATGTGAATCAAATAAAAAATAAATACGATAAAAACGAATGCTATGTAGATCATTTTCAAAGTCTATTTACTTTAAATACACCCCTAAAATGCAGTTTGTGCCAGAGGTTTTGTATCACACTGCACCGAACCCGTTTGAGCTTTACGGTTTTCGATACCAAACCATTGCTCACTATCTTGTTATACAGGCACATGCCCGCCGGGGGGTGCCTTATAAGCATTTTTTCGAGATGGAAGTCCAGGAATTGCCTGAAATTCGCGTGTTGAATACGGCAGTGCTCGAAGAAGGCTTAAACGCAATGCTGCCGGATATAGAACCTAAGAAATTCAAGTACGCCATTTCTCACCACCTGCTTGGTATTGGTACAACTCGATTCCGGCTAAAATATGGGGATCGAGAAACTGGTAAAAACCAGTACGGTCGATCGATGCGTATGGTACTTATAGGTCGTCAACGGAAGTAAATGAGCGATCTGGAAGATGGCGTCGACGAAGAGCAGCACACGTGTCGGATATGCCTCGAGTCAAACAACCTCGTGCAGCCTTGTAACTGTAAGACCTCATATGTACACGAAGAGTGCCTGCATAAGTGGTTGAACACTTCAAGAAGAACTAACTGTGAGGTGTGTCTCTTTGAATACAATTTCACATTGGAGAAACGCCAAAGACCGCCAATACTACTATTCGCTCATAATCCTATCTTGAATCGCAATATTATAATTCTTGGAATTTGTGGACTTTTTCCAATATCCCCCTTTGCATTCTACATGGGGTTTCCCCCATTGGATATATACTATTTTATCAACATTCTTTTCGTTTGTATTGTATTTGCATATGTAAGATACGTTAAAGTTTGTCAAACACTAGCTTTCTGGAAATTGTCGTTAACCAGTGGATTTACGATTGTAGCCGTAGAAACGGACAGGTATGACCACCTAATTTTCGACTTCGGAATCGGTGCTATTTTTCTACTTGTTGCGTTTTTTTGCGACAGTCGCTACTTACGCCCTATAAATAATGAGCAAGAATCTCAAAATGAATAGTGTTGTGTATACACTGGAGAGATGTGGACTGGACAAGTTCGTCAAAGACAAACACGGAAAATTTCACTCGTTTTTGTTATGGAATATCGTTGCGGCACTTGGGCATCTAGGAAATGCTGCATTTTCATTTGATGGTGCATCTACACAAGGGAGAAAGAATATGTACCCAGTGTTTCAGGACTATGCCGGATGGAGGAACAAGGCTGATTTTTGTACAAACAACACCGGGGAGATTGGATACACCAGGGGAGAGTACGTTATTCTGCCCACTGAGAGCGCCAAGTCCCAGGAACTCAGCCTGTTCTGGCTCATAATCAGTTTCCACCTACTTTCGTTTGGGTTTCAAATGCTACTCAACACAAATTATTTACGAGACTATTACGTGAATAGTGTGCTCACCAACGGAGTAAATCCGATACGCTTTGTAGAGTACTCCATTTCTGCTTCTATCATGGTGGTCTGCCTTGCTTTAATAAGCAACATACTAAATCTTTACGCCCTGATCGCGCTGGGGTGCTTGACGGCAGTCACCCAGCTGTTCGGGCTCCTTGCGGAGTGCTTGTTTTCTGATGAATTTCTAGTTGACGTACCCTTGTACGATGAAGAGAAAAGTGGCAATCTGTTTAAAAAAGCGACATTCAGGCAATCCGAAGTGCAGGGTGTCAAGAAGGTTAGGAAAACAAATAAACCTCGTAAGAAAACACCACTGAGTGTCACTTTGCGTAGGCTAGGGTGGGTCGCGCACTTCAGTGGCTGGGTCAGTATGATTTCCGCTTACGTTGGGATCCTTGTCCAACAGTATTTTTTTAGTGTCGAGCAAAACAAGGGAAACGACGTTAGCCCTCCGTCGTGGGTGACAGTGCTCATCATAATTTTGGCAATTTTGTACAATATTTTTGGGTTTACTCAAGTTGCCCAATTATGTCTGAAGGACGCTTATATGAACGCCTGGACTGGCAAAAATGAGAAGTGCCGCTGTCCTGGAATAACGTCAGATGGATCTGGGGACGGTAAGAGAATTAAATGCTGCGGGAGAAGTCTCAACGAGAGTATAGAGTTGTGCTATGTGCTGAACAGTCTTATTTCAAAGAGCGTATTAGGCTGGACCATTATTGGGCAGCTATTAGTAGAAGACTTTGAAATTACAACTGAAGTAAATTGTTAATTTAAAAACGAAGATTGCGTTTACCTCTAAATTCCATTTCTTCTTCAAAGTGAGATAAAAATGTCTTCATGTCATTTTTTCTTTTATCCTCGTCAATCGAATAGTCACTCTTATCAAAGTCATGTATCACGGCCTGTAATCCATTGTCAATCCAAACTACCAGCACGTTTCCAAGATGTAAATCATTGTGAACTACACCTTGCGAATGCATCTTCTGTATTGCTTCAATAACATTTTCTTTAAACTGCATGAGCATTTCTTCTGGAAAAGCATTTGATTGAATACACTGTTTCAGATCCCCAACACCAAGTTGTGAGTAAAGCAGACCCCCTGGAACACGTGTAGATATGTATCTTGGGGTTTCTGGACCAGTTCTCTTTGCATTCAACCACAGTGTTTTATCCGGTCTATTCTTCAATTGGCTCAATGTGTTTTTCCACGCTGCCGACTGTTCGTAAACATTTTTCTTTGCCTCCAACATAGTGTTCATATCTGAAAAAACTATGTTTTCTACCTCTGTGTATTTGAACACTCTCAAAAAAGATTTTGGAAACGCAGCAAAAAGCTTGGTGGCTATGTCATGCTCTTTTCGAAACAATTCTCTATTATTATCTACAAAAAGTGCAACTTTAACAGCACAAATAGACTTCGTACCAGAGCTATTCATGTAAATTTTGTATATTTTTGCAAATTGACTTGGGGAACCAATCCGAGTCTTTACAATGTTGTTGTATTCTGGCAGTGGTAATTTAGAAACAGCATCACAATTAGAGAAAGAAATTTGTGCCTCTGTCACTGTTTGTAAATTCTGATCCCATTGCTTTGGAAATTCCAGTGCATCATTTTTGGACTCTTTTGTCTCTCCACCCTGTATAATACTCATTTCATGACTACTTGTGTGTATTTATACAACCAAGGGAGTTAGCCATGATCACTTAGACGCATTTAGTTAAATGAAAATTTTTCTTATTTTACCACATCGAAGGGTTTCCAAGGTCTTGGAAACCGGGTCGCCGGCGCTTT
>Ga0115546_1002363_pt1 | contig 10916 bp, 9 predicted proteins | sample COGITO_mtgs_1004_FD_87186 | JGI IMG/M metagenome (GOLD analysis project Ga0115546, IMG submission 87186) | Pelagic marine microbial communities from North Sea - COGITO_mtgs_100413 | ecosystem: Environmental > Aquatic > Marine > Epipelagic | place: Germany:Helgoland, sampling site Kabeltonne... | reverse complement strand
GATAACGCCAGGCAGCTGCCGAGTACGACTGATGAGGCGGGTGAGTTACCCCATGCGAAGGCCATGACGCCAATGACCAAGGCGCTTAGTGCAATCTGGCATGAGCCCAAGCCAAACACCAGGCGGCGCATGCTCCAGATACGATCGAGGGACAATTCCAGCCCAATGGTAAACATTAAAAAGATGACGCCCCATTCGGCAAGTATGCTGACGTCAGAGCTATCACTAATGGAGATGGCCTGTATCCAACTATTGCCATCAGCGAATCGACCAAGCCCGAATGGCCCAATGCACATGCCGGTGATTAAAAACCCCAGCACAGGGTTGACTTTAAAATGCTTAAAAAACGGCACCACTAACCCTGCGCAGATAAAAAATAGGGTGAGTTCATGAGCTAAAGCGATTTGATGATTCATAGCTGCCATTGCCATTGTACACCCAGGGCAAAATCCTTGCCTGTGTCGTCAATTTGGTTATTACGAACCGGCTGATTAAAAAAATCAAGGCTTAACTTGCATTGAAACTCAAAGCAGGGTCGCTCGACCCAAAGTGCAAGTTGTTGAAGTGGTTCGCTCGATGCTACTTGTGCCGCACTTCGTTGATCTTTTTGTCTTGACAACCAAAAGCCAATAGTTTGCGGTCGATCACTTGCAGATTGATCAAGCCACATGCCAATAGTAATTGCTTGTTTGTCTGCACCAAGGGGCGAGCCAATCACTTCATTGTTAAAGGTGTAGCCATCTGGAAAAATATGATGGGCATAGGTAATGCCTGGAATATCGCGCTCGCCAAAACTACCCGCGGTGGTATTAGAGTATTCCATGAGATAATGCAGCGCCTGCGCGCCTTGTTGCAAGTCGATAAAACCTGTATAGCCTGTTGTGGCAAATTTTTTGGTGGGAAAATAATGTGCTTCGTCTTCACCGGCGATTTCCACATAGAATTCATGGCCAACCAAGTGCGATCCTAAACCTGTGGCGTACTTATAACTAATATCAAAACTGCCCAATTGATTGCCTGGTTGATTGACGCCGTTATCTTTGCCTATGACGACATCAACTATAGTTTTTAAGTTAACTTGGCGATTACCGCCGCCAAACATAGCGGTGCGGCTGATGCCAAGTTCTACACCATCGATTGGCATCACGCTAGCACGTAAACCCCAGAGTAGCGGCTTGGCAACTTGTCGATCAGATTCTAATTGGCCAATAAAAGTGCTGAGATGCCATGGGCCAAGCCATCGTAAAAAATCCCAGTCTGATGGCTGAGTTGTGGTTCGATCAAGACTAAGCATAGGAATAGGCCGGGCATTATTGGATAAAATTAATGGTGATTGCCACGAGGGTCCCCACCAGCGATCTACAGCGCCCACAGCCATACTCCAGTGACCAAGAAAAAAACCGGCGCTACTGCCATCTAAATTTGTCTTGAAAGAGTCGGCATCAAAGTTGTTTGATTGGGCATTGTTCGCTTGTTCGCTGCTGAATTGTTCACTGTAAAGATGGCTGTCTATATTAAGTTGCACCGTGGCAAACCCTGCGTGGTTGACAAACTGGTGCTGCATTGCAAAACCTGCTTCGCTACGGCTAGAGTGAATCAGTGAATTGCTAATAGCAGCGTTTTTGCTGCCATTAATTGCAAAGCGTGTGCTATTGCTACTTTGCGTTGAGGGCCAGTAGGGCCAAGTGTGCACTGGGCCGATGGAGTCTTGCTGTAAAGACAAGCGAAAACGCTGGCTTTTAGTGTGGATGTTCGCCGTTTCCCAGCCATACGTGGTTGATGTGTATGTTATTAATGGCAGAAGCGCCCACAATGAAGCGTAACGCCTGGTAACTCGATAAACTTTCAAAATAACTGCTTCCTTGCAGTAATTAAACAGGGAGATCGCAAGGCTACAGTTTATCACTGTTCAATGACTTGTCTATAACAATAGGTCTATAAGGCTTTAGTACAATGGGCTCAACAACAAAAACAAGTAAGCAGCAAAATAATAAAAATAATAAAAAACAATAAAAATACCCCGAGCCAAACTATTCTATAGTTTGGCTCTTTTCTTTTGTGCTTTTTTTATTATTTATGACGGCGAGCTCAAATAAGGCATGATTATTTCATGACCGTTTAATTGCGCATCAAGTACCGACATCAATGTAAAGGTACCAATCAATTTTCGACTAAAAAACATAAAATCTTTTGGTGGAATAGAGAAGTGGCTGGAGAATAAATTGCTTCGCGCATGCATTAAGGCTCGAGTGGATAATTGGCTTTTACCCCAGGCATATTGCCCTTGTTCATTGACTAATTCTGGAATTTCCGGCGGAAACTTTGTGTAGTCTGCAAAAGGCTCAATGGCTAAATAGCAAAGTCCGATAAATTTTTGAATGACTGACGCAGGTGTTTTACTGTCATAAAAACCAATTCGCCGCAAAGAAGTGGCAATTTTTTGACCGTCCCGCACTAAGCTACCAGCTACTAGTTCTCTACCAGCTCGCAAAATATCAGCTTCAAAGGCGCGAACAGCGCCAAAATCAAGCAGCACTAATTGATCTTGGCCAGGGGTGACTTGGTTATTTTCTGCCAAATCTAATAAGTAATTACCAAAGTTAGGATCGGTTTGCATCTCACCCCATTGGAAAATTTCCTGCCAACAAATATCCAAACAAGCTGTTGCAATGTGATTGCGTCTTGGCTGGGATAGTTGACGTACAGTTGGGCTACCAATTGGCACGCCTTGTTCATAGCTCAAGCACAACACAGTGCCTGTTGAAAACTCATCAAATACGTCTGGCACTCGAAACCGTTGATCTGTTTTTAAACGTTGAGCAAAAGCTTTTGTTGTGACTGCTTCTAAGGTGTAATCCACTTCTCGTCGCAACAAAGCACGAATTTCATCAAACCATTGTTCAAACTCAGCAGTGTTTGGAATAAAGCGAAACAGTTTTAAAAGGGTATGAACAGCATCCAAATCAGTTTCGATGGCTTGCGAAATGCCTGGGTATTGAATTTTAAGACAAAGTTGTTTGCCATCGGATTTACGCGTAGCGCGATGCACTTGACCAAGGCTGGCTGCACCTATAGGCGTGTGTTCAATGTCCAGTTGCTCTAACTGTTCTACAGAAAAACTGTTTTGCAAAGTTGCATAAATAGTCTTCCAAGCTACAGGCGTAGTGGTGTCTTCCAACTGATGCAGGGCAGCTGTGACTTCTTCAGGCAAGTAGTGTTCGCCCCACAGCGCCATCATCTGACCAATTTTGACCATGCTGCCTTTTAACTCACCCATAGCGCCGACAAAGCGTTCAGCTTCTTCTGCTAAAATTTGCTTTTGGCGGTCTGACTTGCCTTCCTTGCTCGTAAACCAATTTTGCGCTGAGCGGCCAGCAAGACGGGCGCTTGCTGAAAAGCCAGCACGCATCATACTAAAACGTCGTTCAAATTTGCCGGTTTTTATACGGCCTAATGCTGGGTTGGGCTTATCCTGAGTGCCATTATCCATGGACATTCCTTTATGATATGAAAAACAAGATCAAAGCGTCTAAGATTAAAGTTAAATAGTATAAAAAGCAATGTATTGATTCTGTCAATCTTTGATACCTAATTGCAGAACCGTTTTTAACGCAGGTCAAAAGTCCAACCAAAAGCTGCTAAACTCTGTGACGAGTTACCTTGTTCATTGACGTTTAAACGTGGTTTTGAATCTGTAAAGTCGCTTTTGTTGGAGTTGTTATGTCTAGTTTTTTTGCACCAGTTCGATTTGCTCAGTGGCGATCGGAATGGTTTGGTCAGCCTCGCCAGGATATTTTGGCGGGCATGGTCGTGGCCTTGGCCCTTATTCCAGAGGCCATTGCCTTTTCGATTATTGCGGGGGTAGATCCAAAAGTTGGGCTTTACGCCAGTTTTTGTATTGCTGTCACTATTTCATTCTTAGGTGGCCGTCCAGGCATGATTTCAGCTGCCACCGGCGCAATGGCCTTGTTGATGGTCACTCTTGTTAAAGATCACGGCTTAGAGTATTTGCTCGCAGCCTCTGTATTGACAGGTGTTATTCAAGTGGTTATGGGTATTTTTAAGCTTGGTAATCTTATGAGTTTTGTGTCTCGGTCAGTGGTCACAGGCTTTGTCAACGCACTGGCAATTTTGATCTTCATGGCCCAGGTGCCAGAGTTAACTAACGTCGGTTGGCAAGTCTACGCTATGACCGCTGCTGGTCTTGGCATTATTTATTTATTTCCCTATTGTCCTGGTATTGGTAAAATAATGCCGTCGCCTTTAGTGTGTATTTTGGCTTTGACTATTTTTACCCTGGCCACAGGGCTTGATATTCGCACAGTTGGCGATATGGGCCAATTGCCTGACGCCTTGCCATTTTTACATTGGCCGTTAGTGCCACTTAACTTTGAAACCCTACAGATTATTTTTCCCTATGCTCTTGGTTTAGCGGTGGTAGGTTTACTTGAATCTCTCATGACAGCCACTATTGTGGACGGTCTAACCGACACCCCAAGTGATAAAAACCGAGAGTGTCGCGGTCAGGGTATTGCTAATATTGTTTCTGGGTTTTTCGGTGGCATGGCAGGTTGCGCTATGATTGGTCAGTCCGTGATCAATGTTAAGTCCGGTGGTCGCGGCCGGCTCTCCACATTCTTCGCTGGTGCATTATTGCTGGTGATGGTGGTGTTTACCAATGACTGGGTTGCTCAAATCCCTATGGCGGCTTTAGTGGCCGTTATGATTATGGTGTCCATTGGCACCTTTGATTGGCAGTCCATTCGCAATCTAAAAACATATCCTAAATCGACAAATATGGTGATGATCTCAACTGTTGTAGTGGTGGTCTGGACCCACAATTTAGCCTTAGGCGTGTTTGTTGGGGTGTTATTAGCGGCTCTATTTTTTGCCAACAAAGTCAGTCACTTTATGTATGTAGAAAGTAAATTACTCAGTGAGAATCAGCGACGTTATGAGGTACATGGCCAGGTGTTTTTTAATTCTGCTGCTAAATTTACCGATCACTTTGATTTTAAAGAAGCCTTGGATCGAGTTGAAATTGATGTGACTCAAGCTCATTTTTGGGATATATCTGGTGTGCATGCATTAGACATGGTGGTATTAAAATTTCGTCGTGAAGGCGCAGATGTGGAGGTCATTGGTCTGAATGAGGCCAGCGCTACTATTATTGACCGCTTTGGTGTACATGATAAAAAAGAAGAAATCGACAAGGTGCTTGGTGGGCATTAGTGCTTCATCCATTTAAAATAAGTCCGTTCACAATAAAAAGGAGAGAATCATGGAGCCTGCTGTTATTCAAGATCGGATCGTTGCCTGCATTGATGGCTCGGCGTTAAGTCAGTCCGTTTGTCATTATGCAATCTGGCTTGCTAAGCAAATGCAGCTACCCTTGTGTTTTTTGCATGTGATTGAAAATGTTAACACCAGCACAATCAGTGATTTTTCAGGCGCTATTGGGCTTGGGGCAAGTGAAGAATTATTAGAAGAATTAACCAAAGTAGAGCAGAATCGAGCTAGTTTATTGCGCCAGCAAGGCCGAGTTATGCTGCAATCTGTCGAGCAGCAAGCCAAGGCCCAAGGGGTTGACCATGTCACTGTGGAGCAGCGTCACGGCTCATTGGTTGAGCGTTTGGTTGAGCTTGAGTCCAGTATGAGTTTATCGGTGATCGGTATCCGTGGCGAAACTCACGCCGATGATCAACAGCAACTCGGCGCCCAGCTTGAAGCATTAGTGCGATCTATTCGTAAGCCTGTATTTGTCGTTAACTGTGAATTTATTGAGCCCACCACCTTTATGTTGGCTTTTAATGGCAGTGATGGTTCTCGTCGCGCATTGGATTTTGTGGCGTACACGCAGGGCTTAGCTCAGTTTAAATGGATTCTTGCCTATGCGGATCAAAATCAAGCTGGTGAACAAATTTTGCAATCTGCGCACACTCGATTAAATCGGCAAGGTTTTGCACAACTTGTCTTAGAAGCTCGGCAAAGCCAGCCAGAGCAAGCCTTATTAGAATGCCAAGCACGGCATAATGTGGATGTGACAGTGATGGGGGCTTATAGTCATCACCCTTTACGGGGTTTTATTTTTGGTAGTTTTACTGAAACCATGTTGCGTAAAACGAATAAGCCTTTATTGTTGGTGCATTAATTTGTCGTTAATTGTTTGTTAAGACTGCTTGGCGCAACATAGGTAGCGCTCGTACTTGTCAAATTTTACTCTTCATTGAGTTTTTGGCGCATTCGCATAAAATATACACTGTATTCTTTATGATGTGGAAATCTGCATAAGATAGAGTAAAGTTATTACAGTGAATTTATTGGATCTAATTCAATATAAATCGATTTCAAATCATTTGATTTCGCCAAATCGATATAAGTTTAAATAAAGCCAAGATTTTTAATCTTGTTAAATCACCAACTAAAGGATATCAGCATGAAAAAGATTGTCATCCCATGCATTATTGCATTGTTTTCAACCGCCTGTTCCACCACAAATTATTTAACTGAGCAAGAAATAACCTCTCGTTATGAAACTGTGGCTCAGCTTCAACAAGAGTTTACCCTTGCAGAAAGCGCCAATTTAAAAATGTTGGCACCTAAGCAATATGGTATTGCACAAGAAGCATTGAAGGAGTCTCTGGAGCTTGCTAAAGATGGTAAAGACACTGCGACTGGCAAAGCATCCAAAGGTTTGCAAGCTTTAGCAGCTGCTCGAGAGACTGCAGGACAGTCAAGAGATATGCTTGATTCAGTGCTTATTGCTCGAGACAAAGCTGAGCAAGCTGGTGCATTGAACATGATGCGTGATGAATATATGGATGCTGACCAGGATCTGTTAGAGCTTACTCGTGCTATAGAAAGTGGCGACTTAGAAAAAGTTCGTGAAGATCGTGGTGAGCTTGCCAAGGTTTACCGAAAACTAGAGCTTAAATCATTAAAGCAAGATGTTGTTGATGCTGCTGAAAAAGCGATTGCTGATGCAACAGAAAAAGGCGCTAAAAAATTAGCACCTAAAACATTCCAGCATGCTATAGAGTCTATGGCATTGGCGCAGAACATTCTCGACGTTAACCGTGGTAACAAATCTGAAGCAGAGGGCTATGCTGAGCAAGCTCGCTGGTGGGCAGAGCGTTCAATTTCTGTGTCTGAAACTGTGAAAACCTTTAAGCAAGGCGATTACAGCAATGAAGATATCGTTCTGTGGTATCAGGACCAGTTTTCATCTGTAATGGCACCTGTAACTAAAGAACTACCATTGAACTATCAACATAAGCAGTTGATGGCCAGCATGCGCTCTGATCTCGAAGGCATGGTGGACACCAACACTCAATTGACTTCAAAAAATTCAATGCTAAAAACAGAGAGTGCTTCTATGGCTAGCGCGGGTCGCGCTAAGCAAATGGAAATGGAATCTAAACTGACCAAAACTCGTGAAGAATTGAAAGAAGAAGATCGTAAATTCAACTTTATTCAATCCTTGTTTGATGAAAAAGAAGCTTTAGTTTTTCGCAAGAAAAATGAAATTTTAGTCAGGGCTCAAGGGTTTGATTTTCCAAGCGGAAAAAGCGAAATTCAATCAGATAACTTTGCTTTATTACAAAAGATAATTAAAGCGATCGACGAATATCCAGCGGCTCGAATAGTTGTTGCAGGTCATACTGATTCTGTTGGTGATGACAAGCTCAATTTAGCTTTATCTCAAAGTCGTGCCGAAAAAGTTGCTGACTTTTTAGTTAAAGTAGGCCAGATCAATGCTGATCGAGTCACATTTAACGGTCATGGCGAAACTCGGCCAGTGGCTTCAAATGAAACCAAAGATGGTCGTGCCGAAAACCGTCGAGTTGATATCACTCTAATCAACTAGTACTGCTGAACAGTAGGTGCGTGCGCCTACTAAAAACCTGGCCATAAAAAAACCGCTGTGTAAAAAATAACACAGCGGTTTTTTTATGGCCAGGTTTTATGTATTTAGTCGCTGGCTCATTGTGCGCTTCGCGCGGCCATCATACCCTGGCTTAAAAATTCTCGTCTAAGCCGCGCTTTTGCGCCACAATTAAAGCGACTTTGCGTTTCCACCAATAATCGATTTAATTTAGATGACTTCTTGTTGGCTTTATTCTCCGGCATATGATTATGGTCTGCCGCTGCAAACGTCTTGTCTAACAGTGCTACATCAAAATGTCCGTCGGCTTTACTCCAGTGTAATAAAATACAACCGGTTTGTTTGGGTGTGATTGCCTCTGAGCCAACCCATTCTCCAATAATGCCAGTTCCAGCGCTTGATTTTTGAAAACTGTCCGAGGCAACCATAGCGTTGACGTGCATTTTGCGTAGTAGTAAACCGCTAAAATATTCCGAACCAAATTCACAGTGTTCAAGGGATTCATAGGCATTAAAAGACTTGTCTTGAGTATTGTCGGTGGCCTCAAAAATATTATCGTGAAAAATTGCGCGACTGACATTTTCAATCAGTGCTTCCACCGCAGCGGAAAAATGGCCCTCGGCATTTAGGGTGTAGTTGAAACGGTATCGCGCATCTGCAAGCTGGGCTAGGGCAGCGCTCACTATATGTTGATTATCTTGCAACCATCGTTTGGTTTTTTTACACTGAGTGTTATTGAGGATTTTGATCATCAGATGAAATAATTGTGGCAGACTATTTTCAGATCTATATTGATGAAATATAGCAAACCACGGGGCGCGAACCCAACAACGATGATCAGGATTGCCACTAATTGTAATTGGCTGGTAGTGGCAGCCTCGCAATTTTTCTTTGAGTGACGCACCAAAAATTCGAATATTTTCCAGCTTTAAGTCTGGCGAAGTTGCCGTGAGTGACGAATAGACTAACTCCGAAGGCGTAAAGCGAGGAATTGGTACATCGGTTTTTGGTTTCAACGCATATTTTGAAAGTGGGTTAGCGGTTGTCGTTGCGCTGTCTGAAGCTGAAGGCGTTGATACAGAAACTAGTCCTGCTGAAAGTCGATTAAGGCCCATTGTCTAATCCTTTTATTATGACATCATAATGACATATTTATAGATTGCTGAGCATTTTAGTGTATAGAAGGCTTTTTACAATTGTGTGACAGGTAGCATATTTAAAGAAGACATTAAGTTGGCGGCTTGCCATTTTTAAGAGTAAAAAAAGCTTGGAACTTAATCGAGAAAAAATTATTCCTGGTAACAGCGAAGCTCTAATTTTTATCGGCCCCCTAGATGCTGGAGACTATGCATTTTTTGGTGAGTTTCACGAAAAAACTGCACAAGGTACTTTGACTGTGACTAAGGAAGCCAAATAGATGTTAAGTTCTGCGGTCATCGTGTTTCGTGAAGTCCTTGAAGCTGCTTTAGTCATTACTATAGTCATGGCTGCAACCCAAGGTGCTGCTAAGCGTGCCTATTGGATTTTTGGTGGTATTGGTCTTGGTGTTCTAGGCGCTATGCTGGTCGCAACACTGGCTGGGTCTATTTCTCAATCCTTTGAAGGCGCAGGGCAAGAGCTTTTTAATGCCGGTATTTTATTTACCGCAGTGCTTATGCTTGCTTGGCATAACATTTGGATGTCATCTCATGCAAAAGAGCTGGTAAACCATTTAAAACGGCTAAGTCATGGCGTTGTCAGTGGCGAGCTGCCGATGTATTTTTTATGCACTGCCATAGCGCTTGCTGTGTTACGCGAAGGCTCTGAAATTGTGTTATTTATTTATGGTATGTCTGCAGGTGGTAGTAGTGCTGCTTCGATTTTTAGTGGCAGTATACTTGGGCTTGCTGGCGGCGGCTTATTAGGCGCGCTACTTTACAAAGGCCTCATTACTTTAAATCCTAAACATTTATTCACTGTGACAGGCTGGTTGATATTATTACTTGCCAGCGGTATGGCTGCTAGTGGTGCTGGAGACCTTATTCAAGCCGGTTATTTTACTAGCCAAATGACATTATGGAACACTTCGAATGTAGTCTCGCAACAATCTGCTTTAGGCCAATTATTGCATGTGCTTATAGGGTATCAAGATCGACCAACGTCTATTCAACTGGGTTTTTATATCTTTACTTTGATCTGTATAGGCGGCGGTATGCACATTGTGACTAAACAAAAACATCAGCACAAAAAACAGCTGGAAAACCAGGGTATGGCAACCTAATCATTAGAGGAATACAAATGAATAAACGATCAATATATTGTGGTTGTGTAGCATTATTAGGTTTGAATTCAGCGTTTGCTGGCGTTGATAAAGTCTACAGCCCAACAGTTGAGGATGAAGCTAAAATACAATGGCAATTAGGCATCTTGTTTGGTTTGGATGATGAAACTAGCGATTCTACTCTACGCTGGCAATTAGAGTATGAGTTTTAAGTCGCCATTCAAGCACTTTTTACAGCGACGATGCTTGGCAACCCAGCTCGTTATCAAAAGCGATTTGGGTAAACCAATGATATAAAATGCCGAAGCACTACAGGACAAAATTATAACGAGTGGACGTATCACACTGAAAGCGATCTGAGCCGTTGATTCGGCTAAAGGTGTCTACTCTTAGATTGCCGGAGGTTAACATGCATTTGCCTTGCAGTGTTTTTGAGTCGCTAAAAGTATTGCCGTACATTGCTCGAACATAACGCTGGCCATCAAGCAAGTAGCGATCAAGAAACTTATTACCGACAATAATATCGTGCTTATTTAAAGTTTTACTTCCACTGACAAATATATTGTTGACTACCCGTGTTTCTTCATCTGCAACCATTATCCCCAAGTCATTGTCATAAATGGTGTTGTCATAAATATTAGTGTTTGGGGCAGCCCTTTCAAGGTGATAAATTAATCAATTATTTTCGACCCAGTAAAAGCTTGGCTGTTGATACGTGAGGTTTTCCTTTTTCTGCCTTTGGTCGAGTCGATTCTTTTTTTGGGCCTCGCT
>Ga0115546_1002359_pt1 | contig 10923 bp, 2 predicted proteins | sample COGITO_mtgs_1004_FD_87186 | JGI IMG/M metagenome (GOLD analysis project Ga0115546, IMG submission 87186) | Pelagic marine microbial communities from North Sea - COGITO_mtgs_100413 | ecosystem: Environmental > Aquatic > Marine > Epipelagic | place: Germany:Helgoland, sampling site Kabeltonne... | reverse complement strand
TTCTTGTGAACGGTACGCAGGCCGCTGTCACTGCAATATCTGGAAACCTTATATCTTTTGCGCCTCCCACAAGCTTTAGCGGCGAGTCCACTATGACAATAACCGAAGACCTATCTAATGCATCGGGTGATCCAATGCGCGGACACTACGCTAAAATCAAACTAACCAACAGCTCTAATTCTAAACACGAGCTGTACTGCATCAACACTCACGTAACTGATTCTAAGAGTCATCACCCCTTAGGTCAATAATAACTATATTTGTAAAATGGACCCAGCAACATTAGCATTACTATTAAAAGGAGCAGGAAAGGTGCTCGGAAAGATTGGTCCTGCGGTAGGTAGCGCTCTGGGGGCTCGCGCGGGAACCAAAGCCCTTAAGCAAGACCCAGAACAAATTGCTCAACAATACGCAGACCTAAAGGCAGACATGCCTCAGTACGGCGTAGGGAGTGCGTTCAATGAGTACCTCGCTATGTCTAAGCAGGATCCTGCTGCTGATATGCAGCGACAGATAGCTGCTGAGCAAGAGGCTTCCAATATCGGGGCCTTAAAAGCTGGTGGCGCTAAAGCCTTGCTCGGCGGGCTTGGAGCTTCTCAAAGACAGGCAGCGCAGTCACGAATGGGCATTGAGGCTGATTCAGCAAAAAGACAGATGTCTGCACTTCAGACATATGGAGCCCAACAGCAGAGGGCTCAGGACATGAACACCCGTATGCAGCAACAGCTTGCCTCAAGTCAATTCCAAGCAGAACGAGGTGCAGAGCAGTATAACCGCCAGCTAGAAGCACAGAAGAAGCAAGCTACGGGTCAAGCCCTGGGGGCTTTGGCTGGGCAGTTCGGTAAGGGTCACTTTAAAGATTTGAATTTTGGGGTAAAAGATGCCCCAGTAAATTACAACACAGAAAGTATAGATAGCCTGGTAAGTCAAGGATTGGCGTCATACGCGACCCCAGATGCTGGTTACGGAACAGTAACTGATTTTGGTGATGAGTACGTCGATCCAATTACATCGATAATGGGCAACTTTCAGTTCAATGAAGACGGCGGAATGATAACCAAGGGTGCTTTCTCTCACGAGGCTAACCCAATCGACATTATGCAGGACGGAGCTAAGGTTGGTGAGATGACTGGTGGAGAAGCCATTCTAAACCCAGAGCAGCAAAACAAAGTGGCAAAGCAATCACCGTACTTCCGCAAGCTGATGCGTGAGTTCGCAATGAGAGATAGAAGATGATTGAGTATCCAATGCCAGGAGGCGGGGCTCCACCAGACCTTTTTAAAGGGTTCAGAGATGAGCTGGCTAACATAGAGAAGGTAGAGAAGCAAGAGCAAAAGAAAGCCCTCAATATGGCCTCTATGATCGAGCAGGCTGACCAGTCCACTATGTTTGGCGGAGACTACGCTGAGGCGCAACAAATGGCGCAATGGATGACCGAACATTTAGACGATTTTGCTGACAGCACCGAGGGACTGATTGAATTCCAGCAGATGGCACAACAGCTTAATAGCTTTATTGACGCCTCAGAGGCTTACAAAAAGCAGAACGTAGGTACTGCCGCCGCTGGTGCCGCACAGGGTACCTGGACTGGAAGCGTACAGAGAATCGCTGGGGTGGACCCATACGAAGCAAACGGATTTAGAGATACTAGATCCAGGGAGGACTACGAGACGGCCTATATGAGCCTGAATCAAGAAAGAAAGCTCCAGTTTGACGAACAGGGTAAGCCAATATTATCTCAGAAAGGAAGGGTAGAAAACCCATTTATGCCGCAGCTTGAGGAGCTAGAGTTCGAAGGTGGGTTTGAGTGGTTCGAATCTAACGCAAAAGGCCACAGATTCCCAGATGGGGAGAAAGACGCCAAGGCGTGGCTCGAAAGAAAGGCTCAAGACCCTAGGCTTAGGAACAAAATCGCAAGAGCGTGGGCTAAGTCACAGGGAAATACAGGGTCAATCGAGGAGTTGATGGAGACGAAGGAGTTTATGAGCGCTGCCTTGCAGAATTTTTACGATGACGCTCTTGCTTCTTTCAAGTCTCATTCTGGAGACCCAAAGCCAGAGGAGATAGATGAAGATAAAACCCTGACTGGAAGGTTTAACAAGCTTACCACTGGTGAGTTTAGGCTAGAAGACATGCCCGAAGCATCTGTCGGTAGAATGGAATCACAGGATCAGCAGGGGATAGGTCCAAATATGCCACTTGCTCCTCTAAGTACTGGGTTCGAAACTTTCTACGAGTTGAGAAAACCTATTTCAACGCAGAACCTAGGAGAAGGGAAGAAGATAATCGGCTTTAACGTTGACGGTTACGGTAAGATGTATCTGTCTGTTCAGCAGCCAATAGCTCCGTCTGGAGAAGAAGGATTGCTTGACGGCGAGAGCGGAACAGAAATAGTGGTTGTGGAAGTAAAGGCTGGATCTCCACTTGAAGCAACTATGCGTAGACACGTAGACTTTGATTTATGGCAAGCTCTTAAGAGCCAGTCTGAAGCCAGGATGCAGGAGATTGAAGAGCCAAAACGCGGTGAAAAACCTGGTGCTACGGTTGGTAAAGTGATTAACGAACAAGCCCCAAAAGCAGAGAAAGGGGGTTTATTTAGCAGGTTTTTTGGGCTGGGCTAACCTAATCCCCCATTCCTTATATTTGTAGTATGGATGAACAGGAACTCCAAGGCTACATTGATTCGGCAAGAAGAGGGAATCTCACAGGTAAATCAGCGGCTAGATACTTTGAGCTATCTGGCTTGACTGGAAGCAATTTTGAAGCGGCAATGTCTGCTATGCCAGCGGACGTAAACCCTAACGCTTTTATTGAAGAACCAGAGATCAGAGAGAAAGACCCCTACGCTGGATTTAACCCTATGGGGTTAGAAGAAATTCAAACTGGCTTTGACACAGACTTAAACTTAATCAATAGCGCTGTAGTTCAACAAACCGAAGAAGAGTCCGTTACCTTCCTTAACAGCAAGTACGGTAGGTACGGCTTTAAGTTTGACGAAGCTGTTCCTGGTCTTGACTTCATTAAGGTTAGCGCCCCTAACGGAAAGGTTGAGAGGTTTAGGTTTGGTCAGTACGAGCAAAGTCCCTATGAGCAGGAGGTTGAGCGTGAATACCAGACAAGAACAGAGGACCTTGTTTCGTTCATGAACAAAAACATGATCGAAGACCCTAAGAAGGTCAACGATTTAGCTAAAGCTAACTATTTAGACACCACCGTATTCGACAATCAAGATGCTATCCAAGGAGAAGCAAAAGAGATAGAAGGTGATGCCCAAAAGATACAAGAACAGTTTAAAAATTACAGAAGCTTACAAATCCAGTTGTCCATGGCTGAGTCGAAGGGCAATCAGCAGGATGTAGATCGTCTTAGCGGCGAGCTAAGGGACATGAAGCAGGACTTGCAGAATCAGCAGGGAGCACTTAACGACAGGTCCCTAGCCTTTGAGGGTAGCGTAGGGAGGTATTTTTCAATCAAAGAAAATCAAGGAACGTTAATTACAAACGCGCTTTACCCGTTCCTTGGCCCTGGAGTTGAAAAGGTTGTTGAAGGTATTTCCGAGATTGGCATACTCGCCTACAAGATCGGAATGTCCCCAGCTAGCATTAAATCGCTTAGCGATCAAAATCTAGGCAAGCTTAGAGCGGAAGCCGAAGAGATGTCGGATTGGTCAGATTACAGCGATACTGTTAGAGGGGGCTTGGGCTTGACCGAAGAGAGCGTAAGAGACTTTACTGAGACAAATCTGTGGACGGAGGTTTGGTCTGGAGCTACTGAGTCCTTGCCTTCGTTCATCAGTCCATCAAGGTATTTTAACGTGCTTGCGTTGGCGGGGTCAACGCTAAAGACGACTGAAGAAATGATGTCTGGAGAGGAGTGGGAAGACGTATCAGAGGAAAGCAAGCTTAAGTTTACTGTCCCTATGGTTCTCACTCAGGTTGTTTTGGAAAGACTCGGTTTTAGCAGAATTAAGTCTGTAAATTCCTTCGTTTTAGATCTTGTCGCTAAGGCTCTTGGTAGAAGCGCAAAAACAGCAGGAAAGGTCGGCGCCAAAACGTTTGCTGAATTTGTGGAGCAAGACGTTAAAAGCGCAGTTGCAAGGGCTGGACTTGTTTCTGGTAATGCATTCATTGCCGAAGCAGAGACGGGATTTCTCCAGGAGGTCTCTTCAGAGGGTCTAAAAAACTTTTACAATAAATACGGAGAGAAAACAGATATTTTTAAGGTTGCGGAAACGCTTGGAGAGTTTAGTAATCAAGTTTTGACTGCGGCGCTCCACGAAGGTTTGGGCGGTTTGCTTCTGGGTGCCCCCGTAAGCTTCAGGGCGGCATCCAATAATTTCTCTGACGAGGACATGACGCGCATAATGGCGTATAGAAATGACTTGCTATTAGAGTTTAAAGACCAGAGGAATAGGCAGAAGGTTTTATCTGGCGAGATTACCGCAAAGCAATACGCCGACCTAAAAAAGCGCGACCAACAGCTTGGCGAAATAGCGAAGCAAATTCCATCAGACGCTAATTTATCGACTCAAAAACAACTATTTAGAAAGCTGCAAAGATCTGCGGCACTAAAAAGCGAAATATCTAACAAGGGCTCCCTCATGTCTTCAAGAGAGTCTCAAGAACTGAAAAACCTTCAGAGCGAAATTAACGACATTGGTAACAACTACGATAAGCTTACCCCAGAGCAAAAAGGACAGGAGCTCCGTGAGGTAACACAACCTATCAATCCAACTGGAGGTGTTTCTGTTCAGGCAGCCGACGGAAGTACAGTAGAAATCACCCCTGAAGAGCTTTCTGAGGTAGAGGTGCAAAGAAACGAAAAGATGGAGGAAGCCCCTGAAAGCGAAGAGGGGGTTCAATTTTCATTGTTTGACGAGACGTCTGACCAGCCCGTTGACCAACAGCCCACGGTAGAGGCTGACCCCTCTGATTTTGCTGAAATCAAGGTATCTGAAGCCACACCTGAATCTATGGAGGCAGCTGGATTTTCAACTGAGTTTCAGTCACTTATATCAAAAGTGAAGGATTCGGTAGGTGACGCTATATCAAGAAATAAAGGCGACAAGTTTGTCAACCACAAAACTAGTGCCTCGATCTTAGGGGCTGTAAGAAATATTGATTCGAAGGAAGCAGCTATGCTTCAGTTTGGCGACTTTGTGTTTGGCTTTGTTCATGCGCCAAAAGACGGGGGGCCTCAACAGATACACCTTCTCGACACTAATACATCTGAGTTTACAGAGCAAGTAAGAGATGCCGCCAAGAAACTAGGTGTTTCCTACAAGATTGCATCTGCTGTTGATTTGGTTACCGAGGAAGTTGTTACTCACTATATGTTGCAAGACTTCTTTGGTGTAAACGGAACCAAAAGGCAGGAGTTCTACAACGAATTAGAGAAGCTTTCCGAGTCTAACCCAGCGCTGAAAAAACTTATTGAGGACACCGAAATGGAGTACTCTGACTTTTCTGAAGCGAAACAGCAAGAAGAGGTGATCGCCGCCTTCTTTAAGGATTACGTTAAGAGCCCTTCTACTTACAGAAATGTGTGGCAAAGAATTGCCGACTGGTTTAACAACACATTCAGGAAGGGTACTCGCGTCATAAACAATGAGTCTGACTTGATGAGCGTTGCGAGAAACGTAAGCAACATTATTTCTGGGGTTGATGTTGACATACAGGCCCCGTCTGTTGACGCTCAAGATTCTGGTGTTACCCTATCTAGAGCTTCAGGGTCAAACTACCTTCAAAATGAAACCGTATACTACAAGTTCGATCGGAATGCTGGAGTTGAGTATACCTATTGGGCAACGAAGCCAGACGCTGTAGGCAGCAAGGTTAAGGTGAATGACTACTTCCACTTTAGGAATTGGTACAATAAGATGACCGCCAACCAGGAACAGAAGGGTGTCATAACAGATATGTATTTCATTAAAGACGGAAAGAAAGTTCCGATTCGACCACCTAAGCCAAAATTTGACAAACAGGGCAATAAGGTTGAAATGAAAAGAGTTATGTCATCTAGAGACATAGTAAGAGCTAGAAACGCTAGAGAGAAGGAGGACTTGAGAACTATGAGGCTTCAGTTCTCCACACTCATGAATGAGGCACAGCAGCTTTTTAGAGATTCAGGCCTTAACAAGTACCTGAAATTTATGGATTTTGTTCCTGAGGGCTCCTTAGTAAGGGACTATGCTTACCTCCCGATGACCAACACAAAGGGCATGTATATGGAAGGGTTGGATTTTGAGGGTTACATCATAGCAAAAAAGAACATCCAGGCTCTTGTTAACTCTGGCATCTCTGAGGAGGAACTAAAAGGGGCCAACAGGTTCAACAGACCAGAGCTGTTTAATATGGGTGGTATCGAAAGGTTTGCGGAAAATGAAGACGTAGAAGGATCTGACGGGTCTATCGTTGATCCTATATCAGCAAACCTAGACATTGACTCAAATACAGATTCAGACTCTCCCTCAATTAGCTACTCTAGAGCTCTGGCTGTAAAGCAAAAGTCGGCCATTAAGACGCCGTATGTTATGGTTCAGTACGACCCAGGAATTACTGGCGAGTTTGAGCTTGGTGGGAAGACCTACTACACGAAAGGCGGAGTAATGGAGCACGGAGTATTCTCGGACGATCCAATTCTGTCTGAGGTACTAACGTCTCATTCAGACCCAGGGGAGCAAACAAAAGCAATAAACAAGCTTTTGTCTCTCTGGAACATACGACACAGATTTGGACCTTTCGAAAAGAATTTGATTGAGGAGAGGAATGAAAAACAGGAAGCGCTAAAAAAGAGCCCAGCGAACAAAAGCATACAAAAGGATCTCAACGCCATTGAGCACCAACTAAAAGAAGCCAGGAGATACAGGAAAGCCCTGAAGGAAAGCCCAGAGTTTAGTGTTTTAGTATCCTTAAACTCAGAGGGAAGTCTGATTGCTAGGCCAGATGTGTTTAGAGCTATGATGACTCACGCTATAGACTACTTTGAGTCTAGACCCAAGAGTGAACAAGACGTGTTTTTGAAGGATTTTAACGAGGCTTTGGCGACGGGTAAAATATCTAACAGAAAGCTTTCTTGCGGAGAGTATTACGCACAAAGAAAGGGGTCAAAACCCTTTGTTAAAGTTGGCCCCAACGGTAAGAAAACGTTGGACTATCGAGTTCAGGACTTAGCCCTTGCGAGAGATATAATTGAGCTTCTCTCCCACCCAAAGGAAGGGTCGTTTGAGGCCAGAGATAGTTTTATCCATAAGATAAAAGTGTACGGAAGTAGATTTCGAAAAGAAAAAAAGATAAGCGATATATACTACAGGAAGTTTACTAAGGCCGACGGAGCTGAAGAGTTTATATTTCCTAGCAGGAGGGACGTAAATGAAATGTTGGTTGACCCCAACCTTAAAGATGTTTTGTTGGCGTCTACAGAACAGACAGTAGATAAGGAGGGTAACAGGAAGGAGAAGTACCACAGAAGGGTTTACGCTGTAATCACTGGTAATATCGATGAGGTATTCATGATAAACGAAGCAACGAAGAATCCATCCCCAGTTGTTCCAGCACCGAGGGAAGAATCGTCGTTTCCATATGCGACTAGCGGAAAGGTGGAGATCTTCAGGTTAGATAAGCCTATTGATATTCCAGAGAATTCTACCCTGCCAGAAGGTAGCAAAACAGTTACTGGAAAGGGTATTCTTCCTGGGCTAGAGTATGCGGGATTCGCCTTTTCTAGGGCTAGCGGAAGATTGTCCAGCAAGGTGGCGGACATGTCTGGCGGCAAAGGCGTTTCCGTGAATCAGTTACTTCAGATTCTAGGCAAGGCTTCTTCGGCTGAAAGAGCCGTCGTTCAAAAGCTGATTGAAAGATTCCCAGGTCAAGACTTTATCTCCAAGGAGGACTTCGACATGTTCTTTGAGGGCAAGATGCTACAGCCCCTTGAGGAAGAGAGGAACCACGCAAATTACGGGTTAGACAGACTTCTAGGCAAAAGCTACCGTCAAGCGGATGCTGTTACGGTTCCTTTCTTGGGGGATAAGGACATCTATGGATCTGCTGGGATCTTTGAAGATCACTTCGACTTCCCCGTGCATGCACACCTTAGAATGTTTACTCACCCGAACGACCCAGGCGTCCGCTATGTTTCTGAGATTCAGTCAGATACTTATCAGAAAGGGTTGGATCAGGCTTACGACGGCACTATAACAAACGAGACAATCATCGAAGACGCTGGGTCGGACGAGCTTGGTATAGCCGTTCAAAACCTTGATTTCCTCAAGTACATAGTAGATAACTATGAGCAGTACAGAACACTCCTTATCGTTGCGGCTGGAGGGAAGGATAACGCAATGAACGACAAATTCTGGGATGACTTATTGCAAGAAGTTGAAGTCGTATCAGAAGATAGAATTAATGATGCTCCTAACGTTGCCAGCTTGTTGAGAAATTCAGCGATAAACAACCCAAGCTTTAACGTAAGGGCACTCAGGGCTACACTCAAGCATTACGCTTTGTCAGAGCTCAAGGCGCCAATCGGTTCTACCGATAAGCAAATTGAAGCAATCATTGATGAAACCTTTAACAAATATCCTTTCGTTCAGGAAGGGGAAAAGAGCAACCTCGGAAGATTTGCAACAGACTTGGCCGTCACTGTTGATTACATCACTATGAGTATGTCTTCGCTTGTCGCTGGAGAAGATATGCAATACATGAGTCAAGAGGAGCGAACAAAAGCGTATAGCGAGGTTGTGGAAGAGGTTGAGAGAAACAAAAAGAAAAAAGAAATAGAAAAAGTAGAAGGCCTGCCATCCGCTGAGAAATCTTGGGAGAAACAACTTATTAGATATGCTGTTCGTCAAGCTCAGGAAAATGGAGAGGCAGTCGTTAGATTCCCAACCGAAAAAATAGCCGCCGATATTCAGTGGTGGGATTCAAGCGATGTAGAACTTCAGGAGTACGTAAGCCAGGAGTTTGGCGTGGACAGGCTTGCTGAAACCCCTGATGTTTATGATTCTGAAGAGATAGCAAAGCAGAGGCCACTTAGAAAAAGATACAGAGACATCCCTAAAACCCTGAAGTCTATCGGTCTAGAGTCTAGGGTGGCGCAAGACCAGCAAGGCAACAGATGGTACGAGGTTGACGTACCGCCTAGCGATCAAAGGATGATCATGTTCTCTAGAGTCACTGGGAAGAACAACATGGGTGATGTTGGTGGAGCCACTTGGGAAGCTAGACAAAGAACAAGCATGCAGGAGTGGAGCGACATGTGGCTGACACGGCTTCAGGACAAGTACCGAAAGGTATTCCAATTCCAAGAAGACGTATCAAAGAAGACGGAGGGTCAGGTAAAGAAAGACGAGGATTTCCGCATGGCAGAAGAGCTTATGTATGGAAAGGCCGCTGAGGACCTGGCTAAACTGGATGATGCTACGGACAGAATTACCATGACGCTGTTAGAGAATAAATTGACGGTAGAGGAGCTAGACGAGTATATGTACGCACTCCATGCTAAGGAGCGTAACGCTGTTATCAATGATCGCACCGAAGGAAAGAACCAGATGGGTAGCGGTATCAGCAACCTAGATGCTCAGAAGATACTTGACGGTAAATCCGAAGAGAAAAAACAGCAGCTTGAGGAAGCAGCTTCTGTCGTGAGGGAGATTATGCAGAATACGAGAGACACTATGCTGAAACTCGGACTTGAGTCTCAGGAAACGATTGATGCCTTCGAGAAAATGTTCAAAGACTACGTTCCGCTTCAGGGTAAGTCTGTCGATGAGGAGGACCTCGCGTACTCTCCATACCCTAACGGTGGTACTGGATTCAGCGTGTCTGGAGCTACTACCAAGAAAGCTAAAGGTAGGTTCACCCAAACCACAAACATCGTAGCACAAGCCATTGGGCAGAACGCTGCGGTACACGTCAAGGGCAGAACAAACGAAGCTATGAACGCTCTGTACAATCTCGCTCAGAATAATCCTAACTCCAACGTCTGGCAGGTGCTCGACAAAGAGAAGGACGGATATAAGAGTGACGACCCGAACATCGTGTCTGTACGTGTAAACGGGGTGCAGAAAGCCATTCGCTTTAAAGACGCTAGCTACGCTCAATCTTTGCGGAAGATGAATATGCCTCAAACGAATTATTTCGTGAAGGCTATGGGGTCTATGAATTCATGGTTGAGGGCGGCATTTACATCTCGCAACCCCGAATTTATTTTGAGTAACTTCTCTCGTGATATCCAGTCAGCTGTGTTTAATGCTTCAGCAGAGTCAGAGATCGAAGGTGGGTTCCTGAACGGAACAGCAGCTATGAAGAGAGTATTTAAGTTGGTCGGACCGTCTTTGAAGACTCTTGTTAAGGATGAGGTGGGTGGACAAACAGACCCACTGATCATGAAGTACTACGAGGAGTTTAAGGCTGACGGAGGCAAGACAGGATGGGCTTATCAGAAAAGCTTAGAGGATATAGCTAGTCAATTGCAAGTTGATGATAGTGGTAAGACTGCTGGGCAAAAGATTATCGGTGGAGTCAAGGGCGCTTTGGAGTTTGTCGAGGGAATGAACGACGCATTCGAGAACAGTATTCGATTGTCGTCCTATATAGCAGCTCGTGAGGGAGGCGTGAGTAGAGAGAAGGCAGCACAGTTTGCCAAGAACATCACCGTGAACTTCAACAAGCAAGGTGAGTGGGGAGCAGCTGTTAACGCTACATACCTCTTCTTTAACGCCGCCGTACAAGGTACATCAAGGATTGGTCGTTCGCTTTCGAACCTGCGACCTCCAGTGAAGCCTGACGGCTCAAGAAGAGAGTGGTACGAGAGAGCAACTACTGCTCAGAAAGCAGCAGGCGGAATGGTTATCATGAATGCCTTGCTTACGTTGTTGAATCGAGCTGCCTCGGATGAGGACGAGGATGGCACGCTGTTCTACAG
>Ga0115546_1002352_pt1 | contig 10941 bp, 7 predicted proteins | sample COGITO_mtgs_1004_FD_87186 | JGI IMG/M metagenome (GOLD analysis project Ga0115546, IMG submission 87186) | Pelagic marine microbial communities from North Sea - COGITO_mtgs_100413 | ecosystem: Environmental > Aquatic > Marine > Epipelagic | place: Germany:Helgoland, sampling site Kabeltonne... | reverse complement strand
CCTTGTTCGAGTCTGATACTAACGAGATGGTTATCGTCCAGAATATTGAGCTGTATTCCATGTGCGAGCACCATATGTTGCCATTTATCGGCAAATGTCATGTGGCTTACATCCCGACCGGCAAGGTGCTAGGACTCTCCAAGGTAGCACGCGTGGTGGACATGTACGCTCGCCGCCTGCAAATACAGGAAAACCTAACCAAGCAAATCGCTGAAGCCATTCAATCAGTGACAACGGCCTCGGGGGTCAGCGTGATTATAGAAGCAAAACACATGTGTATGATGATGCGGGGTGTCGAAAAACAAAACTCGGTGATGAAAACCTCCGTCATGCTCGGCGACTTCAGAGATAGCGCACCAACACGTATGGAGTTCATGTCACTGCTCAATCTTTCCTCAAGCTAACTGACAACCCGTTTAAAACTTTCCAATTAGGGTTTCGCTAATCGGCCAACAACAACTCTAGGCGCGCAGGGGCATCAATGCTTGGCGCCAGCGGCCCGACGCCGTAGGCCTGTAGCCGTGACTCAGCAATACCCAATTTGATTAAACGCAGGCGAAACTCGCCAGCCGCCGCAGCCGTTCTCGTCATCGCAGCCAGGACGGTTTCGTCTCGCTGCAGCGCGTCATGGCCGACGACGTACAGACTTAAAGCTGGGTTATCCATCAGCGCCGCAACCACCTTGTTTGTGGCGGCAACATCAGGTCGCAGCCCGATCTTGACGGCGGCACCGGATGTCAGTGCCTGCAATAGGTTCGCCGAATCCAACGCGTTCGCTGCCGCTGCGGAATCTCGTTGCGGTTTGATGGTATCTAAATGGGCATAGACCTGCCCGGTTGCGCGCTGTGCGACATAGATCGCCAGGTACTGACCATCGACTACACCGACAACATAATGCTGGTATTGCTCTGGGCCATACAGGATTCGACGCTCGAACACGCTGTTAGCCCAATAATTACTGCTGCCGCACTCACGCCCTGCACATTGATACAAAATCTGCCCCTGGCGCTCCAACTGCTCCAAGTAAAAATCGAAGACCAAATTACTACGGGGCTCGTCGGGCAGTAGATACGTATTGCGCGTGCGTTCACCTTGAACGTAGCGAGATGCCTCTGGCGCTATCTCGCTGTTCACTTTCTTCAAGGCACCCAGCATGACGCGATGAGTCGAGACGCCCTGTTCGCTTGCGCTCTCAACTAGCTGGGCACGCGGATACAGCGCGATGATACTATCACCGTTGTCTGCACCCATTGCGGCCAGGGGCAACCAGGCCAACAACAGCAAAGCGCAACATCGTCTCTGGAAACCGATCAGTTGAACTCGAATACCGACGTTAGTTATTCGGTTCCGTTTTATCCGCAGGTATCTATCGACCATCTCAGCTCACTCGTTTGTGGTGAAAAAACGTCCAATGTAATGGCGACAATCGAAGCCGTACCCATCATAACGGCTTCACCGGTAAGATAATCTATGAATTCACTGACAAAGGGCTGATGGGTGACCAATAGCGGAGTTGCGAAGTTACTGGTTGCCAGTAACGCTAATACTTGGCACATATCACCGGCGGGAGAAAGACTATCCCAGCAGAGAATCGCAGGCTGATACCCCAGGCGGGTCGCCATCAAACCCGCAGTCTCTTGGGCTCGGGACAAGGGACTGGCGATGATGTGAGATACCTGAACATTCGCGTCTAGCAGGCTTGCTCCCTTAGCCATGACTTCCTCTACACCCAGCAAACTCAAAGGCCTATCCGCATCGGGGTATGACATCACGGCATCACCGTGGCGCATTAACAGTAGATTCATTCCTGGTCACCTTGTCACGTTTCATGGCGGCGGCATGCCCATTGGTTTGCTAAAGATTACCACATAAGACGAACTTCCCAGACCAGCCGGGACCTCGCTAGAAGCACCGCCAGCCCAGCGCTTAGGCTTCCTCTAAAAATACAAATTACTTACATTTTTCAATCCCAACCTTGCCTATATCGCTATACTTACCTTGCTATTGGCGTTATGTTATTTTTCCACTTCTATCTAACAGCTCATTTCCGTGCCTAATTTGGTCGAATCATTACAGAAGACTGTTATTTGCACGCTACAACACCTCATCCAAACGGTGGTTAACGAAAGCGAAGGCGTCGCGCTGTTCGGGTCAGCAAGGGACCCGTTGGCCGAGCAATTTATAACGCATATAAACAGCGCATTCGATGAACTTTCCACTACCCAACCGAAAAAAAGTACCACCGTTGATTTCGATAGCCTATCTCTGGTTCAGGAAGACGAACTCAACACTATGGTAGCTACCAGAGGAATGATCGCAGCTGCCAGGAACAAAAATCTACCCGATTTAATCAGTTTTAATACTCGGCTAAGCGCCGTGATCGAAATCAAGCAAATTGATGAGTCGTCGAACCCCCTGGACCCACAACAATTATCAACGGCGTTCTCGGCGGCCATGCTGAAGGTTGATTGCCGAGCGAAGAATGATCTTGCCGCTTACCGACGATTCAATGAAGTCCTGCTGAAGCAACTCGACACTGTCCTGCAAGAAGCCAACCAGATGCTGATAAAAGCAGGTGTCATGCCGGACCTAAGGACAGAGACGGCAACCCATGTTGCCCGGGGGGCAACCCAAAGTCGAAGCAAGGCTCGACCGCAGCTAGAGATGATGGATAGCTTTGGGGGTCTTGAAGCGCTACCAGCAGACAGTGAGTCTGATAATCCTGAGCTATTCGGCATGATGCAAAACTTGCTGCGGCCAGCAGCTCGTGGTGTGTCAGCCGCTAATGCCGCAAGTCAACAATTCGCCGTACCCAGCTCGATCATTCACGCCGCCCAGACAGCAGGCTTATTGAGTCCAGCGAACAACGAAACAGTCGTGATGGTCGGCCAGCAGGAGCTATTCGATATTCTCACCAACATCCAGCAGTCATTGAAAATTGATGGTGCGCGTAGCGCCGGTAGCACCAATGAAATCACAAACCATGAGCTCGAGAAGCTCGATGTGCCCGAGTCAATCAACGAACTTTTGTTACAAACCCAAGAATTGGGCAAGGGCAAGGCCAATGCTGTCGACCAGCAATCTGCCGATATTATCAATTTGGTCTCCTTACTTTATGAAGCCATCTGGCAAGATAATTCTGTCGCCCTGCCCATAAAAGAACTGATCGGACGAACCCAGATCACCATCCTCAAGGTGGCTTTATCAGACACCACTTTTTTCAACCGAGAGAACCATCCAGCTCGCAGCATCCTCAATGAATTTGCCTCAGCAGCGATTGACTGGACAGAAGTCCGCGACTTGGAAAACGACTCGCTGTATCAAAAAATGAACGAATTGGTCAGCCGGATGTTAATCGAGTATACGGACGACATCGAACTCTTCAATAAACTGCTCAAAGACTTCAGGCTATTTCGCGCGCGCTTGGCAGCCAAAACCCACCACCTTGAACAGCGCATCATGCGCGCAAACGAGCGTGAGGAGCGAATTGAAGATATCCGCGAACTGGCGGATCAAAAAATTGCAGAGCGAATTCTTGGACGAGATTTACCAGCCTTTATCCAGGACTTTTTGGGCCAGATATATCACAAGTTTATGGTGATGCTGCTACTTAAAGAGGGTCCGGGCAGCAACGCGTGGAAACAATCCATTAACACGATCGACGTATTGCTGTGGACAGTCCAGCCTAAGGATCACGCTGATGACCGACCCCGTCTCGATACCGTCAACCCACGTTTGCTGAACAATCTGCGTAAGGCTTTACGAATTACCAAACTCGATAGCCTGGAAATCGATAGATTGATGGCGGAACTGACAGTCATTCAAGAAGCCTCTTTCGCCCAGCTCGAGCAAGGTTTAATCGCAGATACCGGTGACGCAAGGTTCACCGGCGATGCAGTTGAACTTCAGGGTACGAGTAGCGAAGGTGTTCAGCCGGCGAGGACTAATAAGCAAGCAGCTATCGTTGAAGACATCGATGAAGATGATCCCCATATGCAAGCCGTCGATCGAGTTGACGTCGGTGATTGGTTTGAATTTCTGGGAGAGGCTGACCTGACTACTCGCTGCAAACTCGCTGCTAAAATCAAGGTTATCGATAAGTATATCTTCGTCACTCAACAAGGTGTCAAGGTCGTCGAAAAAACCCGCGCAGGTCTCGCCCGCGAACTCAAAGACGGCACGGTGAAGTTGATCAGCAACGGCCTACTCTTTAGCCGAGCACTCGAATCAGTGATCGGTAACTTGCGTGCATCACAACAAGAGCAGAGCGAGGACGCCTTTCAGCGCCCTCTCCTGAAAGAAGCTCCTGAGGCCTCACTAGCGCCAGTCGCCCCCAGCCATTAGTAGCAGCTAGCTCGCTGACAATTCCAAGAGCAGTTTATTCAAACGACTGACATAGCTCGTTGGCTCCTCTAGATGGCTACCCTCGGCAAGCATAGCCTGATCAAAAAGCACCAACGCCAGATCAGTGAAACGATTCTCGTCGGTTTCAGCATTCAACTTTTCAACCAGCGGATGAGTTGGGTTCAACTCAAAGGTACGTTTGTTCTCGGGTACAGCCTGCCCTGCTGACTCGAGTATGCGACGCATCTGCATACCCATTTCATCTTCGTTGACAACCAGACAAGCCGGCGAATCGGTGAGACGATGCGTAATCCGCACAGTTTCGACTTTTTCCCTTAGCACGGTCTGAATGCGCGCGAGTAAATCAACAAACTGCTTCTCAACCGCTTCATTAGCGGCTTTTTCCTTCGGATCTTCCAGGTCACCGAGATCCAGCGTACCCTTTGCTACATCTTGAAATTTCTTGCCTTCAAATTCCATCAAATGGCTCATCAGCCACTCATCGATGCGATCAGTCAGGATCAGTACTTCGATGCCCTTTTTCTTAAAGACTTCGAGATGTGGGCTATTGATCGCTGTGTGATAATTATCCGCCGCCACATAATAAATAGTTTCCTGGCCTTCCTTCATTCGTCCCAGATATTCCGTCAGGGGCTGGTTTTGATCTTTACTGTCGCTGTGGGTTGTTGTAAACCGCAGCAACTTGGCGATCTTGTCCTTATTTGCAAAGTCTTCAGCCACACCCTCTTTGATGACCTGGCCAAACTCGCTCCAGAAGGTCTGATACTGCTCAGGCTCTTTCTTCGCTAACTTCTCGAGCATGTCCAGCACCCGTTTCGTCAGGGCACTACGCATCGCGTCAATGGATGGATTTTTCTGTAATATCTCTCGAGACACATTCAGTGGCAGATTATTTGAATCAATCACGCCCTTAACGAAGCGCAGATAGAGCGGCAAAAACTGCTCAGCCTCGTCCATGATAAAGACTCGCTGTACGTAGAGCTTAAGACCACGCGGCGCCTCTCGCTGCCACATATCAAAGGGGGCCTTCGATGGGATATAAATCAAACTGGTGTAATCGAGCTTACCCTCGACACGATTATGGCTCCAAGTCAGTGGCGCCTGGTAGTCGTGTGACACCAGTTTATAGAATTCTTGATACTCTTCGTCAGTAATCTCTGTTCGCGAGCGGGTCCACAGTGCTTTAGCGAGATTAATCGCCTCATATTCCGCCTCTACAGGTTCCTCGCCTTCAGCAGGCGGCGCAGGCTGTGACATCATCATTACCGGTACCGCAACGTGATCAGCATACTTCTTGACGACGCTGCGAACACGCCAGTCATCTAGAAAGTCTGTCTCGTCTGATTTCAAATGCAGGATCACCGATGTACCGCGCTGCTCACGGTCAATATTTTCAATTTCAAAGTCTGCTTCACCGGCAGAAATCCACCGTATGGCTTCATTGCTCGCACTCCCGGCCGCCCGAGATTCGACCACAACCTTGTCAGCAACTATAAATGTTGAGTAGAAACCGACACCGAATTGCCCGATTAACTGTGCGTCTTTCTTTTGATCACCGGTCAGCGCACTGAAAAATTGGGCTGTACCAGATTTCGCGATGGTACCCAGATGACTGATCGCATCATCTCGCGTCATGCCAATGCCGTTATCCGTGATGGTGATGGTGCCAGCCTCTTTATCGATATCGATGCAAATTTTCAGGTCGGCATCGTCACCGAGCAGATCACTCTTTTGCAGAGCTTCAAAGCGCAACTTGTCAATGGCGTCTGAGGCATTGGAGATCAGCTCGCGCAGGAAAATTTCTTTATTGGAGTACAACGAGTGAATCATCAGCTGCAGCAGTTGCTTGGCTTCAGATTGGAATCCCAGAGTTTCTTTTTTCGCTTCAACGGTCATGTGTGCTCACACCTTTTACGTAACTTGCATTGCCAGCAGAGATGGGGTTACCGGACCATTTTTTCAACCACCCAAGACCATCTTGCGGACAAAAAAAAGGGTAGCCGCCGCATGAAGCATGGCTACCCCCGACAACATCAGCCTCTACCAGCCAGTAAGCTCTTTGAGCGCGTTGCCGATTTCTGCCAAGCTCTTCACGGTATGCACACCTGCTGAGTTCAATGCGGCAAATTTATCATCAGCGGTACCCTTGCCACCGGCAATAATCGCGCCGGCATGGCCCATACGCTTACCCGCTGGCGCAGTCACGCCCGCGATGTAACCCACCACGGGTTTGGTCACATTGGATTTGATAAACTCGGCAGCTTCTTCCTCAGCATTACCACCGATCTCACCAACCATAATAATGGCGTGGGTATCAGGGTCAGCCTCAAACATGGCAAGAATATCAATAAAGTTACTGCCCGGGATAGGATCGCCACCAATACCAACGCAGGTGCTCTGGCCAAAACCCAAGTCTGTGGTTTGCTTGACAGCCTCGTAAGTCAAAGTGCCTGACCGCGACACAATCCCGACCTTACCCGGCAGGTGAATCGACCCGGGCATGATACCGATCTTACATTGCCCCGGAGTGATGACACCCGGACAATTAGGCCCGATCAAACGAATCCCGCGAGTATCAAGGCTGGCTTTGACCGACAGCATATCAAGGGTCGGCACACCTTCAGTAATGCAGACGATTAATTCAATACCGGCGTCTGCCGCTTCCAGAATGCCATCTTTGGCATAGGCCGCAGGTACATAAATCACCGAGGCTGTCGCACCCGTTTCACGCACGGCTTCCTTAACTGTATTGAATACCGGCAGCTCGAGATGTCGCTGACCGCCTTTACCGGGCGTGATACCACCCACCAATTTAGTGCCGTACTCCAGCGCCTGCTTAGAGTGTAGCGTTCCCTGGGAACCGGTAAAACCCTGACAAATTACTTTTGTATTTGAATCAATTAGAACACTCACGCTGCACCTCCGGCGGCTTTCACTGCTTGCTGGACGGCATCCGTCAGACTTGTTGCAGCAATAATATCGACATCACTATCGGCCAGGGCTTTCACCCCAAGGGCCGCATTATTACCTTCAAAACGCACGACTACTGGCAGGGTGACGCCAACTTCCTTCACTGCACCGATAATACCTTCAGCGATAACATCACAGCGGACAATGCCACCAAAAATGTTGATGAGTACAGCCTTGACGTTGGTGTCAGACAATATGATCTTAAACGCTTCACTGACGGTCTCCTTGGTCGCACCACCGCCCACATCAAGGAAGTTAGCCGGCTTGCCACCATGCAGTTTCACCAAGTCCATCGTTCCCATCGCCAGACCAGCACCGTTGACCATGCAACCAATGTTGCCGTCTAGCGCAACATAATTCAGACCGAACTCAGCGGCCTGACTCTCGCGGGCATCTTCCTGTGACGGATCATGCATCGCGGCGAGTGTCTTCTGTCGGTAAATAGCATTGCCATCAATGGAGACCTTCGCGTCCAGACAGTGAATGTCACCGTCACTGGTGACAACTAGCGGATTGATCTCCAGCAGCGCCAGATCATTTTCCTGGAACAGCTTGGCCAAGGAAGTGAAAACATTGGCAAACTGATTGACCTGCTTGCCTTCAAGACCCAGTTGGAAAGCAAGGTCTCGGCCCTGATAGGGCATGCCACCGATAGCCGGGTCAATCACTGCCTTGAGAATTTTTTCCGGAGTTTCTTCGGCGACGGTTTCGATTTCCACACCACCCTCGGTAGATGCCATAAACACAACTCGTCGTGACGACCGATCGATGACCGCACCCAGATACAGCTCACGCGCGATATCCGTACACTCTTCAATATAAATTTTGCTGACCGGCTGACCATGCTCATCAGTTTGAAAAGTCACGAGATTAGTGCCGATATGCTGAGCGGCAAACGCGCGTATCTCGGCTTCTGTTGACACCAGCTTCACGCCACCGGCCTTACCCCGACCGCCTGCGTGAACTTGAACCTTGATCACCCAGCGCTCGCCACCTAATTCTTTTGCCGCTGCTACAGCCTCATCTGCTGTATCTACAGCATGGCCTTTGGATACGGGTAAACCGTATTCAGCGAACAATTGTTTCGCCTGATATTCGTGAAGGTTCATAACTTCATGGTCCTTAAAATGTGATTAGAATCATCCTGCATCCAGGATATGCGCTCGTTTGCTTATCGTTTTTTAGTTATTGCTTTTACTTTTTACTTTTTACTTTTTACTTTTTACTTTTTACTTTTTACGTTTTCGATTTGCTATATGAATGGCATGTCCGGCCACTGCCAGTGCGGCTTCATGAAAGCCTTCCGACAATGTCGGGTGAGCAAACATTGTCAGGCCGATATCCTCAGCACTTGAGCCAAATTCCATGGCTATCACCGCCTCGCTAATCATTTCGGAGGCATGGCCGCCAATCATATGGACGCCAAGGATTCTGTCAGTTGCCGCGTCAGCCAACACCTTGATCATCCCTGCTGTATCGTTTGAGGCCTGCGCCCGACCACTGACGGCCAAGGGGAACATTCCCACATTATAATCGTCACCACTGGCCTTCAATTCTTGCTCAGTTTTGCCCACCCAGGCTATTTCTGGATGGGTATAGATCACTGACGGTACACAATCATAGTTCACCATCGGTTTGTGGCCGGCAATCCGCTCCGCCACCATCACACCCTCTTCCATACCCTTATGGGCCAGCATGGGGCCACGAACAACATCCCCAACAGCAAAGATACCCGGCGCATCCGTGGAGCACAGATCATTGACATGAATAAAGCCACGCTCATCCAGTATCACACCACTGTCAGCTGCTAACAGATTTTCGGTGAATGGCCGGCGCCCTACCGCGACGATCAGTTGATCGAACACCTCTTGTTTCTCGCCCTCAGCATCTGCATAAGTCACGGTGACTTTCTTGCCTTTGATACTGGTGCCAGTGACCCGCGCACCCAACCGCACGTCCATGCCCTGCTGCTTAAAAAGCTTTGCAGAGTCCTTGCTGACCTGCTGATCCGCCATCGGTAAAAACTCTTCGAGGGCTTCAAGCACTATGACCTCGGCCCCTAGCCGCAGCCAGACACTACCAAGCTCTAAACCGATAACGCCGGCACCGATAACGCCCAGACGCTTGGGTACAGCTGTGAATTCCAACGCGCCACTTGAATCGACGATCAGGTTCGGCGTCAGTGGGCATGGTGGAATAGCGACGGGATTGGAGCCCGTGGCGATAATAATATTATCCGCTTCAAGCATCTCGACAGTGCCATCGTGGGTCGTTACCTCAACCTTGCGGCCAGCATTCAGACGCGCGCTACCTTCGAAGGTTGTGACGCCATTAGACTTCAACAGACCGGCAACACCCTTGGTTAGGTTTTCAACGACCTTATCCTTGCGTGCAATCATCGTCGGAACGTCGATTTTCAGACCTGAAATCTTGATGCCAATCTCGTCAAATTCGTTCTTGGCCTGACTATACTTATGTGACGCATCCAATAACGCTTTCGATGGTATACAGCCAACGTTCAAACAGGTTCCACCGAAAGCTGGCTTTCCTTGTTTATTGATCCATTTATCGATACAAGCTGTTTTCAGACCCAGTTGTGCAGCCCTGATCGCGGCATGATAGCCAGCAGGGCCTGCGCCTATCACGATCACGTCAAATTTGGTTGCCATACTAATACGTCTCCACAGAGGTTCGTTAAATGTCCAGCAGAATTCTAGCTGGCTCTTCGAGGAAGTCTTTAATCGTCACGAGAAAGCGGACCGCCTCTTGCCCATCAATCAGACGATGATCGTAAGACAATGCCAGATACATCATTGGTCTGATCACAACTTGTCCACCCACGGCCATAGGCCGCTCCTGGATTTTATGCATCCCCAAGATAGCCGTCTGTGGCGGATTTAAAATCGGCGTGGATAACAAGGAACCAAACACGCCCCCATTAGAAATCGTGAAGGTACCTCCGGTCATATCGTCAATGGCCAGCTTGTTATCCTTGGCTCGATTACCGTAGTCGCGAATTTGTTCTTCAATTTCCGCCAGGCTCAGGCTGTCAGCATCACGTAGAACAGGGACCACAAGCCCACGGGGTGAACCCACCGCAACCCCAATATCTTGATAGCCATGATAAACAATGTCGCTACCGTCAATAGAGGCATTCACCGCTGGAAAGCGCTTCAAGGCTTCGATGCAGGCTCGGACGAAGAACGACATAAAGCCCAATCGAGTGCCATTGTGGGCCTTCTCGAAGGCCTCTTTGTACTGGCTACGAAGCTCCATGATCGCTGTCATGTCCACCTCGTTAAAGGTCGTCAGCATCGCCGCGGTTTGTTGGGCCTCCAGCAGCCGGCGGGCAACACTGGCACGTAACCGAGTCATGGGGACTCGACGTTCGATGCGATCCGAAGCACCGGTGGCTTCATTCGCCGCGACTGGAACGGTCGGTTGACCGACGGCTCCTGCAGCCTGAGTCACGTTGGCGACAGCCATCAGGACATCTTCTTTTGTGACCCTGCCACCCTTACCGGTGCCGCTAATTTGGGTAACATCAACCTTATGTTCTGCAGCCATTTTCTTCGCGGCTGGACTCACAATCGCATCAGCTTCGGG
>Ga0115546_1002350_pt1 | contig 10943 bp, 8 predicted proteins | sample COGITO_mtgs_1004_FD_87186 | JGI IMG/M metagenome (GOLD analysis project Ga0115546, IMG submission 87186) | Pelagic marine microbial communities from North Sea - COGITO_mtgs_100413 | ecosystem: Environmental > Aquatic > Marine > Epipelagic | place: Germany:Helgoland, sampling site Kabeltonne... | reverse complement strand
GCTTTTCTTCTATCTCCAAATCCAGGAGCTTTCACAGCAGCAATTTTTAAACCACCTCTTAACTTGTTTACAACTAAAGTAGCTAAGGCTTGTCCATCAACATCTTCGGCAATAATTAGTAAGGGTCTACTAGATTGAGCCACCGGTTCCAATATTGGTAGAATTTCATTTAAATTAGAAATCTTTTTATCAAACAATAAAATGTATGGGTTTTCAAGATCAGCAATCATTTTATCTGCATCAGTAACAAAATAAGGAGATAAATATCCTCGGTCAAACTGCATACCTTCTACAACGTCTACGTAAGTTTCCATTCCTTTGGCTTCTTCAACGGTAATAACACCTTCTTTACCAACTTTTTCAAATGCAGTAGCAATAAGATCTCCAATTGTATTGTCATTGTTGGCTGAAATAGCTGCAACCTGTTTTATTTTTTCTGAGGAGTTTCCAACTTTCTGTGCCTGTTTTTCTAAATCAATTATGATCGCCTGAACAGCCTTATCAATGCCTCTTTTTAAATCCATAGGATTGGCACCAGCTGCAACGTTTTTTATACCTTCTTTAACAATGGATTGAGCTAGTACAGTAGCTGTAGTAGTTCCATCTCCAGCTAAATCATTTGTTTTTGAAGCTACCTCTTTAACCATTTGAGCACCCATGTTTTCAAGCTCATCTTCTAATTCTACTTCTTTAGCTACAGATACACCGTCTTTTGTAACTGTTGGAGATCCAAACGATTTAGAAATAATCACATTTCGTCCTTTTGGACCTAAAGTTACTTTCACTGCATTTGCAAGAGCATCTACACCTCTTTTAAGGCCGTCTCTAGCATCACTATCAAATTTTATGTCTTTTGCCATTTTTATTCGTTTTAGTAAAGTTTAAACAATTGCTAAAATGTCGCTTTCGCGCATCATTAAATAATCTTTTCCTTCAAGTTTTAGTTCTGTACCTCCGTATTTACCATACAAAACAGTGTCTCCTACTTTTACAGTTAATGGTTCATCTTTTTTGCCATTCCCAACAGCTACGATAGTTCCTTTTTGAGGTTTTTCCTTAGCATTGTCTGGAATGATAATTCCTGAAGCTGTTGTGGTTTCTGCAGCAGCTGGTTCTACAAGAACTCTGTCTGCTAGAGGTTGAATTTTTATTCCCATTAGTATATTATTTTTATTTAAAATATAAAGATTCAGAAATTATGCCATTTATAATCAACTGACATTTTTTCAAGTTACTGATTTGAAATCGAAATTTTTCGAAAAAAAAATGCCAACGTGTCATTTCGTTGGCATTTTTAAATTACAATTCATGCTTTTTGTTTGTTAAAGCGAATCATTTATAATTGGTAATGTATTGTTTGAAGACTTAGGAGTTGATCTTACATCTTCAAGTGTATTGTCTAGCTTAATATTTGAAGTATTATCTCTTTCAATTGAAAAGTTTGATAATAAAATTAATGCGAACATGGAAATAGCTAATGTCCAGGTAGTTCTGTCTAAAAAATTGTTTGTGTTTTGAACACCACCCATAGATTGAGCTCCTCCTCCTCCAAATGAAGAAGATAAACCTCCACCTTTTGGATTTTGAACCATTACTATTAAAATCAATATAACAGCTATTAGTAAAATAACCGCTAAAAATAAATTATAACTCATGATTTATTGTTTTGTTAATTTTTTTATTCCTTTAATTTGGTCTGCAAAGAAACCACTTTTTTCTGGATATTTCAAACTTAAAATTTCATAAGCTTTTATGGCTTTAGAGAACTTTTTTTGTTCTAAGTAGACTTTCGCTAAAGTCTCTGTCATTAACGATTTATCTGCTTTATTTTTAGGAATAATTACTTCTATTGTCTCATCTTTTTTTAATGAGCTAATCTTAGGATTATTTTCTATAAAACGGTTAATTAAAAAATCTTTATTGTCTTTTTTTGTTTTAACCTTTTCAACTTTTCCTCTATTTATAGGTTTGTGTGTGGATAATTGTAACCATTCATTAAAAGAATGAGTTTCATTCTTGTCGAATTTTATAGGTGAACCTATATCAATTATTTTCTCTTCAACTAACTTAATTTCTTGATAATTAGCTATTTTATTTTTGGCTATTTTCTCTTTTATCTGTTTATGAATGTCAGATTTTTTCTCAAAATGTATCGAAGTTATAAAATCAAACAATACTGATCTGTCTGTTGTAAAGGCAGCAGTTATTTTCAATTCATTATTGTATCTGTAGCTATCATTGTTTTTTAACCCTTTGAGATAGAGAGCTCTTGCAGACTGAAAATAAGGATATTTTTTTGTAATATTTTTTAATTCCGCAACCTGAAAGTCTTTCAGGATTTCTGGATGTGAAATTATATTTGTGAAGACTTCTGTGTTCATTACCAGTTTCCTAAAGAAGCATTAAAAATATCCTGAATAATACGCTCTAAAATTTCTTCAAGAGCAGCATCTAAAACTCCTCCAGTTAATTGAGCGTTTGCGTCAAAATCTGAATAAAATGAAAACTGCTTTTCAAAATCATCATCTTCTTTTAAACGATTATAAAAGCGGACATTAACAGTAATTGTTAATCTATTTTGGGCTGCTGTTTGCTGGGATGTTGCACTCATAGGATTTACACGGTATCCTGTAATTTCTCCTTCAAAACGTAAATCTCCTCCAGTGGCTGTTAAATCTAAGTTAGTCTGTCTTAAGAATAAATCTTGCATGTCTTGAGTAAAACGTTGACTAAGTTGAGGTTCAATTAGCGCTGCTTGGTTTGGAAAAAAATCTACTTGAATAGTTTTTGCGTCTCCGGTAGATCCACCATTAAATTTATAAATACCACAGCTTAAAAATATTGAGGTAATTATAAGAAAAGATAAGATGTTAATTGTTTTTTTCATAACGTATGATCAAATGTACAATTTAATTACAAATCGTATTGTTTGATTTTTCTATACAAAGTTCTTTCAGAGATGCCTAATTCTTTTGCCGCTAATTTTCTCTTGTTATTATTTTTTTCCAGTGATCGTTTAATCATTTCAATTTCCTTCTCCTGAAGAGAGAGGTTTTCACTTTCTTCAACATCCTCAACAAAGTCATAATTATTTTTAGAATCATGATGCTGCGGAAGATTAACAACTTCTACAGGGTAATGTTCAGGTTTTTTTTCTTGATATATTTTTTCAATTAGCTGGTGATTTTCCTCTTGAACTTTCTCTGTGTTTCCACTTTGCATCAAATCAAGAGTTAATTTTTTTAAATCATTGATATCATTTCTCATATCAAAAAGAACTTTGTACATAATATCTCTTTCTGTTGAAAAATCACTTTTTGATGAAGCTCCTACTAAAGCGGGAAGATTGCCTTTATTATTTGGTAAGTATTGGGAAATCTTTTCGGCAGTTACAAGCCTTGTTTCTTCTACCACAGATATTTGTTCTGCAATATTCCGTAATTGTCTAATATTACCCGGAAAGCGATAATTTAAGAGAAGGTTAGTTGCATTATCGTCTAACCTAATTGTAGGCATTCGGTATTTTTGCGCAAAATCTGATGCAAATTTTCTAAACAACAAATGAATATCTTCTTTTCGCTCTCTTAAGGGAGGAAGGTTAATTTCAATTGTGCTAAGTCTGTAATATAAATCTTCTCTAAATTTTTCTTTTTCAATAGCTAATTGCATATTTAAGTTGGTTGCAGCTACAATTCGAACATTTGTTTTTTGAACTTGAGACGATCCAACTTTAATAAACTCTCCATTTTCTAAAACTCGCAATAATCGAACTTGTGTGGTTAAAGGAAGTTCACCAACTTCATCTAAAAAAATGGTTCCACCATCTGCTACTTCAAAATATCCTTTACGGGTAGACGAGGCTCCTGTAAAGGCTCCTTTTTCATGTCCAAACAACTCACTATCTATAGTCCCTTCTGGAATTGCTCCACAGTTAACAGCTATGTATTTAGCATGTTTTCTATGAGATAGTTGGTGGATAATTTTTGGAATACTTTCTTTTCCTACTCCACTCTCACCTGTTACTAATACAGAGATGTCCGTAGGAGAAACTCTTACAGCTTTCTCTAGGGCTCTAGTAAGTTGAATATCATTACCTATGATGCCAAATCGTTGCTTTACAGTCTGTATATTGTCCATTTTGTTAGTAACTTAATTATTATCGGAATAACCAACAGCAATGCCCTTAAGTGTGGCTGATGTACAACTTTCAACTTTTACATTTACAAATTCACCTAATTGATAATTTTCTTTTGGAAAAACAATTACTGTATTTTGTGTGTTTCTTCCTTTCCATTGCTGAGGATCTTTTTTTGATGTACCTTCTATAAGAACTTCCTCAGTTTTTCCAAGATGTTGTTTTGTTCTGTAAAGGCTGTGTTCTTGTTGTAAATCAATAATTTCTTGTAAGCGTCTTTTTTTAATATCAAAAGGCACATCGTCAGGCATCTTTTTTGCAGCCAATGTTCCTGGTCTTTCAGAATATGCAAACATAAAGCCAAAATCATATTTCACATACTTCATTAGTTCAAGAGTATCTTTATGATCTTCTTCGGTTTCTCCGCAAAACCCTACAATCATATCTTGAGAAAGGGCCATTTCAGGGATAATATCAAAAATAGTATCTACTAATTTTTTATATTCTTCATTGGTGTGCTGTCTATTCATTGCTTTTAGCATTTTATTGCTTCCACTTTGAACAGGTAAGTGAATATATTTACATATGTTTTTGTGTTTTGCCATTACATGAATAACATCTAGACTCATATCTTGTGGGTTAGATGTTGAAAAACGAAATCTTGTTTTTGGAAATTTGACTGCACACATATCCAATAATTGAGCAAAATCAACTGATGATGCTTGAGCAATTTCGGATGCCTTTTTAAAATCTTTTTTTAATCCACCACCAAACCATAAGTAACTGTCTACATTTTGTCCAAGAAGTGTAATTTCTTTAAAATTTTTATCAACCATTTCTTGAATTTCTTCAATTATGCTCTTAGGATCACGACTTCTTTCTCTTCCTCTTGTGAAGGGAACTACACAAAAAGTACACATGTTGTCACATCCCCTTGTAATAGATACAAAAGCTGAAACACCATTAGAATTTAATCTCACGGGAGAAACATCTCCATAGGTTTCATCTTTAGACAATATTACATTGATGGCATCTCTTCCCTCGTTTACTTCAGACAGTAGGTTTGGAATATCTCTATATGCATCTGGGCCAACAACTAAATCTACAATCTTTTCTTCTTCTAAAAATTTTTCTTTAAGACGTTCTGCCATGCAACCTAGGACCCCTACCTTCATGGTAGGATTTACTTTTTTAACCGCATTATATTTTTGTAGACGTCTTCTAACGGTTGTCTCGGCTTTTTCTCTAATTGAACATGTGTTAACTAGAACTAAATCTGCTTCTTCTAGTATTTGTGTTGTGTTATATCCTTCTTTATCTAGAATAGAAGCTACAATTTCACTATCATTCATATTCATTTGACATCCGTAACTTTCAATGAAAAGTTTTTTTGAATTTTCAGTTCTTTTCTCAGTTACAAGGGCCTTGCCTTGAATTTTTTCGTCTATGGTTTTTACTGTATTTTTCATCTTTTAATTATGGTACAAAGATACAACCAAATTAGAAAATATATGACATATTGGCAGAAAAATTAAAGCTAAAGTCCTGTTAAAAAGGAGTAGATTTTACATAATTGGGCATATATAAAAAAAAACTTTCTACTTTTGCAAACCAAAATCTAGTTCTTTTAAGTCTTGATTTTTGTGAAATAAACATTGTATATGGCAAAAAATTTAGTAATTGTAGAATCACCAGCAAAGGCAAAAACTATTGAAAAATTTTTAGGAAAAGATTTTCAAGTTGAATCAAGTTATGGCCATATTGCAGATTTACCATCTAAAGAATTAGGTATAGATGTAGATGGAGATTTCAGACCAAAATATATTATATCAGACGACAAAAAACCTGTTGTAAAAAAATTAAAATCACTAGCAAAAAAAGCTGATATGGTTTGGTTGGCAAGTGATGAGGATAGAGAAGGAGAAGCTATTGCATGGCATTTAAAAGAACAATTAAAACTTGATGAAAGTAATACCAAACGTATTGTATTTCACGAAATAACAAAAAAAGCAATTTTAAAGGCTGTTGAAAATCCAAGGGATATTGATTACAACATGGTTAATGCTCAGCAAGCTAGAAGAGTATTAGACAGATTGGTGGGATATGAATTATCTCCTGTTTTATGGAGAAAGGTTAAAGGAGGTCTTTCTGCTGGTAGAGTACAATCAGTTGCAGTTAGATTAATTGTCGAAAAAGAAAGAAGTATTCAAAACTTTAAAGCAGATACACACTACAAAGTGGTTGCACAATTTTCTAATTCTCAAGGTAAATCTTTTAAGGCTGCAATACCTAAAAACTTTAACTCAAAAAATGATGCAGAGGATTTCTTGAAATCTTGTTCTGACGCAATTTTTTCAATTTCAGAATTGTCAAAAAAGCCAGCCAAAAAATCGCCTGCAGCACCCTTTACTACCTCAACTCTCCAACAAGAAGCTTCAAGAAAACTTGGGTATCCTGTTGGAAAAACAATGCAAGTTGCTCAGCGACTTTATGAGGCAGGATTAATCACATACATGAGAACTGATAGTGTAAATTTATCTGTTGATGCTAGAAATGATGCTGAAAAGGAAATATCAGATTTTTATGGTAATGAGTATAGTAAACAACGAGTTTTTAAGTCTAAATCAAAAGGCGCACAGGAGGCTCATGAAGCTATTAGACCAACTAATATGAAAATTCACTCCATAGATAAAGAATATGACCAAAATAGGTTATATGATTTGATTTGGAAAAGAACGATTGCTTCTCAAATGAGTGATGCAGAATTAGAGCGAACCAATGTTAAAATTCAGAATTCAGAAAATGAAAAAATCTTTACAGCAAATGGTGAGATGATAAAATTTGATGGATTTTTAAAAGTGTATCTAGAAGGGAACGATAATGAAGACGAAGAAAAAGCAGGTATGCTACCTAACTTGTCTAAAGGAGATCAGATAGATTATAACTTTATTAATGCAACTCAAAGATTTACGAGTCCACCATATAGATTTACTGAAGCTTCCTTGGTTAAACAATTAGAAGAATTAGGAATTGGTAGGCCATCTACCTACGCTCCAACAATCTCTACAGTGCAAAGAAGAGGGTACGTAGAAAAAGGTCAAAACGAAGGTGTTGAAAGGCCTTTCGAGCAATTAATTTTAACAAATGGTACTATAAAAACTCAAAATTTAGTAGAGAAAACAGGTTCAGATAAAAATAAATTGATACCTACAGACATCGGGAATATAGTTAATGATTTTTTAGTAACTAATTTTTCTAATATTTTAGATTTTGGTTTTACAGCCAAAGTTGAGTCTTCTTTTGATGATATTTCTGAAGGAGATGAAAATTGGACTAAAATGATTAAAGGGTTTTACTCTAAATTTCATGAAAATGTTGAAGACGTCAAAGAGAATGCAGAAAGGGAAAGTGGAGAGCGTATTTTAGGAAATCATCCTGAGTCTGGAAAGACGGTTTTAGTTCGATTAGGAAAATTTGGACCAATTGCACAAATTGGTGCACCTGAGGATGAAACAAAACAATTTGCGAGTTTAAACAAAGATCAAAATCTGGGAACTATTTCCCTAGAAGAAGCGCTAGAGTTATTTTTACTACCTAAAACAATTGGAATATTCGAAAATAATGAAGTGATTGTTGCTAATGGAAGATTTGGACCTTACATCCGTTTTGATGGTATGTTTGTTTCATTAGACAAAGGAGAGAATCCTATGTCAGTAGATCTAGAGAGAGCTCAGGTTTTAATTGAAGCCAAGCGAAAAGCAGATGCTCCCGTTGGTCACTATCAAGATCTTCCAATACAAAAGGGTGTGGGGAGATTTGGACCATTTCTCAAGTGGAATTCTATGTTTATTAATGTAAACAAAAGGTATGATTTTGAAAACCTCACTTCAACAGATATGAATGAGTTGATAGAAGAAAAGATTCAAAAAGAAAAAGATAAATTAATCCATGATTGGAAAGATGTTGGAATTCGTGTAGAAAAAGCTCGTTGGGGAAGATTTCATATTTTAAAAGGAAAAATTAAGATAGAACTTCCTAAAACTACAAATATTGATAAAATTACAAAAGAAGAAGCTGTTAAGATGATAGAGGCAAAGACCCCAAAAAGAAAGGCAGCGAAAAAATCCTCTACCAAGAAAAAAGCAACAAAAAGAAATAATTAATCATTATATTGCAGCTATATTATCAAAGAATAAATGAACGCTGATTTTTTAACCCCTATAAAAGATTCTGTAGTAGCGCATTCAATATTGTTGCCTTCAACCTCTCTTGGCGCAAATATGCGAATACATACTCAAACAGATGGTTTTCCAGACTTACAAGGAGTTAATATCGCAATTTTTGGTATTGAAGAGGATAGAAATACTGAAAATAATTTAGGAAGTGGTAAAGATCTACATCACATCAGAAGACACTTATATCAATTATATCCTGGGAATTGGAACACTACAATAGCAGATATTGGTAACATAAAAAAAGGAGAGTTAATTTCAGATTCTCACTTTGCAATTAAAGAGGTTGTAACGAGTCTCTTAAAATTGAATATTTTACCCATAATCATAGGTGGAGGTCAAGATGCAACATTCTCTAACTATAAAGCTTATGATAAACTAGAACAAACTGTAAATTTAGTCACTGTAGACAACATGTTTGATCTAGGGAATATAGATGATGAATTGTCTTCAAAATCATATCTCAGTAAAATAATTATGGAAGTCCCAAGCAATCTGTTCAATTACAGTAACATCGGATACCAAACGTATTTTAATTCTCAAGAAGAAATTAATTTAATTCAAGGCTTAAATTTTGACGCATACCGATTAGGAGAGGCAAAAAATTTAGAGATAGTTGAGCCTGTTTTTAGAGATGCAGATATAGTAAGTATAGATATTGGAGTAGTTAGACAGAGTGATGCCCCAGCTAACAACAATTTATCTCCTAATGGTTTTTATGGTGAAGAAATTTGTGCAATATCAAGATATGCCGGCATAAGTGATAAAGTGTCGTCATTTGGGATATACGAATACAATTCTAAACATGACTCTAATTATCAAACAGCTCATTTAATTGCTCAAATGATTTGGTATTTCATAGAAGGTGTAAATTATAGAGCCAAAGATTATCCATATTGCACCAAAGAAGACTACCAAAAATTTACTGTTTTATTAGAAAACGACGATCCCATAAATTTTTACAAGAGTAATAAATCAGGGAGATGGTGGATGGAGATAAACTTAATTAAAGATAATAAATATAAAAGGCATGCGTTAATACCATGTACATATGAAGATTATTTGGAAACAACAAAACAACTAATACCAAATAGGTGGTTTAAAGCACAAAGAAAAATGCTTTAAATAGTAGACTATCATAAGTTTAGGTTAAAATACAATTATTACATTGTGTTTTTACAAAAAAATCTTTAGGTTTACGTCCTTTTTTAGGAAAGATTATAAAATATGAAGAAAGCAATATTGTATACATTTTTGATAACCATCATGTATGGATGCGGTTCAAATGATCGTGGTGAGTTAGTAGGAGTAAAAACTAAGTACAAATGGTTTAGTGAAAGACCTTTTGGAATGGTGTCCATTCCAGGTGGTTCGTTTACAATGGGAAAACAAGATGAAGATTTAACAGGAACGATGAGTGCTCCACCAAGAACTGTAAGTCTTAGTAAATTTTACATGGATGAAACAGAGATATCAAATTCAGAGTACAAACAATTTGTAGAATGGGTTAAAGATTCTATTGTAAGAACAGAACTTGCTCTTATGGCAGACTTTGCATCTGGAGGTAGTTTAATAGACGATAACGGTCAGCCAATTTCTGGTGGAATATATGACTTCGCTTATGCAGTTGCAGACACAACAAATCAAACAGCTTATCAAAAATATATGTTTGAGAATTATTACGACCTTGGAACAGGTTTAGATTTTCTTAAACCACTCAATAAAGACAACGATATTATTTGGGATACGAGTGAGTATCCAGACGAATATTATACTGAAGTAATGGATTCATTGTATATAAAAAAGAATGACGCTAGAAATGGAATTAGAACATTCAATAACAAACTTCTAAAATATACGTATTCATGGTTTGATGGAAATGCCGCTGCAAAAAACTCAAGTAACAGAAGAAATTTTTTAATTAACGAAACAGTAGACGTATATCCAGATACAACGGTTTGGGTAAAAGACTTCAATTATTCTTATAATGATCCTATGCATCAAGATTACTTTTTTCATCCAGCCTATCAAGATTATCCAGTGGTTGGAGTAAATTGGAATCAAGCGCAAGCTTTTTGTAATTGGAGAACTAAAAATAAAAATGATAGAATGCGAGACAAAAAAAACTTTGTAAATATTCCTAGTTTCAGACTTCCTACTGAAGCAGAATGGGAATATGCTGCAAGAGGAGGTCTTGAATTCTCCAAGTATCCCTGGGGTGGTCCAAACACCACTAGTGATAGAGGATGTTTTTTAGCAAACTTTAAACCTGTCAGAGGAAACTATGCAGTAGATGGTGCACTTTACACAGTAGAAGTTCAGTCATTTAATGCTAACGATTATGGATTGTATAACATGTCTGGTAATGTTTCTGAATGGACTAATTCGTCATTTAATAACAGCTCCTATTACATGGGTTCTACGATGAATTCAAATGTTGAAGACAGAAACAATAAGAGAAAAATAATAAGAGGTGGCTCATGGAAAGATGTTGCCTATTATTTAGAGGTAAGTACAAGAGATTTTGAATATGCTGATACCGCAAGAAGTTATATCGGTTTTAGAACTGTTCAATC
>Ga0115546_1002344_pt1 | contig 10950 bp, 11 predicted proteins | sample COGITO_mtgs_1004_FD_87186 | JGI IMG/M metagenome (GOLD analysis project Ga0115546, IMG submission 87186) | Pelagic marine microbial communities from North Sea - COGITO_mtgs_100413 | ecosystem: Environmental > Aquatic > Marine > Epipelagic | place: Germany:Helgoland, sampling site Kabeltonne... | reverse complement strand
TGTTTTTCATACTTTGCATGTCGCTTTCCATATTGCCTTTCATGTCTTGCATTTTAGTGTCCATCTTATTCTCATGACCACCCTGATGGTCAGCAGCTTGAGCGCCCATGCTGAAAATTGAAAGTGCCGCTAAAGTGCATACTGTTTGAAATGTTTTCATGTTGATCTCCAGTTAACTTTTAAAATTTGAATACTATATTTATTACTATTAATGACACTAAAACGTGATCAATTTTTAAATAAGCACTGTCTTTGCAAATAAAGAGGCGATCTTGTATGATAATTTGCTACATTAATCGACTCTTGGAGAATTTTATGGCGAAGGCTGAAGTAATACAGAACAATCAAGTGGTATCTATGCATTACACGCTAAAAGATATTGACGGTAATGTTATCGACACGTCCGATGGGCAGGAACCACTGACTTATTTACATGGTGCTGGTAATATTATTAATGGTCTTGAGACTGCGCTTGTTGGCAAGGCTGTCGGTGATACATTAACAGTTACTGTTGAACCTAAAGATGGTTATGGCGACGCAAGCCCAGAGCTGGTTCAAAAAGTTGATAAAAAAATGTTTGAAGGCGTTGAGGAATTAGAAGCTGGTATGGTTTTTCAAGTGCAAGGCGACGACGGACAGAGCCAAAGAATTTCAGTTAAAGAGGTTGGTGCGGAAGATGTGACTGTTGACGGTAATCATCCGCTTGCTGGTATGACTTTAAAATTTGATGTTGGTATTGTTGCTCTACGAGAAGCAAGCGAGACAGAACTCGAGCATGGTCATGCCCATTAAAAGTACTTGCTTCTCACACGCTGAGCTTCTCACTGGCGAGTGGGTAGCGTCACTAGGAGCGTTTAAAGGCGTTACCTTGTTAAAAAGGCATGATCATTATTTTGATTGCGACTTTAACGGTTCACACACGTCATTTGTTGTCTTGCCCACAGATAAAAGTTGGTGTTTAACTTTAGTTTTGTCAAATTGTACTTACAAGTTTATTCATTCAGCACTTCAATTTTTAGAGCAAGCGTCAGTTCGTCTATTGGGTATTCAAACTCTTAATTTTTCTCCTGCGGCAATTGTTGTCTATTTTGAATCTGATCTGGCACTTAATGATAATGAGTGGCAAAAGTGGCTTGCTTTTGCGCAAGCTGAGCAAGCGGATATCGGCCTGCGATCCTTTTTTAAAGTTCAAGAAAAATGTAGATTAGCCTGTTTTGATATGGATTCAACCTTAATTCAGGCAGAGGTTATTGACGAGCTTGCCGCAGAAGCTGGTTTGCTGGCCGAGGTCAGTGCGATAACCGAGCGGGCCATGCAAGGGGAGCTTAACTTCCAGGAAAGCTTTCAACATCGTTTGCAAATGCTCAAAGGTTTACCAGAAATAGCGGTGCAAGCAGTTTTAGATCGAATTAAGCTTATGGATGGCGCAGAGCAACTGTTTGCGTTTTTAGACAAACAATCTATGTACACGGTGATACTTTCTGGCGGTTTTGATGTTTTTGCTCGTTATGTGCAACAACGCCTTGGTATTCACGAAGTGCATGCCAATACCTTGGAGTTTGTCAATGGGCAGCTTAGCGGTCGTGTAGTGGCGCCAATTATGGATGCTGAGCGAAAGCAAGCCACTCTGGTGGACCTTGCGCATCAGCAGTCAGTGCCAATGGCGCAAACTCTCGCCGTTGGTGATGGCGCCAATGATTTACTGATGTTAGGTCAGGCCGGCTTAGGCATTGCCTTTCGAGCCAAACCTAAGGTACAAGCGAGTGCGAGAATTGTCATTCGTTTTGGTACTCTGGCTTGGGCACCGTTCTTTTTAGGGTATTCTCAGACAGAGCTTGAGGCCTTGAGCCTCAATTAATTGAATTAAAATAGAAGCAATATAGGAACAAACATGGACGCTATTGTTATTGTTGGAGATGCTCGAACCGCTTGTGGAAGTTTTCAGGGAGCGTTATCCACTAAAACCGCACCTGAGCTTGGAGCGGTGGTTATTGACGCTGCTTTAAAAAGAGCCAAAGTGGCACCTGAGTCAGTGTCTGAGGTACTTTTTGGTCATGTTTTATCGGCAGGTGTCGGGCAAGCACCTGTTAGGCAGGCCAGTCGCAAAGCTGGTTTGCCAGACTCTGTGGGATGTACCAGTATCAATAAGCTCTGTGGTTCTGGTTTAAAGGCTGTCATGCTGGCTCATGATTCTTTACTTGCTAGAGATGATGGCGTGATTGTGGCTGGTGGTATGGAGTCAATGTCCAATGCACCCTATTTGCTGCCAGGCGCTCGTCAAGGCTTAAGAATGGGTCACTCAAAAACTGTAGATCATATGTTTTTTGATGGCCTTGAGGATGCAGATACTGGCCGACTTATGGGCAGCTTTGCTCAGGACATGGCTGATAAGAAACAACTAACTCGCAAGGCCATGGATGATTTTGCGATTTCCTCCTTGCAGCGAGCTCAGGCGGCGCAAACTCAAAATATGTTTGAGGCAGAGATAGTACCAGTTTCAGTTAGCCAGCGCCAAGGTGACGCTGTCATTGTCAGCCATGATGAGCAGCCTCAAAAAGCTGATATTTCAAAGATTCCTCATTTAAAACCAGTATTCAAGAAAGATGGCGGTACTGTGACCGCGGCTAATGCGAGTTCAATCTCTGATGGCGCGGCGGCGCTGGTGCTGATGAGAGAAAGCCAGGCAAAGATTCAGGGACTGGCGATAAAAGCTCGAATTCTTGGTCATGCTTCTCATGCTCAGCATCCATCAGAATTCACTATTGCCCCATGCGGTGCCATATCAAATTTGCTAAAAATGTTGGATTGGCAGGTTGAAGATGTCGATCTTTGGGAGATTAATGAAGCATTCGCTATGGTGGCGATGTTGCCTATTGTAGAGTTAGGTATTGATCGAGACAAAGTGAATATTTTTGGCGGCGCATGCGCTCTTGGTCATCCTATAGGCGCAACTGGCGCCAGACTTTTAGTCACTCTTATGTCAGCGTTACGCCAGACAAACGGGCGCAGAGGTATTGCTTCTTTGTGCATAGGTGGTGGTGAAGCTGTGGCAATGGCTATTGAATTACCAGCGGTTTGATCGCTGTTTTTGCTTTAGTCTGGGAATAAGCAAAGTTAAAATGACGCCACAAATTAATGCAATAACGCCGTGGATTATGCCACGGTTGTAATTATCTTCCCTCAGTAAGGCTTGCGTCATCTCAAGCTCACTATTGCTTGACTCCAAGGATGCAAGATCTTGACGTATGGTTTTAAGCTTTTCATGATTAGTGATGGCACTGTTAGAAATATCTTTAAGTTCAGAGTATTCGCTATTAAGTCGATTAAATTGTTCTGAAACCGCATTTAAATGTGTAGAAGTATCATCTTGAGTGCTTTTTAGTTCTGCTAAAGTTGTTTGCAATTCCTTTTTATCTTGTTGCAATTTTTTGATAATTGCGTTTTTTTGTACGTTTAAGGCTTTTGCGCCAGGATTTATTTGTACTGAATTGCGGCTCACCCAGCCTTCTTTGTTTAATCCTATAACATCGACTTCAACCCATTCGTCAGTGCTGCTGAGCACTTTTAATGGTGTGCCCGCACTCAAAAATGCGCTTATTCGATGTTTTGAAGTGGGCCCTGTTCTGAGTGCAGTTTTAAGATCATCGCTAATATAGATATTGCCATTTAATGATGGCAATGGCGGTAGCGGAATCGGTGCTGGCTCTTCAGCAATGCCAATAATAGGCAATAGTAAATAACTGACTGATATTACTATTGGCCATCTTTCTTTGAGTCCACGCTTTTTCATACCAATCCCTTAGAACGCCCTCTTGTTCTATGAGTTTAGCAAAAAATAGCAAATCCGTTAGATGCTTGAATCCGGGTCAGTGGGTTGATCAGGTTGTGTTTCAGGTGTTTGTGAGATTGCCTTGTGTTTCATAAAGAAAATCATCAAGACTGCAGGTAAAAAGAACAGGGACACTACAAATAATATCGATCGAAACATAACCCACGCATTGAAATCCATAAACATGGTGATGTAGCTGTTGATAATGGCCACGCTTGCAAAAAAACCGATAAAGATGAAAGTCACTTGAGTCCATGCTGAGTCTGGCATAGTGATGTTCATATTTTGGCCGGACGTTACACTTTCGAGCATCGTTTTAATCGGTGATTTATTGAGAAATTGCATAACTAACAAAGTTATAGCAAAAGCACTGTTAACGATGGTGAGCTTCCATTTAATAAATTGTGGATCACGAAAAAGAAGCGTCATGCCGCCGCCTATAAGTATGGCTAAAAACATGGCTTTTTGCATTTTAGTCATGGCCATTTTAAGTATGAGCATCACAGCAATTTGAACACAAGTGCCAGCTGTAAGGACCAACGTGGCAATAATTGCATCCTTGGTGATGAGCCAGGCAATAACAAAGGCAATAAGCACTAAAAATTCTAATGGTTGATGTCTTGATGGTATTGGTGCGTTTGGTGGTAATTCTGCGGGTTGCTGATCTATCATGCGGTTTTTTCCTTTAACATCTATGGCGACTTAAACGGTATCACTAGCCAAGACTAACGTCATCAGAGTATTATGGCAAACTTGGGGGAGAGCTCCCTATGAGATTCATCAGTAAACCTATCAATGCTAGTGTTGGGAATAGAAAAAATGATAAGAAAAGGAGTGTTTGCATGATTAACGTCGACCCGAGTCGTCGAGTTTTTTCAGGAATGCGGTCCTCTGGTTGGTTGCATATTGGCCACTATCATGGAGTGATTAAGAATTGGATTCAGCTGCAACGAGAATACGAATGTTTTTTCTTCGTCGCAGATTGGCATGGTCTTACCACCATGTATCAAACGCCGAGTGCGATCAATGATATTAGTTTAGAAATGGTCGTGGATTGGTTGGCCGCTGGATTGAATCCTGGGGCCAGCCCTATTTTCTTGCAATCTGCAGTGCCTCAGCACGCTGAGTTGCACTTATTGTTATCTATGATAACGCCTGTAAGCTGGTTAGAGCGTTGTCCGACCTATAAGGAGCAACAGGAAAAAATTATTGATAGAGACTTGTCTACCTATGGTTTTTTGGGGTATCCGTTGCTGCAAACAGCAGACATGTTGCTGTATAAGGCTGGAAATATACCGGTTGGGCAGGATCAGGTGCCACATATTGAGATCTCAAGAAGTATTGCGAGGCGCTTTAACTTTTTGTACGGACGAGAGCCGGATTTCGAGGAGGCTTTAGAGTCAGCTCAAAAGAAAATGGGTAAAAAAGTCGCCGAGCTTTATGGTCGATTGCGTAATCAATACAAAGAAAAGGGTGATATTGAGGCTTTAGAAACAGCAAAAGTGCTTGTCAAAGAGCAGCAAAATTTGACCATGAATGATCAGGAGCGCTTGCTTGGCGGGCTGGAAGGGGAGGGTCGAAGTATTTTACCTGAACCCCAGGCCCTACTAACGCCAAACGCTAAATTACCAGGGCTGGATGGGCAAAAAATGTCCAAGTCTTATCACAATACCATTGCTTTACGATAAGAGCCTGATTCTGTAGTCAAAAAAATTAAAGGCATGATGACTGATCCAGCGCGAGTGCGCCGAAATGATCCAGGGAATCCAGATCTTTGTCCAGTTTGGTCGTTTCACCTACTATACTCGTCTGAGGATACTCAACAATGGGTTCAAAATGGCTGTAGATCAGCGGATATTGGCTGCATAGATTGCAAAAAGCCTTTAGCCGAGAGTATAAATCACGCCTTAGATCCTATGCGTATTCGGGTTAAAGAGCTTCAAAATGATATCGGATTTGTGCGTCAAGTTTTAAGCGACGGTGCAGAAAAAGCACGAGAAGAAGCTGAGTCCACTTTAGAAGAAGTTCGAAATGTAATGGGCCTAGGTCGTATTTATTAAAGTGACATAGTCACTGTCGCTCGCCTAATTCGCGCCAGTGACTACACGTTGGAGGGTGCATTGGCGACGAAAGATCAAGCTGTAGAGTCGAAGGCTACTGATGTCGCACCGTCTCACGTGCAAGAAGCGCATGTTTTTCACAAAGACTCCCTTATCATGATTGGGGGCGAAGCAATCAGCGACTTGCCAGAGGACCTTTATATTCCGCCCCAAGCGTTACAGGTGGTTTTAGAGTCTTTTCAAGGCCCGTTAGATTTACTATTATATCTTATTCGCAAACAAAATCTTGATATTTTAGATATCCCTGTGGCGAAGATAACCAACCAATATGTTGAATACGTACATTGGATGCGACATTTAAATTTGGAGCTGGCAGCAGAGTATTTGGTGATGGCCGCCATTTTGGGTGAGATCAAGTCTCGTTGTTTATTGCCAACGCCACCTAACGACGACGAAGATTCAGAACAAGATCCAAGAGCAGAGCTGATCAGGCGACTACAAGCCTATGAGCAAATTCAAAAAGCAGCGCAAGACCTAGATCAATTACCACGATGGGATCGTGATATTTTTCCAACGAAGGTTGCTATTCCTTCCATTGAAATTGAAATTTTATTGCCAGATTTAAGCTTAGACGACCTGGTCAGGGCATTTTCTCAGGTGCTGCAACGGGCGTCTTTATTTGAACACCATGCTATTAAACGAGAATATTTATCAACGCGAGAGCGTATGTCCAGCGTCTTGGCACAAGTGAATAATAAAGGATTTTTACCTTTTGTCAGCTTGTTTACCTTAGAGGAAGGCCGAGCAGGAGTTGTGGTGACCTTTTTAGCTGTTTTAGAGCTTGTTAAAGAAGCTCTTGTTGAGGTTATTCAGGCTGATATTATGGGCGTGATCTACGTGCGATCAAAACAAGCCGCTTTAATTGAAGTTGTAGCCGAGCAGAGCAGTGAGAGTGAGGATTAATATGGAGACAATTATTTGCGAGCCAGTCGTTGGTACCCTGGTGCATCCTCTGGACTGGGACTCCCCTGAAAAATTAAAGCTATTACTTGAGGGGGCGTTATTTGCAAGCCATGAACCTCTAGCCGCAAGAGATTTGCTCGGACTTTTTCCTGAAAACGCTCGTCCTGAACTCAAAGATATAGAGCTTATCTTGAAGATGTTGCAATTAGAATACCAAAATAAGGCAATTGACTTGCATTTAGGGTCTCGTGGCTATAGATTTCAGGTCCGGTCAACTGCTACAGCATTGATTCGTTCCATGCTGACAGATAAACCGCCAAAATATTCAAGAGCATCACTTGAGACCTTGGCACTTATCGCCTATCGGCAGCCAATTACCCGTGGTGAGATTGAAGAGATTCGAGGGGTTGGTGTTTCAAGTCAGATTATGCGAACAATGGAAGAACGGGGCTGGATTCGTGTGGTCGGTCATAAGGAATTGCCTGGCCGACCTGCGCTTTGGGCCACAACACCAGAGTTTTTAGATTATTTTGGTTTAAGTTCTTTAGAGAATTTGCCTGCATTAGCTGAAATTCAGGATTTAAATAAACATGATGACGTCAGTCAAAATGCCAGGATTGAGGAAAAAGATGAGATACTAATACAAAGCGTGGCTAATTTTGAAGAAACCCCCGTTGTAAAGCCTATTCACGCTGAGCAAGAGACAATACAACACAGTGAAACTTCGCAAAAAGAAGATTATCAAGGCCTTTTTGAACGATTGCGGCGAAATAAACAGAACCATACCCATTAGATAGTTGCTGGCCTCAATTCGCGTCAATGACTCAATACCAGTAATAGAGAGAAAAATATGAATGACAACAATCTGACGGACAATTCTGAATCTGGCTTAGCTCATGATGAGTCAGTTCAAGAAAAAACGACAGACAGTGAAAAAGTCCAAAAAGTATTAGCAAGAGTAGGGCTAGCATCTCGGCGGGCAATTGAAGAGTGGATTTTGGCTGGGCGAGTGCGTATTAATGATCGGCCGGCTCATATTGGTGATCGTATTGAAACTGGCGATCGAATTTTTGTTGATGGCAAACCGGTGCAATATGAACTCGCGGTTGATTCTGGTCGGCGGATGATTATGTATCATAAGCCAGAGGGCGAAGTTTGCACACGGACTGACCCAGAGGGTCGAGCCACAGTTTTTGAACGGATACCTAGGCTTGAAGGCGAAAGGTGGGTTGTTGTTGGACGTTTAGACATTAATTCCACAGGCTTACTGTTATTTACCACCGATGGTGATCTTGCAAATTCGCTTATGCACCCATCGTCGCAAATTTCTCGAGAGTATGCCGTGCGAGTTTTCGGTGAAGTCACGGATGAAATGCTGGCGTCTCTTCGAAAAGGCGTCATGCTTGATGACGGCCCGGCTAAGTTTCACACGATTGAAGATGCTGGCGGTGAAGGTCTAAACCATTGGTATAAGGTGACAATAAAAGAAGGCAAAAAAAGAGAAGTTCGTCGCATGTGGGAGATGCAGGGGGTACAGGTTTCTCGCCTTACCAGAGTTCGATTTGGCGAGGTTCGATTGCCTTCAAATTTGAAAGTCGGCCGTTGGGTGGAGCTGGATAAAGCAGACATTGATATTCTTGCAGATTCTGTCGGTGTTAAATTAAAAAAACGGACAGGTCTTTTTGGTCGACAAAAAGTGCGTGCTGATCGTCAAAATGAAAAAACATTGAGACGAGGTTATTTACGTCGTCGCAGAGGATAGTTTTTTCGACATTTGTTTTTACGAGGCTGCGGATGCAACAGAGTCTAAAAGAGCACAAAAAAGAGAGATAATTTATGGCTATCGCATTTTTATTCCCAGGCCAGGGCTCGCAAAAAGTAGGTATGGCTCAAAGCTTAATTGAGGCTTTCCCTCTTGCTAAGCAAACATTTGAGCAAGCGTCAGAAGCGCTCGGCTTTGATTTAGCTCTTATGTGTGTCGGCGGCCCAGAAGATGTATTAAAGCTTACGCAAAATGCGCAACCAGCCTTGTTGACTCACTCGATTGCCGCATTTAGAGTGCTCGAAACTGAAAAAGCGATAACGGCCGATTTTATGGCGGGTCATTCACTTGGTGAATACTCTGCTTTAGTTGCGGCAGGCGTGCTTGATTTTATTGACGCTGTAAAACTTGTGCGTATTCGCGGAGAAGCCATGATAGAGGCAGTGCCAGCTGGTCAAGGGGCTATGGCAGCACTTGTGGGCGTAGAAATCGCGCAAGCTCAAGAGATCTGTAATAGTGTAGATGGCGTTGTTGTGCCGGCAAACATGAATGGTAGTGGTCAAATCGTAATTTCAGGTGCCAAAGTGGCAGTAGAGGCGGCCATGCAGGTTGCCAGAGATATGGGTGTGCGTAAAGTTGTACTTTTGCCCGTGAGCGGCCCATTTCACTCGCCGTTGATGCAACCAGCTGCCGATCGGATGGCGCAAGCACTTGTGGACATACAATTATCACCGTTTAAGGTGCCGGTGATTCCAAACGTGCTGGCTCAACCGATTCAAGATGTGAAGCAAGTTAAATCTTTACTTGTGCAGCAGGTGACTGGTGCTGTGCGCTGGGAGGAAACTATGCAAAGCCTCGCTTTTGCAAATGTAACCCGTTGCATAGAGCTTGGCGCAGGCAATGTATTATCTGGGCTAATGCGTCGTTCTCAGAAATCTATTAATATGACTTGCTTTGGCGAGGCTGAGCAGCTATGGGTATAGATGCACAAACTTAATGACAAAAATTCGCCATTAAGCATTATCAATCACTATTGACTAGCAACTCGATCGGCATAATAGGCATTACGTTCACCCATAGGTCTAGGATGACCAATAGTCGTGTCTTCTGCCGTTTGATGTTCCATTTCTGAATTTACTTCTGCCCCAAGTAAAATAGTAAATGCAGTGAGTAATAACCATAACAGCATAATAATAACTGCGGCAAAAGAGCCGTAGGTTTTATTATAGCTACCAAAGTTATCAACATAAAACGAAAAACCTGCAGAGCCAGCAATCCATAATAGAGTAGCAACAAAAGCGCCAATACCAACCCAATGAAATTGGGGATTACGTCGGTGGGGTGCAATTTTATAAAACAGCGCCAATGAGAACATAATGATGAAGGCAAGTACTGGCCAGCGCACATAGCTTAAAGCCGTGGCTAGAACATCAGGCAAACCTAGGCTATCAATAATAATTGGAAACACCACAATAACAGCCAAGCATAATGCGCCCATAAACATCATGCCCAAAGTAAAAACATAGGTTAATCCATATTTGATTAAAAAATGACGTCTATCAATTTGATTGTACGCAATGTTAATACCTTCAAATAAGGCTGTTACCCCTTTGCGGGCAGACCATAAGCTAAGCAGCACACTGATGCCAAGGCTTACACTTAAATCTTGTTGAGATTGACCAGACAGCTTTTCTAAAAACTCACTAATCATTTGAGCCGCATCTGCAGGGAGCATATTGGTAATTTGTTGTATGTCCGCCAATGCTTCTTTAGGTTCAACCGCCAAGCCATAAAGCGACACTAACGCTGCTAAAAACGGAAATAAAGCTAAAAAAAAGTAAAATGCCACACCACCGGCCACAACCTGAACATGATCTGCATCTAATTGCTGCTTAACGCGCAAAATAATTTGTATCCAGCCTTTAAATGGAATATGAAAAGGCGATTGGGCATAATACCCAGGGGTCTTGTGGGGCTGGTGTTCCATTGAGAGGCTGCTCTGCAAATATTTATATGACTTTAAAGTGTCCAATCCAGCAATACTTTACCACATTGGCCTGTGAGCATGAGGTCAAAGGCTTGCTGAAAATCGTTGACTGCAAACTCATGGGTAATAATGGGTGTAAGATCGAGCCCACTTTGTATAAGACTGGTCATTTGATACCAAGTTTCAAACATTTCTCGGCCATAAATGCCTTTGAGCGTTAGTCCCTTAAAAATAATCTGATTCCAATCAATGCTTAATGGCGCCGACGGAATGCCAAGCATGGCAATCTTGCCGCCATGATTCATGGTTTCAAGCATGCTATGAAACGCACTGGGCACACCAGACATTT